>Ga0099364_10001213_pt1 | contig 42960 bp, 36 predicted proteins | sample TergutTh196P3_FD_73070 | JGI IMG/M metagenome (GOLD analysis project Ga0099364, IMG submission 73070) | Microcerotermes parvus P3 segment gut microbial communities from Pointe-Noire, Republic of the Congo - Th196 P3 | ecosystem: Host-associated > Arthropoda: Insects > Digestive system > Gut ...
CGTACTCGCGGCATTTGTTGAAGGCGGCGTCGGAGCAATCGTGGAAGTGAACTGCGAAACCGACTTTGTCCCCACAAACGAGGACTTTGTCGCACTCGCCCAGCTCTGCGCAGAACTGGCTGTCACAAAAAAGCCGGCTGACGTACAGGCACTGCTTGCACTGCCTGTTGACGGCAAAAGCGTAGAAGAACTCAGAACCGATCTCATCGGACGTATCGGAGAAAACATGACACTGCGTCGCTTTCACCGCTACGAAACAACCAGTAAACTGGCATACTACCTGCACAACAGAAGAATCGGTGTGATGGTAGAATACGATGGAGACAATCCCGAAGTCGCCCGTAATGTCGCCATGCACATAGCTGCAATGAAACCTGTTGCACTGTCTTCCGATGCAGTGCCCAAAGAACTGATTGAAAGAGAACGCTCCGTCGCACTGCAAAAAGCCAACGAAGACGCGGCAAAAGCGGAAGCAGAAGGCAAAAAGCCCATGGGATCGGATATTCTCGCAAGACGCATTGAAGGCTCGGTCGAAAAATTCCTGCGCGAGGTCTCACTCTTTAACCAGCCCTATGTCCGGAACGACAAACAGACAGTAGAGCAGATGCTCAAGGAAACCGCTACAACCATCAGATCGTTTACGATGTTCGTTGTTGGCGAAGGTCTGGAAAAAAGAGAAGGGAATTTTGCTGCTGAAGTGGCAGCACAGGTTGCCAAAGCCCAGCAGACCTGATGCATCCTCTTTGAAGCGGGCCGGAAGGCCCGCTCTTTTGTGCATGACAAAAAATCAAGCAAAAACAGATGAAATTTTCAACCGTTCGGCACTTTTTTGATAATCTGAGAAACCTATGGCAGATCCTGTATACAAACGAGTCCTGCTGAAACTCTCCGGCGAAGCACTGATGGGAACCGATCAGTATGGTATCAATCGCGAGGCGATCGAACGCATGGTAAACGATGTGGTCGAAGCCCAGAAACTGGGAGTCCAGATAGCAATCGTCATTGGCGGAGGCAACATTTTTAGAGGGGTGGCACCCGGTGCCCAGGGTATGGACCGGGCAACAGCTGACTATATGGGCATGCTGGCAACGGTCATGAACGCGCTTGCCCTGGGTGATGCACTCAAGCAGGCCGGACTCATCTCCCGGGTAATGTCCGCAATCGGCATAGACCAGATCGTCGAATCCTATGTCCGCCCCAAAGCGCTGCAATACCTGGAAGAAGGCAAAATCGTCGTCTTCGCTGCAGGGACCGGAAACCCCTTTTTTACAACGGATACCGCAGCAGCACTGCGTGGAGCCGAAATAGGCGCTGAAATAGTACTCAAAGGCACAAAAGTGGACGGCGTCTATACGGCAGACCCCATGCGCGACACCAGCGCAACACGCTACATGACACTGACTTTTGACGAGGCAATCGAAAAACACCTCGGAGTCATGGACGCAGCAGCCTTTGCACTGTGTCGCGACCAGAAACTGCCGATCAAGATATTTTCGATTCTCCGGCAGGGTGCCCTCAAGAGAATCCTGATGGGAGAAGATGAAGGTACACTCGTCCACATGTGACAACAATGCAGATTTGACTTGTATGAAAAAACTTCAGGCAACCGCTGGTCTGTCCGGTTTGTACACCCGATAGCAGAAGCTGCTGCACCAGTGCAACGGTCGCAGGACCCTGCAGATCCGGATGGCATCATCGAGTTCCTGAAACAGACAATTACTGACAGAACCAGGCTGCCCGCGACCCGGAAGGGAAGGGGCTTCCTTGCGGAGGTTTTATGACTATTGCTGATGTGAAAACGACTGCGGACAAAAAAATGAGCAAGTCCATTGACAAACTCAGAACCGACCTCGCCAAAGTCCGGACAGGACGTGCACATACCGGAATTCTGGATCACCTTCAGGTCGATTATTATGGAACGCCAACTGCCATCAACCAGGTCGCCAATGTGACCCTTCTGGATGCAAGAACCATTTCAGTCCAGCCCTGGGAAAAGAAAATGGTCGCTTCCATCGAAAAAGCAATCCGGGAATCAGACCTCGGTCTGAACCCGTCAACACATGGTGATACGGTGCGGGTCCCCACACCAACCCTGACCGAAGAGCGCAGAAAAGAACTCGTCAGGCTCGTCAAAAGCGAAGGCGAAGATACCAAAATTGCCGTCCGTGGCGCAAGACGCGAGGCAAACGATGCGCTCAAGAAAATGGTCAAGGACAAGGCCTGCTCGGAAGACGACGAGCGCCGGGCCCAGGACGATGTACAGAAACTGACAGACAGGTACGTGCAGGAAGTCGACAGACTGATCGGCGAAAAAGAAAAAGAAGTCATGACGGTCTGAGTCTTCCACGTACAAAGGCTGCATGGCACGCAGAATTTTTCTGTCTGCCCGGGTTTCATCCAGCCCTGAGAAGACATGGAGCACGGACTCTTCAAGCGCCACAAGCTGCCAGGATCGCCCTCTGCACACCGAAAAGGCCATGGCCGGTCGGCTCCGCAGTCCCAGGGTCCCTGCCGGCCCGGCAGGACACCAATATGGGAGTAAAAATGGCAGTATCTGCACTCGACAAAAGAAAAAGACCACGCATGTCCTGCCACCCGGAACATCCAGTGGTATGTCCTGCACCTTGCCCGTCGGGGCAGCTCCGGGTGGATGCCGTATGACCCGGAGTGCGCATGCCGGTACTCCGGCTTCCACGTTGATGCCGCAGCATATTGCCATTGTCATGGACGGCAACGGACGCTGGGCAAAACAGCGCTTCCTTCCAAGAATGGCAGGACACGTCATGGGAGTCGAGTCACTCAAAAAAATAGTGAAAGCCTGCGCCAGAAAAAACATTCCATATCTCACCGTATTCGCCTTCAGTTCGGAAAACTGGAGAAGACCAACAGAAGAAGTCATCTTTCTGATGGATCTTTTTGTCGCTTCCATAAAAAAGGAAGTAGCCGAGCTGCATGCACACAACGTCTGCCTGAAGGTGGTGGGTGACCTGGCAGCACTCGACGAAAAACTCAGAGACGTAATCGATCAGGCCGAAAAAGTGACCGCCAGCAACGCAAGTCTGACACTGACCATCTGTGCCAACTACGGCGGACAGTGGGATATCATGCAGGCAACGGAAAAACTGCTCAGGGCAAACCCGGCACAGACCGCATTCACGCCGGAAGAACTCGGACCCTATCTTTCCATGGCGTACGCACCCGATCCTGATCTTTTTATCCGTACAGGAGGAGAACAGAGAATATCGAACTTTCTGTTGTGGCAACTCGCCTATACCGAACTCTATTTTACACAGGCCCTGTGGCCCGATTTTGACGAAAATGCGCTCGACGATGCCATCCGGTGCTTTGTGGCAAGAGAGAGACGTTATGGTCAGACAAGCGAACAACTGACACCCTAACCGTAGATCCCGGATAATGCTAAAACAGCGCATACTGACAGCTCTGGCACTGATGATCATTCTGCTTGCAGTCATACTGTCAGGCTCACTGACCGCGTTTGTTATCCTCCTGATGCTGGGACTGGGCGCGGCAACCTGGGAAATCACCAGAATATTCGAATACCGGTATCCCTTTGCATACGCCTATGTTGCCGCCATCGTACTGGCCATTCTCATCACCACGGCAAAAAGTTCACTCTATGTTTTCCTGGCCTGCTTTGCAGTGATCAGCTGGATTGTATTTTTCATACCCTCGCTTTTTTTTAAAGTCTCGACCGATCTCGGCATGATCACCCGTTTTTTTGAGCGCATTTACTATGTGTGTATCTTCTGCAGCTTTCTGGCAGCGGCTTTTCTGTATCGTCTGAGCTGGCTTTTGCTTCTGTCCATTTTCATACTGGTCAGCGCTGCAGATTCCGGTGCCTATTTCGCAGGGAGAAAATTCGGAAAACGCAAGCTCGCACCCGAGATTTCACCAGGTAAAACCTGGGAAGGAGTGGTAGGGGGACTGATCTCCACAGTGCTGATTTCAGTGGCAAGCGTTTTTGTCCCGATGCTGGAAATGAGCATTACCGTCATGCTGTACAACGCCCTGGGCTGGGGCGGAATGATAGCAACCGTTGTGGTTCTGGCCGCAGTCAGTGTGACCGGCGATCTGCAGGAATCCAGATTCAAAAGACGCAGAGGCATAAAAGATTCAGGCAGTATCCTGCCAGGACACGGAGGCATACTGGACCGCATTGACTCACTCGTTCCGGTTCTGCCAATGGTCGTCCTGATACATATTTTCATAACATGAAGACCGTAACCAGACAGCACATTACCATTCTGGGTTCGACAGGGTCCATCGGCGTGTCAACACTCGATGTCGTCGCACGCCATCCCGACCGCTACAGCGTGTATGCCCTGACAGCCAACAGCCGCATTGACGGCATCCTGCTCCAGTGCGAGCGCTTCAGACCCGAAGTCGCCGTTGTCGGAACAGCACAAGCCGCAGCAACCCTGCGCAATGCCCTGCAGAAAAAAGGAATCGGAACAGAAGTGCTCCACGGTGAAGAGGCACTGTGTCAGGTAGCAGGCGCTCCCCGGACAGATATCGTCATGGCGGCAATTGTCGGGAGCGCAGGGCTTGCCCCCGCCCTGGCAGCAGCCAGTGCAGGAAAGAAAGTCCTGCTCGCCAACAAGGAAGCGCTCGTCATGTCAGGGCAGCTTTTTATTGATGCCGTACGCCAGAATGGCGCAACACTCCTTCCGATCGACAGTGAACACAACGCCATATTCCAGTGCCTGCCACCCACCTACCAGCGAAGCCCCCAGCGCTATGGCGTGGAAAAAATGACACTGACCGCCTCGGGCGGACCCTTTCTGACACTGGAGCTGAACCTGCTGGATTCGGTTACACCGGAACAGGCCATTGCGCACCCCAAGTGGGTAATGGGCCGTAAAATCTCCGTCGATTCGGCAACCATGATGAACAAGGGCCTGGAAGTCATCGAGGCACACTGGCTCTTTGGCATACCAGCGGCCCAGATTGATGTTGTCATTCATCCGCAAAGCATCATTCATTCCATGGTGTCCTTTCTGGATGGCTCGGTTGTTGCACAAATGGGATATCCTGACATGCGCATACCCATTGCCTATGCGCTCGCCTGGCCAGAGCGGATTGCATCCGGTGTGGCACCTCTTGATCTGACAAAAGTTGGCCTTTTGCAGTTTGAAAAACCCGATTACCGGCGCTTCCCGTGCCTGAAACTCGCCTATGAAGCACTGGATGCAGGAGGTATAATGCCGGTTGCACTCAACGCTGCAAATGAAATTGCCGTTGCAGCATTTCTGGAACGCCAGCTGAGCTTTGGCAAAATCGCAGAAGTGGTTGCGCGTGTTCTGGAAAAAAGTTCCAGAACAGGTGCGGCGTCTGATCTGCAAAGCGTTCTGTGGCATGATAACGCGGCCAGAGTGGCCGCAAAAAATCTGATATTTTCGTGATGGTTCTGCAAACGATACTGGCATTTCTGGTTGCGCTGTCCATACTCATTGTCGTACATGAGCTGGGGCATTACCTCGTCGCACGCATCTTCAATGTCAAGGTGCTGCGCTTCTCCCTCGGGATGGGCAAGGTAATCTACTCCCGCAGATTCGGACCCGACCAGACCGAATGGGCCATATCGCTTTTACCCGTCGGCGGCTATGTCAGACTGCTCGATATCCGTACGCTCGAACAGGAAACACTGGCAGAAGAAGACAGGGACCGCGAATTCACGCAAAAAAATGTATGGGTGCGTATTGCCATCGTTGCAGCCGGATCCCTTGCCAATTTTTTGCTGGCCATTCTTATTCTGACAGGGCTTTTCATGTATGGTGTGCCCGAACCGGTTGCAAAGCTGCGTCACGTACCGGAAAATACCATAGCCTGGGCAGCAGGCCTGCGCGGAGGTGAGACAGTCGTCAGCATCAATGACAGACCGGTCAGAAGCTGGCAGGAAGTACGCTGGCACACGATGGGATCCCTGATGAGAAGCGATCCAATCGTGTTTGAGGTACTGCCGGCCGGGTCGTCAGGGAAGACGGAAAAACACATCCTGCCTGTAGAAGACAGAAAGATCGACGAAGTGGATGCCCATTTCCTGGACCGCTTTGGTCTTTTTGTGGCCCGCCCTCCTGCCGTTATTCAGACCGTCCTGCCGGGCGGACCCGCCCAGAGAGCGGGACTGCAGCCGGATGATCAGGTTCTGGGCATCAGTGGTGAAAAAGTGATTGACGGACTGGATTTTCTGCTCAGGATAAGACAGGCGGCAAATGAACATCTGATGCTGGAAATACTGCGCGACGGGCAGAAAATCCAGATCGCCATCATACCGGAGGCGGTTGAGGAAAATGGAGCCCTTTTCGGAAAAATCCAGGCGGTTGTTCCTCTTTCACCGGAGATGGTAACCGTGCGCTTCGGACCCGTTGTCTCGATAGGAAAAGGAGTGGCAAGTGCCTGGCAGACAACGACGATGACACTGCGGATGCTGGGGAAGATGATAACCGGACAGGTCTCTGTCAAAAATATTGGAGGCCCCATTGCGATTGCGGATTTTGCCGGGCAGACCGCCCGGGCAGGCCCCGTTCGCTACCTCAATTTTCTGGCATTCATCAGTATCAGCATCGGAATTATGAATTTACTGCCAATACCTGTTCTAGATGGAGGCTTTTTGCTGTATTATGCTGTTGAGGTGGTAACAGGTAAAACACCATCAGAACGAGTTGGAGAAATCATGCAGCGCATAGGCATTGTCCTGTTGATGCTCTTGCTCGTAGTTGCTGTTTTTAATGACATTACCCGACTGTTTTTCTGACATTATCCTACAATGTAAAAAAAAGACAATGCCCATGAAACTGTTTTTTAAATCCCGTTTTCAGCCGTCTTCCGTGCTACATTTTTTTGCATTTGCAGTCCTGTTTTTTGCTGCAGTCCATATCTGTGCAGCCGCTCCTGCAGGATCTTTTGTTGTATCGGACATCCGTATTGAAGGAATTCAGCGAACGGAAGCCGGTACGGTCTTCAACTATCTGCCTGTTCGCGTCGGCGATACCTTTACCGAGGACAAGGCAACAGGTGCCCTTCGCAGCCTGTATGCGACCGGTTTTTTCAACGACGTGCGCATTGATACGGAAGGCGATATCGTGGTGGTGATCGTCGAGGAAAAGCCGGCGATTGCAAGCGTTGCCTTTACCGGTATGCGCGAGTTCAACAAGGACCAGATGACAAAAGGATTAAGGGAGATCGGTCTGGGGGAAGCACGCATATTTGACAGGGCACTGCTCGAGCGTGCGGAACAGGAACTCAAGCGTCAGTACCTTGCGCGTGGTTTTTATTCAGCAGACGTGAGTGCAACGGTCACACCTCTTGAAAGAAACCGGGTTGCCATCAACTTTATCGTTGATGAAGGGCACATCACCCGGATCAGGCAGATCAGGATCGTCGGAAACCATGCCTACAGTGAGGGCAGCCTTCTGAAGCTGATGGATCTGACAACGCCTGGCTGGCTGACGTGGTATACACGACGCGACCAGTATTCCAGAGAAAAGCTGGCAGCAGATATCGAGAAACTCAAGTCATACTATCACAATGCCGGTTTTATCGAGATGCAGGTGGATTCAACCCAGGTTGCCATCACACCGGACAGAAAAGACATCTATATCACGCTCAACATCTCTGAAGGGGAAAGGTATACCGTCTCCGACATTGGGCTGGAAGGAGAGGTTTTCGGGCGGGAAGAAGAAATCCTGCCGCTGATCCTGTTAAAAAAAGGCAAGACCTATTCCGGTGAGGAACTGACGGAAAGTACCAAGGCCATATCCAACTATCTGAGCAATTTCGGTTATGCCTTTGCCAACGTCAATCCGCAGCCCGAGATTGATCGTGAAAGCAAGCAGGTTGCCTTTACCTTTTATGTTGATCCGGGCAGGCGTGTTTATGTAAGGCAGATCAATATTGGTGGAAACAGCAGAACGCGTGACGAGGTCATCCGTCGCGAATTCCGCCAGATGGAGGCATCCTGGTATTCGGGCGAACTGATCAAGACTTCCCGCGATCGCGTGGACAGACTGGGGTACTTCAGTGAAGTGACCATTGAAACGCCGGAAGTAGCCGGAACGACAGACCAGGTAGACATTGATATGCGGGTTGTCGAAAAGCCAACCGGAAACCTGATGGTTGGTGCCGGATTTTCCCAGAGTGACAAGCTGCTTCTGACTGCGGCCATTGAGCAGGAAAACTTTGCCGGAACAGGTAATACGGTAGGTATGGAAATCAATACCAGCCAGCGCTACAGAACGCTTGCATTCCATCAGACCAAGCCTTATTTTACCGAGGACGGAGTGAGCAGGCGTTACGAGGTATTCTATCGCACCCTGAAGCCACCACTGATCAATGACAGTGACTGGCGTGTAAAGACAATCGGAGCGAATGTACGTTTTGGTATCCCTGTTACCGAGCTTGACAGAGTGTTTCTGGGAGCAGGTTTTGAAAGCAACAAGGTAGAGGTCACGCAGAACAGCCCGGTGCAGTTCCAGGAGTTTGTCATTGACAATGGAGGAACGGTACCCGGATCGGCAACGGCAAATGGTATTCCGTTGACGATAGGCTGGTGGCGTGACAGCCGCGACAGTGCGCTGGTGCCCACAAAGGGACAGTTGCAGAAAGCCAGCCTGGAAGTGTCCGCTGTTCTTGACATGCAGTACTACCGTGCATCCTACCAGCACCAGTATTACATCCCGGTAGGAGTGGTGGGTACGACCATCATGTTGAATGGCCAGATTGACTACGGTGAAGGTCTGGGCAACAAGAGTTATCCGGTATTCAAGAACTTTTATGCCGGTGGTATCGGAACCGTTCGTGGTTATGAGAGTGCGTCTCTGGGCCGGGTGGAATACAGCCCGTACTTCGGGCGCGAATACCTGGGTGGATCAAAGCGTATTGTAGGTAACGTGGAAATGCAGTTCCCGTTCCCTGGTACGGGCTATGACCGTACCTTGCGCTGGTTTATCTTTACCGATGCCGGTAACGTCTATGCCGAGGATGAAAGCATCAAGCTCAATGAACTGCGCTATTCGGCCGGTTTCGGTATTGCCTGGGTATCCCCCCTTGGTCCACTCAAGCTCAGCATGGGTTTCCCGCTGAATGCCAAGGACACGGACCGTATTGAAAGATTCCAGTTCACGCTGGGAGCGGGCTTTTAAACGGCGTTGCCAGTGCACGCCGGACCTGGACCGGGATGGTAATGCTGGCAGAAACGGGGTCTGCCCTGGACTGGAGGCAGTCAGTGCAGGGAGATTTGCCGGAAAAGAAGTGGCTGTCAGGCAATATCCGGGCAGTTTTGTATACAATACTGGCACAGGAGCAGGCGAGCTTCCGTGTCTCTGAAGGAGCAGATATTATTTGGAAAGATGCATTTTTAAAAACTGGAAGTTGTTTCGCCTGTAATAAAGTTGGCTGCTGTAGCAGAAAAATGGCATTTAAAGTTTCGTATTTTTTTTGAATGGAGAAAATCGTGAGAATATTCACAAAATCTGGATTGACAGTAAAAAAGTTCCTGGTAGTTTTTGCTTGCCTCTTTGCTTTTTCGTCCTTGCATGCCCAGGAATTCAAGGTAGGCTTTGTCAATAGTGAGCGCATCATGCGTGATTCTGCCCCAGCCAAAGCTGCATCAGCCAAACTAGAGTCTGAATTTGCACGGCGCGAGAAGGAATTGCGTGATTTACAGACCCGGATCAAGACGATGAGCGACAGACTGGAGAAAGATATGCCGGTTCTGTCCGAGTCTGACAGCATCCGGCGCCAGCGTGAACTGGTCGATCTGGGCCAGGACTTCCAGAACAAGAACCGTCGCTATCGTGAAGACCTGATGCAGCGTCGTAATGAAGAAATGGCAGCAGTGCTGGAGCGCATTAACCGGGTCATCAACAATATTGCACAGCAGGAAAAATTTGACCTGATTTTGCAGGAGGCGGTCTATTTCAGCCCGCGGCTCGACATTACCGATAAAGTACTCAGGGCGCTGGGTAACTGACACGCTGGCTCATGATGGATATCAGCCTTGGTGAACTCGTAGCGCGTTTCGGGGGGCAGCTCAAAGGCGACCCCGAAGTTGCCGTGTCCGGTTTTGCACCACTCGATCTTGCCGATGCCGGGCACATTACTTTTCTGAGTAATCCCAGATTACGAAAAAAAGCCGATGAAACGCGCGCATCCGCTCTGATACTGTCTGCTGCAGATGACGGACGTATAACCGTTTTTGCAGGAGCGCGGATTCTCGCTGACAATCCGTACGCCTGGTTCGCATATGCTGCGCAGTATTTCCAGAGTAAAAAGGCGCTTCCTCCAGTGCCGGGTATTCATCACCACGCAAGTGTATCCCTTACGGCAAAAATCGCAGCGAGTGCGACCATCGGGCCTTTTGTTACCATTGAGGACGAGGCAAGTATTGGCGAGAACTGCGTGATCGAGGCGGGAAGCTTCGTTGGCAGGGGAGCGAAAGTAGGTGCGGGCACCCGCTTTTCGCCGAGAGTTGTCTTTCATGCCTGGTGCGAAATAGGCGAAAGAGGTGATGTGCGTTCCGGTGCGGTGATCGGATCGGAAGGCTTTGGTTTTGCCAATGACAAGGGTGTCTGGGTCAGGATTCCGCAGACGGGAAGAGTGATCATTGGAAATGATGTTCAGGTGGGGGCTAACACGACCATTGACAGGGGTGCATTGACGGATACGGTCATCGAGGATGGTGTCAAGCTGGATAACCAGATCCAGCTGGGGCACAACTGTCATGTTGGTGCGCATTCTGCCATGGCCGGCTGTGTTGGCGTAGCGGGCAGCGCGACCTTTGGCAAGCGCGTGACCATTGGTGGTGCGGCCATGATAGGGGGGCATCTGTCCATAGCGGATGGCACGCATGTTTCGGCATCAAGTGTTGTACAGAGTTCGATAAAGGAGCCGGGTGCCTATACGGGGTTTTATCCCCTTGAAAAACACACGGATTGGGAGCGGACGGCGGTTGTGCTTCGAAATTTGACTACGATGCGCAAAAGAGTTCGGGAATTGGAGAAAACAGTTGCTTTGCTGAGTTCAAAGAGTGAAAAATGAGTCTGAGAGAAAAAAAAGTATTGACGGTCAGCGATATCCGCAAGATATTGCCCCATCGTTATCCGATGCTTCTGGTTGACAAGGTACTGGATTGGGAAGCTGGCAAGAAGATTACTGCCATCAAGAATGTGACGGCAAATGAGGAATTTTTTAATGGGCATTTCCCGCATTATCCGGTGATGCCTGGTGTTCTGCTTATTGAAGCTCTGGCCCAGACTGCGGCGATTTTTGCATTCATGAGTGCGGATGCCAAGCTGGGTGACGACGCCATTGTCTATTTTGCAACCATTGACAAGGCGCGTTTCAAGCGACCCGTCGAGCCGGGTGACCAGTTGCTGATGGAAGCCACCCTGTTGCGTTCTTTGCGCGGCATGTGGAAATTCAGGACAACAGGTTCCGTTGACGGTCAGGTTGTTGTTGAAGCTGAAGTGATGTGTGCCATACGTGGTTCGGTGGAGAAACAATGAGTCTTGTCCATCCAACTGCCATCATTGATCCCGGTGCGCGGATTGACCCCTCCGTTCGTGTGGGTGCCTATACTGTCATTGGACCTGAGGTCACAATCGGAGCAAACACGCACATAGGCCCGCATGTCGTTATTGAAGGACACACGACGATTGGTGAGGAGAACCGGATTTTCCAGTTCGCGTCCATTGGAGGAATTCCCCAGGACATGAAGTACCGTCAGGAGCCGACACGGCTGGAGATTGGAGATCGCAATACCATCCGCGAATATGTCACCATCAATCTGGGGACGGTGCAGGATGTGGGTGTGACGCGTGTTGGCAATGATAACTGGATCATGGCCTACGTCCATATAGCGCACGACTGCCAGATAGGAAACAACACGATTTTTGCCAATGGCATTCAGCTGGCGGGGCATGTCCACATTGGTGACTGGGTTGTATTGGGGGGGCTGACCATCATCCATCAGTTCTGCAGGGTGGGGGCGCACGCCATGACGGGTGGTGCGACCCGTCTGTCCCAGGATATTCCTCCGTTTGTGATGGTGGCCGGATCGCCTCCTTCTGCACACGGCATCAATGTAGAGGGTATAAAAAGGAGGGGTTTCACAAGCGAGCAGATAGCGGAGATCAGACAAAGCTACAGGGTGCTGTACAGTTCGGGTCTGTCTTTTGAGGAAGCCAAGCAGGCACTTGTCGCTGAAGAAGAAAAGTCCGCCCATGCAAAAGAGCACATCAATGTGTTCCGCACCTTTCTGGACACGGTTACCCGTGGCATCGTGCGTTAGATTTTTCGAAAGAGAGTGCTCTACAGGAGGTGAGCACTTCGAATCAGGGTGGTTTTTCGGTACGACACTGTCCGTACCGGCATGCCCGCCTGCCGTATCGCACCCTTCCCTGAAGCGCAAATGTGCCTTTCATCCAGTATGCTCCCATGCGCAGCAAAGCCTTTCGTGCCTTTTTTGCCGGCTTTGCTCGTGGAGCAGTTTTGCCAGAAATCATTCTGCTCATTCAGCGAGCTGATGGACAAGCGTATTTTTATGCCACCAGTTTTCCCGGCAGCCAGGGCCGGCGGTTTTTCTGCGGAGTGTTGAATGGATGCGGTTGCCATAGTTGCAGGAGAAGTATCCGGTGATATTTTGGGCGGGCACCTGCTCAGTGCCTTGCGCCCGATGTTGCCTGATGCGCGCATGCACGGCATTGGTGGCCCGAATATGCAGGAATTCGGCTTTATCAGTCACTGGCCGATGGAAAAGCTCTCTGTTAACGGATTTTTTGAGGTCTTTGCCCATTTTCGTGAGATCAAGGGAATCAGGGACAGCCTGCTCAGGCAGCTTGTTGCTGAACCTCCTGCCGTTTTTGTCGGGATTGATGCACCGGAATTCAATCTGGGACTCGAAAAAAAACTTAAAAAAAAGGACATCCCGACGGTTCACTTTGTCAGTCCTTCGCTGTGGGCCTGGAGGCGCGGGCGCATCAGAACCATTCACCGGTCGGTATCCCGGATTCTGGTACTGTTTCCTTTTGAAGTGGAAATCTACGAAAATGCGGGCATTCCCGTTACCTATGTCGGACATCCTGTTGCAAAAACCATCCCGCTCAAACCGGATCCTTCAAAAGCGCGGGCTGTGCTGGGGCTTGCTCCGGACAGGCCTGTCGTTGCGATCATGCCGGGCAGCCGCATGTCGGAACTCAAATATAACGGAGAGATCTTTATTGGTGCTGCCCGTCTGCTGGCCGAGCGGATTGGAGACATCCAGTTTGTAGCACCCATGGCAGGGCAGAGCCAGAGTGCGTATTTTACCGGGCTTCTTGATCGCGTACAAATGGAGGGCGTGGATCTGCAGATCGTGGAAGACAGCTCCCATCTTGCGATTGAAGCGGCTGATGTCGTTCTGGTTGCGTCAGGCACGGCAACGCTGGAAGTGGCCCTGTTCAAAAAGCCGATGGTGATCGGTTACCGCCTGATGCGTGCGACCTGGGAAATTGCAAAGCGCCTGGTTACTCCACCGATTGGACTGCCCAACATTTTGGCGCGTGAGATGCTTGTTCCCGAGTTTTACCAGAATGAAATGACCTCTTCTGCCCTGGCTGATGCCGCATACAGGCAGTTGAATGATCTGTCGTTACAGAGTGCGCTCAAAGAGCGTTTCTCACTCATGCATGAGTCGCTTTTGCGGGATACGGCTGCGCTTTCGGCGCAGGCGGTCCGGGATGTCATGCTGCAAGGCAGGAAAAATACCTGAATGATTTTGCAGGGCGCTTTTGATTTTTACGAAATGACGCATTTCGATCTCGTTTGCGGTGTGGATGAAGCGGGTAGAGGCCCTATTGCAGGCCCTGTTGTTGCGGCTGCCGTGATTCTGGATCCGTCAGAACCGATTGCAGGTCTGATGGATTCCAAAAAACTGACGGAAAAAAAACGGCGTATTCTGGCCGACATCATTCGTGAGAAGGCGCTTGCCTGGTCTGTTGCCGAGAGTTCCATTGCCGAGATTGATGCAGTGAACATTTTACAGGCGTCCCTGCTGGCGATGAAGCGTTCTGTCGAGGGCCTGGGAATAGCCCCTTCACTGGTGCTGGTTGACGGTAACAAAAGCCCTGATCTGCGAGTGGCAACGCAGGCGATTGTCCGGGGAGATTCAAAGGTTGATGCCATTGCTGCTGCGTCCATACTGGCCAAAACGGCTCGCGATGAAATCATGCAGCGCATTCATGTGGATTATCCGGAATACGGATTTGACAGGCACAAAGGCTATCCGACAGCGCTCCATCTGCAAAGACTGCGTGAACTGGGAGTTTTACCCATTCATCGCAAATCCTTTGCGCCCGTTCGTCTCCTGCTCCCGGAACATGGAGGTCAAGCACAGTTCGGGTCATACCCTGCAGGATGTCCGACATAGCAGCACGGATGGCGGCAGCCATTTTTAGTAAAACGCCATTTTCTTGTTCAACCAGAGTCAGGAATATCCCTGCAGCCAGTTCATGAAGCGAATATCCTCACGTCAGAATCCCCTTTTTCGTGCCATCCGCCAGCTGGCAAACTCGCCGCAGGCGCGTCGCAAAATGTCGCAAACCATCCTGGATGGTATTCATCTGTGCCAGGCGTATCTGGACAGGCATGGAAGTCCGCTTTATTGTGTTGTTGATGAAGCTGCCCGGGATGTTCCGGAAGTCAGGGCCATTACAGATGCGTGTTCGGATCGTCATGTGGACATTATTGTGTTAAGTAGCGCGATGTATGCCTTGATCACGCAGGTAGAGGAGGGGCAGGGGATCCTGTTTGTTGTCAGTGTACCGGTTTTTTCCTTGCCTGAAAAAATTGAGGATACCGTAGTACTTCTGGACAGAATTCAGGATCCCGGAAATATGGGCTCGATACTGAGAAGTGCGGTATCTGCAGGTATTGCAGAAATATTCTGTAGTGCGGGTTCTGCATCAGCCTGGTCTCCCCGTGTTTTACGTGCAGGCATGGGTGCGCATTTTGCGTGCTGCATCCATGAAAATGTGGACCTTGCGGCACTGGTGGAGACTTTGCCCATGAAAGTGATTGCGACTGCTCCCAGGGCGCAGACGAGCATTTATGAATATGATCTGCGCACTCCGCTTGCCTGGATCTTTGGGCATGAAGGTCAGGGTGTCAGTGAAGCCCTGCTCTCCAAAGCACATGTGCGCCTGAATATTCCGCTGCATGAATCTTCTGCTTCGTTAAATGTTGCTGCGAGTGCAGCGATCTGTTTTTTTGAGCAGCTCAGACAGCAGCGGTCTGGTTGGGGGGGCTGACAGTGAAAGCAAAGATTTTTAAAGTGTTGGCGGATCAGGAAACCGTGCGTGATTTGCGACAGGTGGCTCTGCCGGAGTCTCTGGTGGTGCTGGTTCTGGCACCTCATCCGGATGACTTTGATGCGATAGGTGTTACGTTGAAGTTTTTTCATGAGGCGGGGCATACACTGCATGTGGCTGTCTGTGTGACGGGCAGTGGCTTTGATGATGAGCAGGCTGCTTCTCTGGGTGTGATCGAGCGTAAAAACGTGCGCATTGAAGAGCAGAAAAGGAGCGCTGCCTTTTTCGGTCTGGAAAAGGAGCATCTTGAATTTCTGTATGTCAACAATGAACGGGACGGACAGCTTGCGCCGGATGCGCAGAACCGGGAAACTCTCAGGAGGGTGTTTTATGCAGCCAGGCCTGATATGGTTTTTTTACCGCACGAAAACGATACGAACCGGGCGCATCGCACGATGTATCAGCTGGTGGAGTCCATCGCCACGGAGGCCGGGTGGCCTGTGGCTTTGTTTTTGCACAAGGATCCCAAAACGCTTCATATGAGAACGGATTTTTTTCTTGCCTTTGATGAAACGGAGGCTGCGTGGAAAGGGCAGCTGCTTCGTTTGCATGCATCGCAGCAGATGCGCAACATCAAAACACGTGGTTACGGTCTTGATGAGCGCATTTTGCAGCTCAATCGCGCCATCGCGCAAAAGCTGCCTACGCAGCTTCCCTACGCGGCAGCTTTTGAATTGCGCTATTTTGCTCAGGAAGTCTCTTCTTCGGACTGTCTTGCCTGATCGCGCTGCTGAACAATGGTTGACGCAATTTCCTCAATGGACCGGTTGGTCGATGACAGCCACAGGACACCTGCGTTTTCCATGAGCTGTTCGGCCTTCAAGACTTCGTAGCGGCAGTTGTCCAGCGTGGCGTACCGGCTGCCTGGAAAGCGTGCTTCCCTGATCTGGGACAGGCGCGTCGGATCGATGCTGAGTCCGAAGAGTTTGTTCTTGTGCGCAAGGAGTTCCTTGGGCAACCGCCTTCGGTCAAAGTCTTCGGCAACAAGAGGGTAGTTTGCCGCCTTCAGACCGTACTGTATGGCCAGATACAGGCTTGTTGGCGTCTTTCCGCTTCTGGATACGCCGAGCAGAATGATGTCGGCCTTGTCCAGGTTGGACAGGGATTGTCCGTCATCGTGGGCAATGGAAAACTGTATTGCTTCCATTCTGTCTTCGTATTCGCCGCTGACAACACGTTGATGGGAGAGTCCGATTTCCAGTTTTGGTTTCTGCTCGAGTTCGTCGGAGATTTTTGCAATACAGGGATTGATCAGGTCAATGTGCAATGCATCCGCCTGATGGAGGATGGTCAGAAATTCCGGTATGACCAGTGTTGAAAAAACAATGGGTCGAATCTGACTCTGCTCTTTGTTTCGCTGTATACGCTGGGCAGCGTAGCGGGCTTTTTCCGCATTGTCGATGAAAGGCAGCCTGATTTTCTGGAAAGGTATCTCGAACTGGATCAGGACGGAGCGTGCGAAAGCATCAGCGGTGACACCGGTACCATCAGATACGGTAAAGACCGTGCGCATGGGTTGGAGGCTTTGATCTGTCATGGGAGTGTTTCTCTTTTTGTGTTTTTGCAATAAATAAAAAACACCATTGTACTCCGGAATTGCGTTTTGTGCATTGTGGACCTTTTCCCCGGTTGCCGACAGGCTGGTAAAAGTGTTCTGAATCCCCGCCCACGTGAGGAGCCTGGATGCTTCCGGACGAAATTTGACAGGATTACACGAATTTTTGCGAACATTGAATGCATACCTTGCCAAAAAAGCTTAAAATGTAGTATTGAATGGCAAAAGCGTTTATTGATTCCATTTTTTCACCAGACAGGACCAGAGTGTGCTGCCCTTTCGCATTCCCCGGTAATCTGCGCATCCATGCAGATTTCAAAAAAGATTTCAGAAAAACAGCATTATTGAACAGGAGAGAAGACTTTTGAAATCAGCCGGATACAAGCCGAGGCGGGTCTGTGTTGCGCCGATGTTGCACTGGTCGGACAGGCACTGTCGATATTTTCATCGCCTGATCACCCGTCATACCTGGTTATATTCTGAAATGGTAACCACCGGGGCCTTGCTGTATGGCAATGTGTCACGCCATCTCGATTTCAGTGCGGAAGAGCACCCGGTTGCATTGCAGCTGGGAGGAAGTGAACCGGAGGATCTGGCGCGTTGTGCAAAGCTGGGTGAGAAGTGGGGTTATGACGAGATCAATCTCAATTGTGGCTGTCCGTCAGAGCGTGTCCAGAGGGGTTCATTTGGTGCCTGTCTGATGAAGGAGCCTTCTCTGGTATCCGATTGTGTAAAGGCGATGCGCGATGCCGTTTCCATTGATGTGACGGTCAAGCACCGGATTGGTCTGGATTATGACAATTCCTATGCATTCGTACGCGACTTTATTGGTGAAATTGCGCATGCCGGATGTAATACCTTCATTGTTCATGCCCGCAGTGCGATTCTGAAGGGATTGAGTCCGAAAGAAAACCGGGATGTACCACCGCTTCATTATGATGTGGTCTATCGCCTGAAGCGGGATTTTCCGGATCTGGAGATTATTGTCAATGGCGGTATAGCCATGGAGTCCGAGGTGGATGCGCACCTGGAGCATGTGGATGGTGTGATGATTGGACGTGCGGCTTATCACAATCCGTTTCTGTTATCGGGTTTTGATGCGCGTTACTATGGTGAGGAACCCGTTTTTAAAAGTCGAAGGCAGATATTGCTTGAGATGGTTCCTTACATAGACCGGCAGCTTGCCGTGCAGGGTGAAGGCGAAGGACATCGTCTGAAGCTGCATGGCATAACCCGTCATGTCCTGGGACTGATGAAAAACGAGCCCGGATCGCGTCGTTTCAGACAGATCCTGTCCGATGCAAAGCGCCTGGCAACGGGAGATTCCAGCTTGCTGCTGGAAGCGCTGGATGCGATGAGGCAGGAAAATCCCGAAGCGGACAGGGAAGATTGAGTATTTTGCTCAAACCCGCAGGGGTGCTGGTGATGAACGACCTTGATGGCCGTGATTTTTTGGGCACATATGATGCCTTTCCACTTCAACAGTAAAGGAACTGCAGCTGGAACTACAGCTGCAAAAACAGCAGGAAAAGAAGTCGGCAACGAGTGGTTTTAAATCAGTTGGAAGTTTGGCAGTACCGTCGTGGGCACCTTGGAAACAGGGAAATGTTTCTGGAAAACACCATCCCGACCCTGCGGGGCATCTGGTCGAGAGTGTTGAAAGTGTCCATCCGAATCTGTAAACAGAAAAAACAGATCAATGTTTTCTAGCGACAGGAGAAAATCGTGCGATTGTTGGTGATTGGAGGCGTTGCAGCCGGAATGTCTTTTGCAGCTCGTGCAAGAAGGCTGAGTGAGGAAGTGGAAATTACGATACTGGAGAGAGGCTCGGATATATCATTTGCAAACTGTGGCCTGCCTTTTCACATAGGTGGGGAAATCAAAAGCCGGGACGTTCTGGCGCAGCATACACCTGAATCATTCAGGAATCTGTTCAATCTTGATGTGCGTACAGAACACAATGCGGTCCAGATTGATCGCAAAAACAAACGTGTCCTGGTCGCGAACCGGTCGTCTGCCAGCCAGGAATGGCTGTCATATGACAAGCTCATGCTTGCGCCAGGTGCCAGGCCTACCGTACCTATCATTCCCGGTGTTCACGATCCTGCAGTTTTTACTTTAAGGACGCTGGGTGATATGGATCGTATCATTGCAGCATCCGGCTCTGGCAAGCGGGTAATTGTTGTCGGAGGCGGATATATCGGGATTGAGCTTATCGAGCAGTTACACAAGAAAGGGCTTGAAGTCACACTGGTGCAGCTGCATACACACCTGCTTCCGCAGTTTGACAGTCACGTCGTTTTACCTTTGCAGGCAGAACTCGACCGACATGGGATCAAAGCCTGGTATGCCAATTACCTGACTTCCATTGAAAGAGAAGGCGATGAACTTCATGGGCACCTTTCAACAGGTGAGGTGCTGACAGCGGATTTCGTGATTTTTTCCATCGGCGTGCGTCCGGAGAGCGAGCTTGCAAGAGATGCCGGTCTGGTTCTGGCCCATACGGGTCATGTTGTGGTCAATGAGTTCATGCAGACTTCAGACCCGGATATTTATGCAGCGGGGGATGTGGTGCAGACCAGAAAGCGGCACTTTGGCCAGCCGATTGCCATCAGTCTGGCAGGACCAGCCAGCAGGCAGGCCCGTGTTGCGGCCGATCATATATTCCTTGATCATCTGGCCAGACCTTATCCGGGCGATATTGGAACCAGCATAGTGCGGTTTTTTGATATGGTTGCAGCGGTGACCGGATGGACGGAGGGAGCGCTCATCGAGAGCAGGCGCAGCTATGAGACGGTAACCGTTCATGAGAACCATCATTCCGGATTTTATCCGGGTGCGGAACTGCTCACCCTGAAGCTGCTCTGGGAGCCTGAAACCGGGATGATACTGGGAGCCCAGGTAACGGGCAGAGAGGGGGTGGACAAGCGGATTGATGTCCTTGCGACCGCTGTCATCGGGAAGATGACGATAGATGATCTGTGTCATCTGGAACTTGCCTATACGCCACCTTTCGGGATAGTACGCGACGTCATCAATATTGCCGGCTTTGCCGCAACCAGTATACGGGATGGTCTCGTTCAGGTGGTCTATGATGTACCTGAAGATCCTCATACGCAGTTTCTGGATGTCAGGCCCAGGCCACTTGCATCAAAATATCCTCTGGAAGGAGCCATTAACATCCCCCTGTCTTCCCTGAGGCAGAATCTGGATGCGCTGGACAAGAACAGATCGGTCACGGTTGTGTGCCAGCTGGGTAAAACGAGCTATTTTGCGGCGCGTGTACTGACCCAGAATGGTTTTGATGCAGTGAGTTTTGCGGGTGGTGTGAGAGGTTTTAAGGGTGGTGCAAAGGGTATTGTTCCCCGGTCGGCTCCGATTCAGGAATCAGGCAAGGAATTTCCCGGTCTGCTTCCGGACAATCTGTGACTTTTTCCCGGTGAAGGGTGGGTGCTACGGGTAGCTCCGTGCGTCTCGTTTCCCGGTAGTCTGACCCGGTTTCCCATGAACGCCTCCAGCCCGGGTCCGGAGGCGTTGTGGTTTGCTCTGTCAGTCCGAAACCCGTTCTGGCAGGTGAGATGAAAGCAGTCACAGGGTTGTACGACTGCCAGGGTAACGGAATGATTCGCAAGGCATCAGTCAGGGCAGAACACTCGCGAGAGCGATATGGCTGGCTGTTGTGTTTGCCGGATCAACATTTTGTGTGCCGGAGTGTCAGTCTGACGGCTGCATCTCTCTACTGCACCCTTCAGGTTGCCTGAAAAAATACCCTCGCGTGTGGATGGTTCTCTTTCTTTTTCCCGGCTTTTCGTCTGGCGATATGTGTCCGCGCCTTTTGTGCCTGTTTTGTCTGTACGGAGAGCATGACCCGTTTTTGTACCGTTCAATCATAATGTCCACTGTCTTGCGGGTTACGGACAGGAAGCGGGATTCTGATTCCTGCCCGGGTTTCGCAAGCTCAGCATCAATGAAAATCGGCGCACTGCATTTTTTTTGTGACGGGAAAACCACCTCCATCAATGCTTTCCGCTGTTTTTTTTGAATAAAAATGACAAAAACTGAAAGCAGTAAAACCATTCTCAAACGCAGGCTGGCTGCAGGTGCTGCAGTTTCTGCACTGGTCATGCTGCCGGTATTGCCGGTTTTTGCCGGGTCCGGTATTTCCACAGGTGGTCAGGAGATTGTAAAAACGGACAGGGGAGATGCCAGTCTCACTATCTATGGCAGGGTATCGCCTGGCATACGCTATGCACATCGTCCTCCCTATGGTGAAGGCAATGATCGTCTGGCAGTTGACTCGGGCACACATGGTGGAGACCGCTTCGGTCTTATAGGTGACCTGGGTTTGCCGATGGGTTTTCGCACTGGCTTTGTAGTGGAGCGCGGGCTGAGGTTTGATTCCGGTCAGGAAAATGATCCCTGGAACCGCCAGGCGTTTGCTTCCCTCAGTCATGAAGGGTATGGCACCTTGTTTGTGGGGCGCGTTCCGACACCGCAGTTCAGATTCATTGATCTCTATGATCCTTTTGAAGATGCTTTTGATCCAAGAACCACCATCGTGTATATCTACAATGCAGTGTTTGACAATGCTCTCATGTATGATTTTCCGGAAAGGAATGGTTTTTCACTCACCATCGGCGGCTCGAAAGATACTGCAGGCAGCAGGGTTGCGGACATAACGCCCAATCCCGGCGATGTCAGGGCAATCGTGTTTGCACCACGGTACGATAGTGGCCCTTTTTCTTCAGCGTTGTTTCTGACATATCACAGGCTGAAGAACGATAATGGTCATCCACTGGATGGGGAGAGCGTTCTTGTTTTTGACCTGTTCACAGGTTATGATTTCGGCCCGGTAAAACTGACAGGCATGTTTGGCTTGCGCGAAGCTTCTTCAAGGGATTTTATCATGGATTCAGCGGTCAATCTGAACAGCCAGGCTACACGAACCGTTCAGTGGATGGGTGGTGTGACAGTACCGCTATCTGAAAAAAAAGCCAGTGTACTGGCAGCCTACACCGGGCGCAGGACAAGTCTGGTCGGGGAAGATTCCAGGGCGTACAGTCATATGTTCTCTGTGGGATATACGCGTGTTTTCAGGCAGTATTTCAGGTTTTACTGCGGTTACGCCCACATCATCAACAGTAGCGCTGCCAAATCCGCAGCAGGTGCGGTTACGCTTCCAGGAGGGCTCTACCAGAGTCTGATCTCGGTCGGAATCTCGTTTTCATTCTAGGAGGGCTACTCTGGCAGCCTTGCCTGTGGATATTTTCTGTGTCGGACAGGGTGGTTTTCCGCTTGTGGCCAGGAAGCAGGTCATACCATTTCCTGCATATTTTCATTCCGGGGTCATGTGCCCGGAATGTTCTTTCTCTCTCCACGTCAGACGTAGCTCAGAAGCAGGGCAAGGGCATGCAGGAGAACGCCAATCGTACCGCCGACCAGTGTGCCGTTTATCCGGATGAACTGCAGGTCCCGGCCCACAGTCAGTTCCAGTTCCCTGACCAGCGATCTGTCGTCCCATTGCATGATGGTGTGGACTATATGGTTGCTGACGGACTCTCTGACTTCTTCGGACATGTTGCTCGTTATCTTGATGAGGTGGTCGTTGATGGATTCGCACAGTTCGGGATTATCCAGTATCCATCGACCGAAATGACGGAATGTATGGGACAGACGAAGGTGCAGGTGTGCTTCGCCCTGTGCGTCTTCCAGGATCCACTGGCGCAACTGTATCCAGACGGTTTCAATAAAGTCGGCAACAGCGGGTGTTTCCAGGAGTTGCTGCTTCCAGCTTTCCACACGCTGGTGATAGTACGGGTTGCTTTTCATGCCGGCGAGAAAGTTTTCCACAAGGGCGTCAAACTGTCTGCGTCGGGGATGATCCGGGTTCTGGCCGATGTCGTGCAGCCAGTTCTGCAGGCTTTCAACGAGGGTGTTTGCCAGACGTCGTCCGAACTCGTCCGTATCCATGACAACACCAAGCATCATCAGGAGCTTGGGATATTCCCGTCTGGACACATCAATGATCATGGTTGCCATCTGACGACGGGTATCCGGTTCGTCCAGAACGGTTGAAATTCTCAGAAGGCCTTCGTTGAGCAGGCCGTGATGCTGGTTGTTCTGTGTCAGCACATCCGAGAGCTGGCTGATGATGTAGCCGAGTTCGACCTGTTCCAGTCGTTTGTGCAGCGCATTGCGTAAAATGCGTCCTACGCGCTGATCATTGATGAAGGCCAGTGCACCGACCAGGACCAGAACGGCATTGCGCGCCAGTTTGTCGGCCCTGTCCCGGGAAGCCATCCAGGCACCGATGCGCTGGGCTGGCTGGAGTGCCCGCATTTTTTCCATCAGCATGTCGGCGCTCAGAAAATTGTTCCGGATAAAAACAGCCAGACTTTGCGCAATTCGCTCCTTGTTTTGCGGGACGATTGCGGTTCGGGGGAAGGGGATTCCAAGCGGGTGCCTGAAAATGGCAACAACAGCAAACCAGTCTGCAAGTGCACCGATCAGTGCTGCTTCGGAAAAGGCGCTGATCCACGGCCAGATTCCTCCTTTTTGCAGGCGTGAATAAACCAAAATAAAAGCCATCAGGAACAGGAGCCCTGTGGCTATTATTTTCATCTGGTTAAGCTGTTTCTTGCGGAGGTCACTGTCCATTTTTAAACCATTACTCGGTCCGGGCTTATAGCGCAGGTTCAGTTGTGCAGCGCAGCACAAGTCCAAGAATAGCGCAAATTGGGGTATGTGGTCAAGCTGGTATGGCAGGCATACCATTTCCGCTTCCAGGGATCCGGGAGCATCAGGAATCCGCATGTCGGCTTCCCGGCATCTCATTCAGATCGGGTGGGATCTCGCGCCCTGAACTTTCGGGGTCAAGCAAAAAAAGCGCCAGCCGGCGGGTTTTGAATGCAAAAAAATGCCAGGAAGCGGGCATGACAGTTTTTTATTCTGAAGCGGCTCATGACAGGCATGCAGATCATGAAATACAGAAAGAAGTCCGGCCAATATCTGTTGGACGGCATTCAATACATCAAATGTCAGAGCTGATTGACAGGAGCGCAAAGGCAGGCAGACCAGACCGGGATTGAGCATTACGCTTTCGGTAATGTCACCGTAAACCGGCTTCCATATTCTGCTTCACTTTCAGCTTCAATTGTTCCCTTATGGGCAGATACGATCGATCTGGCAATCGTCAGGCCGATACCCGTGCCACCAGTCAGGCGATTGCGCGATTTGTCCGTTCGGTAAAACCGGTCAAAAATCAAAGGCAACTCACCTTTCGGGATCCCGATGCCGTTATCTTCAACAGTTATCAGAGCTGTATGATGTGTGTCACTGACGGTAATACGAACCTGCCCGTTTTCAGGCGTGAACTTGATTGCATTGGAAAGTAAATTGGCAAGCACCTGATTCAGCTTGTCCCTGTCAGCATTTATACGCGTTTCCTCGCCACTGACAAAGACAGCAACTTTCTTTTTAAAACTTTCCGATTCAAAATTTCCGGCTACCGTATGTGCGAGTTCCAGTAAATCCACACTGGTCTTTTCCAGACGCAAATTATCGCTTTCAAGCCTTGCCTGCTGTTCCAGAGCGGATACCAGTCCGGTAATCCGCTCGATTTCCTCATAACAGCTTTGCAGTCGCTCCAGAGTTGGATCCCACACCCCTTCAATCATTGTTTCCAGGTGGGAAGCTACAGCGGCTAACGGGGTGCGTAGTTCGTGTGCAATATCGTTCGTCAGGCGCCTGCGCATCTGTTCCTGATTGTCAAGGGAAACTGCCATGTGATTGACAGCAGAAACAAGTTCTCCAAGTTCACGTGTCCTGATATCTCCGTCAAACCGGATTTTATAATTTCCCTCAGCAATCTGCGTGGCGATATATGCCGTTTTGATAACAGGCCGGGAAATGCGCCTTGCCAGAAATCCGGCAGCAGTCAACGAGCACAAAAGCGCAAGAATACCGAGGGCAACCAGCAGAATGTTGAGAGAATCAAGGAAGCGAAAATCGCCTTCGCTCAAAAAGTAGGGACCATAATGTTGAATCACAATACGACCAATTTTCTGATTGTTCCATTTCAGTTCCTGTTCGTGCGATACAAAGCTGCCCTTCAGTCCGGGGCGTTTTTTTTCCATGCGCTCGGTGATGTCTTTTTCGACCTGCGCACAGGCTCGCGTATCCTGTTTTTCTGCATCAAAGATGACGTTGTCGTCCGGATCAAGGAGACGTATGATATATCCATCGTACAGCGCCAACATTCCGACGCCGTGAACAAATTCGAAATCCCATTTCTGATCCGGATAATTGTAGTGATGCACAAGATTGGCGACAATATCCGCAATCCGTGTTTTTTGCTGTTCTTTTGCGTACTTTTCAAATTCCTTGTGGATGAGAATATTGGTTACCAGGCTGACAAGCACAATGGCGACCAGCACCATTGAAGCAATCGCAAGTGTCAGTTGTGTGCGAAATCTGCGTTGTACCATCAGAGATTCATCCTCCTCCAAATTTGTATCCCAGTCCGCGGATTGTCAGCACATATACCGGATTTTTGGAGTCATCCCCGATTTTCTGACGCAGGTTTTTGATGTGATTGTCAATTACGCGGTCAAAACTTTCAGTCTCGTCGCCTCTGGCAAGGGGTAGCAGTTCATCGCGGGTAAAAATCTTCCCGGGATATGTTGTCAGTGCAGAAAGTATCTTCAGTTCTGTTGCCGTCAAATTCACAGCTTTACCCTGCCTGGAAACAAGCCCTTTCTCAAAGTCAACTGTCAGATCACCATCACGCCACGAATTCCGGGTAACCAGAGGCAGCAGATCATCTGATGCCCGGCGTAAAACGGTTTCTATCCGGGCGGCAATGACTTTCAGGCTGAATGGCTTGTTGATATAGTCGTCCGCACCGATATTCAATCCATGTAACTGGCTGGATTCCTCCGATTTTGCTGTCAACATGATAATGGGAACCCGGGATTTTTTGCGGATTATCGAGCAGACTTCTTCCCCGGACATATCGGGAAGCATGAGGTCAAGCAGGATCATCGCTATATTGTGTTTCTCAAATATCTCCAGAGCCTGCCTGCCAGTACCCGCAAGGTAGACGGTATAACCTTTGTTTTCCAGATAGGCTGCAATAGCCTCCAGAAGTTTTGGCTCATCGTCTACCGCCAGTATGTTTTTATTTGTAAGTGATGCTGCCATTTTGGGACAAGTTCAAAGGATGTGGATTCTGTCTCTTGTTCTGCTGGAACGCGCAAATGAAAGATGCGCAGATCAAACCGGTTTCCGGCATTCCGTAAAAGAGTGTAATTGCCTGGTTTTATTGATGCCAGTATTGCAAATTTCGATTAAATCAGCCTCCGGTTCAAGCCGGTACACAAGTCATCGTTCCGGATAACCCGATGACTTGTGCCCAACAGCCGTTTTTTCTTTTTATGAAATACAATGACCCGTCAACAGGCCTGAGGTTTATGGAAAGGGCCTGTCTGCGTGACATGTGAAGGGCCTGCCAGGGGCCTACAAAATAATATCGTAGCCTTTGTCCTCGATTTCAGACCTGATTTTTTCCGGCGATACAAGAGAAGTATTGTGCCGGATGATCACGGTCCTGCCTGCCAGATCCACCGTTACCTCTGACACACCTTCAAGTGCGCCGACTGCTTTTGTAACGGCACTTGCACAATGATTGCAGGTCATGCCATCCACTTTCAGAATTGTTTCTTCCATTTTGACTGCCTCCATGACTGGTTACGAAAAAAATACCGGAAAGTATACAGGGAGTTGCCTGTTGTTACGACAACTGCAATGCGCATCTGATGCAGTTTGTCAGTCGGCTCTTCTGACAGAGCTGCCTGGTATTCCGGCCGGTGCCACGATTTGCAGGAGACGGGTTCCTGCAGGCTGTGGGCATTTGAGAACCTGGGGCCTTACGGTACTTTCAGTTTTTGCAATGCCTGAATCTGCCCCTTTTTCGGTAGCAGGGACCGTGACAGCATCAGTTTATATGCCGCAGGCAGAATCAGCATGGAAAACATTGCCGCGCTGATCATGCCTCCAAACATGGGTGCTGCAATACGCGTCATGATTTCCGAGCCTGCTTCTGATGTCAGAAAAACAGGCAGAAGACCCGCCACAGTGGTGACTGCAGTCATTGCTTTGGGTCGCATTCTCAATGCCGCACCGTGATGGATTGCTTCGTCAATGTCCTCCATGCTGGCACTGCCCGCTGATGCCAGGGAAGGTCTGTCCAGCACTGCGTGCTTGAGGTAGATGAACATGACCACGCCGAATTCTGCTGCCAGCCCTGCCAGCGCGATAAAACCGACCCCTGTTGCAACTGACATGGCATAGCCTTGCAAATACATGAACCAGATTCCGCCGACAAGCGAAAACGGCAGGCAGATCAACAGTAACAGCGATTCGCCGATACTTCTGAATGCCATGTACAAAAGCAGAAAAATAATCAGCAAGGTTACGGGCACCAGAAGCTGGAGCCTGAGTCTGGCGCGTTCCAGCATCTCATATTGCCCGGTAAACGATACGCTTACCCCTGAAGGCAGTTCAACATGATCGCGAATGGCCTGGTTCAGATCACGTACAACGGATACCATGTCCCGATCACGCGCATCAATGTATACAAGACTGGTCAGACGTCCCTGCTCGCTTCTGATCATGGTCGGTCCGGAGCTTACCCTGATGCTGGCTACATCGCCCAGCGTAATCTGATTGCCGGTCGGGGTCAGAACGGGCAGGTTCTGTAACGAAGCCACGCTGTCCCTGTACCTTTGCGGATAGCGCAGATTGATGGGATAACGTGCCACCCCTTCCACCGTATCACCGATCATTTCCCCGCCAATTGCAAGGGAAACGAACAATTGTACATCTGCAATGTTCATGCCGAAACGGGCTGCCTGTTCACGTTTGATATCCACGTCAATATAGCGGCCTCCTGCCAGATTTTCAGCCATGGCAGATGCGACGCCAGGCACGGTTTTTGCAGCATTCTGTATATCAACAGCTGCCTTGTTGATCTGAATCATGTCGGAACCGGAGACCCTGATGCCGATGGGGCTTTTCACGCCTGTGGAAATCATGTCAATGCGATTGCGGATAGGTGGCACCCACAGATTGGCAACACCCGGGAGGTTGACCGCTTCATCCAGTTCCTGGATGATTTTTTCAATACTCATGCCTTTTCGCCACTGATTCTTCGGCTTCAGAAGAATCGTGGTCTCAAGCATTTCCACAGGAGCCGGGTCAGTGGCTGTCTCCGCACGCCCGGCCTTGCCAAAAACGGTATCGACCTCGGGGATGGTTTTGATCAGCTTGTTTGTTGTCTGCAGGATCCGCCCGACTTCACCCACTGAAATACCGGGCAAAGTGGATGGCATATACAGAAGGTCTCCTTCGTCCATGTAGGGAAGAAATTCTCCTCCCATACGGGATAGTGGCCAAAGCGTGGAAAAAAGCAGCAGCAAGGCTGCTGCCAGTGTGGTTTTGGGATGGCGCAGAACGGTCCTGATTACCGGGTTATACAGATAAACAAGGAAACGGTTTAAAGGATTGCGATCCTCGGACGGGATTTTCCCGCGCACCCATAATCCGGTGAGTACCGGGATAACCACAACAGATAAAATGGCTGCTCCACCCATGGCATACAGTTTGGTGAAAGCCAAAGGTTTGAACAGGCGGCCTTCCTGGCCTTCCAGAGCAAATACGGGAACAAACGACAGGGTGATGATCAGCAAACTGGCAAAGAGCGCTGGTCCCACCTCGACAGATGCTTCAGTGATAATTTCCCGGCGTTTGCTGTCTGTCAAATCGGTACCGGGAGCGTCTTTTCTCCATTGATCGAGCTTGCGATGGGCGTTTTCGACCATGACTACCGATGCATCCACCATAGCTCCCACAGAAATCGCAATGCCTCCCAGGGACATGATGTTGGCGCTGATGCCCTGGTAGTACATGATGATAAAGGAAACGAAAAACGCAAGAGGCAGCGTAAGTATTGCCACCATGGCTGAACGCAGATGGAGCAGAAAGAGTGCACAGACCAGTGCTACCACAATGAATTCTTTTATCAGGGTGGAAGTGAGATTGTTTACCGCCCGCTCTATAAGCTGGCTTCGGTCGTATGTTGTGACAATCTCGACTCCTTCAGGCAGACCCTGTTGCAGACTTTCCAGTCGTTCCTTTACCGCTTCAATGACCGCACGGGCGTTTTCGCCTGAACGCATCAGCACGATGCCTCCTGCTACTTCTCCTTCGCCATCCAGTTCAACAAGACCACGTCGCATTTCCGGACCATGCCCGATCGTTGCAACGTGCTCAAGATAAACTGGTGTGCCATTTGCAGCAGTTTTCAGGACGATTTTTCTGAAATCTTCCAGACTTTGAAGATAGCCACTTGCCCTGACCATGTATTCCGCTTCGGCCTGTTCAATGACCGAGCCGCCTGCTTCCTGATTGGCGTTGCTGACAGCCATGCTGATGCCGGAAAGGGTGACGCCGTACTGCGTCATTTTCACGGGATCAGCAACGATCTGGTATTGCCTGACAACACCACCAACAGACGCAACTTCAGCCACACCTGGTACAGCAGCAAGTTCGAACCTGAGCATCCAGTCCTGGATGGAACGCAGTTCTGCCAGATCGTGCCTGCCAGTTCTGTCCACCAGTGCATACTGGAAAATCCAGCCAATACCGGTTGCATCCGGCCCCAATGCGGGAGAGACCCCGTCAGGCAGCCTGCTTTGTGCCTGATTCAGGTATTCCAGCACCCGGCTTCTTGCCCAGTACAGATCAGTGCCATCTTCAAAAATAACATAGACGAAAGAATCACCGAAGGCAGAAAAACCGCGCACGGTTTTTGCACCTGGTACCGAGAGCATGGCTGTTGTCAGAGGATAGGTAATCTGGTTTTCTACAAGCCGTGGAGCCTTGCCCGGATAAGGGGTCCGGATGATCACCTGCGTATCTGAAAGGTCCGGTAATGCATCAACAGGTGTGTTGTATATTGCCCATACACCCCAGGCGGTCAGAAAAACCGCTCCGGTCAGCACGAAAAAACGGTTGGCAATACATGCGCGGATAAGAGCGGCAATCATATGGATCTGTCACCCTTTTCTACGGATGTTGCGCTGTCCTGCAGTTTATCCATGCCGGTATGACTTTCCCCGTGGCCATGCACTGCTTCGGGCTTTTGTTCTGATCCGGTATTTTCTTCTCCAGTTTCGTTGCTCGCGCTTTTTCGCATTCTTGCCAGAGCGCCACGCAGATTTGCTTCGGAATCAATGAGAAACAGTCCTGAAACCACGACTTCTTCACCTTCTTCAACACCTGTAGCGACTGCTGTCTGTTCTCTGGATGAACGTAGCACCTGAACCAGTCGGGGAACAAAGGAACCATCCGCAGCACGGATTACTACGCGCTGTTCTTCTCCCATATCAATAATGCTCTGGGTAGGAACCAGAAGGGCTTCCGTATCGCTGCCGCGCAGCCGTATGCTGGCAGTCATGCCGGGCCTGAGCAGGCTCTCTTCGTTGTTGACAGTCAGGCGTAACGGAACAGTGCGCACTTCCTGATCCGCTTTGGGCAGCAGGACGAAGGAGTTTACCGGAAAAACGATCTCAGGGTAGGCCGGAACTGTCAGACGAATCCGGTTCTGGCTCTTTACCAGATGAATATCACGTTCAGGTACATGAGCAGTCACCCAGACCGGATTTACACCCTGAATGGTCGCAACCGTCATGTCTTTACTCACATTCATGCCGGGGTATACGTCAAGACTGGTGATGATGCCCGAAATGGGTGCTTTGAGCGTCATACGTGTCTGAACGCGGCCTGATCTTTCGACTGCTGCGAGCATTTCTGCTGGCATGCCTGTCAGAAGCATTTTTCTGCGCACTCCGCTGATGATTTTTTCATCTGCTTCCTGGCTTTTGAGCAGGAGATATTCACTCTGATCTGATGCCCAGGCCGGTACGGTGATATCAGCCAAAGCTCCTCCCTGATCAATGACATCCCCTACTGCAAAAGAATGGATTTTTTCCACAAAGCCATCGGCGCGCGGCTGCACCCTGGCCAGCTGATAGTCGTTAAACTCCACGTTGGCGGGAATATCGCTTGCAAAGGACAGGCTTGCCCGCACCACTTTCTCGGTGCGCACTGCCAGATTCTGGACCTGAGCCGGATCAATGCGGATGCCGGTACCTGCATCATCTTCTGCATAGCGTGGTACAAGATCCATATCCATGAACGGCGATTTGCCAGGTTTGTCAAAATGGGTGCCGGGGTACATTGGGTCGTACCAGTAAAGAATCTGGCGCTCGGTTGCCCGGGCTGTTTTTTCATCAACGACTTCAGCATGCTTTGCCGGCTGAACGCGTGTTGACAGCGTGTATCCCAGGGCGAATCCAAGGGTCAGCAGTATCAGCGAAATAACGGTTATTGCAAATAGCCTTTTAACTGTCATGACGTTTTTTCTTCCGGTCTTTGCCGACTCCCGGGGCTGGCGTGCATTCTTTTCTGCCAGTTCCGGGTGAAGAGGGAAAATGGAATGGAACAGCCTTTGACCATTCCGGATTTTTATCAGTTGGTTTCAATATCAACAATGATGTACTCTTTCCCTTCGTTGCGGAAGTCAAAGCGCACTTTGTCTCCTGCCTTGAGACCATCCATCAGGGAAGCTTCCTCAAAAAGAAAACCCATGGTCATGACAGGCCAGGACAAAGCCGGAATCGGAGCGTGCGTTATTACGGCTCTTTTGCTGGCTTTTTCCACGCTCTGAACCACGCCAGTGGTCGTATAGGTCTGTTTTGACGCAGCACTCGTCCGGGCTTGTCCATGGCTGCCGTGATCGTGATGTTGATGCTGGGCAAAGACCGTTCCAGAGGCAAATGTAGTGGCTGTAACCGTCAGCGCCAGAATGAAGCGCTTTGAAGCTGTTTTCAAAGAAGTTGCTTTCATGATGTTTCCTGTAATGAAAATTGGCGGTTTATAAAAGCTTGCCCTGTTTTTACTGTGCAAGCTGCTGTGATGTAACTTCATGTCGGGCAAGATGTTGCGCTGACCCTTTCTCCGGGGCATTGATCAGTGACCCGGTCAGACCACCTCCGAGAGCGGTGTACAGATTTATTTCGTTGACCAGCTGCTCGTGCCTGATGGTCAGCATGTCCTGCTTCACCTGAAAGACATTTCGCTGTGCAACAAGCACTTCCAGGTAACTGATGGTACCGTTGATATAACGCTGGCCTGCCAGTTCAAGAACCAGGTTCTGCGAAGCAAGGTATTTCTTTTGTGCTTCAATCTGCCTGATAAATGACGCTCTGCTCATGAGTGAATCCGCAACTTCACGAAACGCAGTCTGGAGCGTCTTTTCATACTGGATGACTGAACTTTCTCTTCGGATGGTCGCAATTTCCAGATTGAACCTGTTTCGCCCTGCAGTGAAAACAGGTAAAGTAATTCTCGGCAAAAATGTCCAGGCAGTAGATCCGCTACTGAAAAGCGTTGACAGATCATTACTGATGTAGCCCATACTTCCGGTCAGGGAGATGGCCGGGAAAAAGGCCGCTCTTGCTGCGCCTATGTCGGCGTTGGCGGCACGGAGATTATGCTCCGCCTCCATAACATCGGGTCGCCCCAGCAAAACGGCTGAGGAGAGCTCTTCTGGCAGCTCGGCCAGCTTTTGCTCTTCAAGCGGAAGGGCTGTGGGCAACATCCGCTTTTCAAAGCTGCCGAGAAGCAGCTGCAGCGCGTTGGAGGCAAAAACGAGTTCACGTTCCCTTTGTGCTACGGCGGATGTTGCGAACTCAACCATACTGCGTGCCTGCTCCAGTTCCAGAAGAGAGGACTGACCGGAGATAACACTGCTCTCGATGAATACGAGCGATGAACGCCAGCTTTTGAGCGTGACCTTTGCCAGTTGCAGTCGCTCGCTTGCAAGACGTTCTTCAAGCCAGGTTTGCGCCACCTGGGAAACCAGTGTCAGCCTTACTGTTTTTTCGGCTTCCCGGCTGGCGAGATATCTTTCCAGAGATGCCTCGGTGAGGTTTTTCAGGCGTCCAAAAAAGTCCAGTTCAAAAGCGGGTACAGTCAAAGCAGCCTCATATGCTCTTTGTGTGCGCATGCCTGCCCCTCCGGTCACAGCCATCCCTGCATCAGCGCCAGCTTGTGGAAAGCGTTCCGAGCGCTGTACACCATGCCGGGCACGGGCCTCGGCAACAGTGAGTGCAGCCAGTTTCAGATCACGATTGTTTTCAAGTCCGATGGCTATGAGTTCTCTTAGCTGTTCATCCATGAAAAAATCATGCCAGCCAATGCTTTGCACATCAGATGATTCACCTGTTTGTGACTGAAAACCTGTCTCTGTCAAAGCAGGAGGCAGTGGCATATCCGGTCTCGTGTATTGCGGTGCGAGAGAGCATGCCGAGAGCAGTAACAAAAAAGAAAAGACGAGCGTTTTTGCCTGCAGACCGGAATGCATGGGGTTTCCTTTTACAGTCCGGTATGCAATGTCGCAAACATCTGTCTGTGTCTTGTGATCGAGTCCATGTAGCCGATTCTTCATTCCCACAGGTTTTTCTCCAGTTTGAACGCCAGGCAAAAAATATACTTATGAAATGTATGTTTTTTATATGGATATGAAATTTTGCAGATTTGCAGAAATCACCGCGAAGTCTGTATTTTTGAGCCGGTGTTGCGAACCGGGCTGACAGGATTTGCGTTTTTCCGGTTTTTTTAATGCCATTTTGCCTGCGATGGATTCAAACCCTGACGGCACATCTGAAAAGATCTCTGTCAGAATACGCCCGTTCCCGGGTCTGCTTGCTTTAACGCACGGATGTGGTATCTTTAGCTCGTGGCGGATGCGGGTTGCAGTTATGTCGTAATGACCCGATACAAGGAAATGAAACATCATCAACCCGTTAAAACAGTCAGTCACACTCAGTTGTCAAAATTGCAATTTGGCCTGAACCCGGCATTCCCGAAAAGCCGCCCGGCTGATTTAAGAAATGGCTTCAAATTATGGTTAGCGAAAATTCAAATACAACAATGCCTTCCAATGATTTTTCCTGGCATTCGCATTCAGTTGAAGAGGTTATGGCACATCTTGATGTGGCGGAAGAGGGACTGGGTGAGGAAGAAAGAGAGCGTCGCCAGAAACTGTATGGGCCAAACGCACTGACTCAGGCCAGGCCTCCCAGCGCCCTGTACCGTTTTCTGCTGCAGTTTCACAATTCGCTGATTTATGTCCTGTTGGTGGCATCAGTGCTGACGCTCATCCTGGGATACTGGATTGACACAGCGGTCATCCTGCTCGTTGTCGTACTCAACGCTGTAGTTGGCTTTGTTCAGGAAGGTAAGGCAGCTGATGCGATGGACGCCATCCGGAAAATGCTTTCCCTGCAGGCGACCATTTTCAGAAATGGTACGCGCATGACGGTTCTGAGTGAGACCCTTGTACCGGGAGACGTGGTTGCGCTGGCTTCGGGTGACCGGATACCTGCTGATATCCGGATCATACGGGAGAGCAATTTTTCTGTTGACGAGGCAGCCCTGACCGGAGAGTCTCTTCCGGCAAAAAAATCGACAGAACCACTTGCAGTTGATACCTTGCTTGGTGACAGGACCAACATGGTCTATTCAGGCACCATGGTGACATTCGGAACTGCTGCAGGTGTTGTCGTCAATACAGGAGACAAAACGGAATTTGGTCGCATCAGTGCCCTTTTGAAGGAAGTCGAGACGATCACGACTCCCTTGCTGCGTCAGATTGGTTCATTTGGAAAATGGCTGACCGCGACCGTTCTGCTGCTTTCCGCCCTGACTTTCTTTATCGGCTATTTCATTCGCGACCACGAGTTTGGTGACATGTTGCTGATGACGGTTGCTCTGGCTGTGTCGGCGATTCCGGAGGGTCTGCCGGCGGTGATGACGATTACCCTCGCCCTGGGGGTCCAGCGCATGGCTGGCAAACATGCCATTGTCAGGCAGTTGCCTGCTGTCGAGACTTTGGGTTCGGTTACCGTTATCTGTTCTGACAAGACGGGTACCCTGACCCGTAATGAAATGACTGCCCAGACAGTGGCAACAGCGGACCGGATTTTTGAAGTCACCGGAACCGGTTACCGTCCGGAAGGAGCTTTTGTGCTCGATGGCAGGGAAGTCCGGATTGCAGACAGTCCGGAGCTGGAACTGATTGCCCGGGCTTCGTTGCTTTGTAATGATTCTTCACTGAATTTCAGGGAGGACGAATGGCTGGTAGCGGGTGACCCGACTGAAGGTGCGCTTTTGTCTCTGGCCATGAAAGCGGGTATGGATCTGTCGGCAGAAAAGGCGGCATTTCCCAGGATTGATGTGATTCCCTTTGAATCGGAGCACCGGTTCATGGCAACGCTCAATCAGAGTCCGGACGGTGCGCGTTATATTTTTGTCAAAGGTGCGCCTGAGCAGGTTTTTGCGATGTGTAACCTGGAAAGGGATGCGCAGAACAATACGCGTCCGGTCAACCTGCCTTACTGGGAAGGATGCGTCCAGAATATTGCCCTGTCCGGTCAGAGAACGCTTGCTCTGGCCATGAAGGAAGTTCCCGTCAGCCAGAGCAGGGTGGATTTCAGCGATGTCCGGGATGAAATGATACTGATGGCCGTTTTCGGGATCATTGATCCGCCACGTGATGAAGCGGTCGAAGCGGTAAGGCAGTGTCACACGGCGGGCATTCGCGTGATCATGATTACGGGTGATCATGCCGAGACAGCCAGAGTAATCGGCGAGCGCCTGGGTATTGGTATTGGCAAAAAAGCCATGACTGGTGCTGAAGTCGAGGGCAGGACAGACGAAGAACTGCAGGAAATCGTGCGTGATGTTGATGTCTTTGCCCGTGCAAGCCCCGAGCACAAGTTGCGTCTGGTTCAGGCTTTACAGGCCAATGGTGAAATTACCGCCATGACAGGCGATGGTGTCAATGATGCACCCGCACTGAAACGTTCCGATGTCGGACTGGCTATGGGACTCAAGGGAACCGAAGCAGCAAAGGAGGCGGCGGGCATTATTCTGGCGGATGACAATTTTGCCACGATTGCCTGTGCTGTCCGGGAGGGGCGCAGAATTTATGACAATCTGAAAAAGAGTATTCTCTTTTTACTGCCAAGTAACGGCAGTCAGACTCTTGTCGTGATGGCTGCAATATTCATGGACATGATTTTGCCGCTGACATCCAAGCAGATTTTGTGGATCAATATGGTCACGTCAGTAACACTGTGTATTGCCCTGACATTTGAGCCTCCCGAAGAGAACATCATGAAAAGAAAGCCGCGTGATGCCAGGCAGGCCGCGATTCCGCTTCATCTGTTCTGGCGCATCGGGTTTACGTCCGTCATTCTGATGGCAGCGGCTTTCTGGCTGTTCAACTGGGAGCTGAGCAGAGATGGGGGTATTGAAGTTGCGCGAACCGTAACGGCCAATGTTATCATAACCGGGCAGATGTTTTTTCTGCTCAATTGCCGTTTTCTGTATGCGAGTTCATTGTCCTTGCGCCTGTTCAGAGGCAACAGATGGGTCTGGGTCTCACTGGGCGTGCTGGTTCTGCTGCAGTTGCTGTATACCCATGCTCCGTTCATGCATGACATATTTGGCACCTATCACCTGGGCTGGAAGGAGTGGCTGATGGTTATTGGTGTTGGTATGGTGACTTTTTTCCTGGTGGAACTGGACAAGTTCTTCCAGCGCAGGCTGGCACAGAGAAGAGGCTGGTTAAGTTCGCAGGATTAGTGACTGATGCAGTTGTGGCGGTTCGAGCGCTATGACGGCTTTGCCGTTTTGATGAGCTGTGATAAGGTTGAATGCTTGGAGCCACAAACAGTCCCGAATTATTCAACAAGGCGATGGACAAAGAGAACCTGATACAAATCCTTCCCCCCCTTGAGGAGATGGACCTGTCATGCGCAGGCATTCCGGATGGCGGCGCTTTCGATGCAAAGCCATCTTTGTCAGTGCTGTTGCAGGAGGTTTTGGGACCAGAATTTATACCGGAAGAATTTGAAACTGCCGATCTTTGCCTTATTGCGGTTACGAACTTCCCGGAGGCTCTTGAGTTTGTACCGGAGGAATTCAAAACAGCAGAACTTTGTCTTCTGGCTGCAAGGAGTTTCCCGGAGGCTCTTGAATTTGTGCCGGATGCCTTCTGGACTGCAGAGCTTTCTCTTATTGCTTCCAGGAGTTTTCCGCAGGCCATTGGGTTTATGCCTGATGCATTCAAGACAGCAGAGCTTTGTCTTCTTGCGGTTCAGAGTTTTCCTCAGGCCCTTGAGTTTGTCCCGGATTCCCTCAGGACAGCAGAGCTTTGTCTTCTTGCGGTTCAGAGTTTCCCACAGGCCTTTGAATCTGTCCCGGATTCCTTCAGGACAGAGGAGCTTAGTCTTCTTGCAGTTCAGGGTTTCCCGCAGGCTCTTGGGTTTGTGCCAGATTCCCTCAGGACAGCAGAGCTTTGCCTTCTTGCGGTTCAGAGTTTCCCACAGGCCTTTGAATTTGTGCCGGATTCCTTCAGGACAGCAGAGCTTTGCCTTCTTGCAGTTCAGGGTTTCCCGCAGGCTCTTGAGTTTGTTCCGGACTCCTTCAGGACAGCAGAGCTTTGTCTTCTTGCAGTTCAGAGTTTCCCGCAGGCTCTTGAATTTGTCCCGGAGAAACACAGGACGCCCCGGCTTTGTCTTCTGTCCGTTCAGGAAGACCCGGGGACACTTCAGTTTGTACCGGAGGAACTCAGAACAGCTGATCTTTGTCTTGTTGCTGTTCAGGGAGATGGTTTTGTACTTGAATTTGTACCTGAGGCACTAAAAACGCCTGAGCTTTGCACCCTTGCGGTCCAGCGTGACAGCTATGCCCTGCATTTTGTGCCGGAAGCACTCAAGACAGTGGAAATATGCCGTATCGCCGTTTTGACGGATACTGTAGGTTTTGCACTGAAATATGTGCCGGAGGAGTTTAAAACAGCGGATTTCTGTCTTTTTGCCGTAGAGAAAAGCAGTGCAGCGCTCCATTTTGTACCGCAGGAGTTGAGGACGCCTGAAATCTACCGTGCTGCTATTTTGCAGGATGGGTATGCACTTGGTTATGTACCCGTACCCATGAGAACGGAGGAGTTGTGCCTTCTCTCCGTTGAGGTATGTGGTGGAGCGCTTGGTTATGTGCCTGAGGAGATGAAGTCGGCGGCAGTCTGCCTTGCTGCAGTGCAGCAGGATGGAAGGGCGCTTTATTTTGTTCCGGATGAACTGAAAACTTCCGGGTTATGTCATATTGCTGTCCGGCAAAATGGAGAGGCGCTGGAGTTTGTGCCGGAAGCACTCAGGACACCAGAGATCATAATAGCGGCAGAACCCGGGGACTCTCCATAGTTGAAACCGGGGAAATCATGCAGCTTTGGGTAAGGCTGTTCAATTAATGGAAAATTTGCCCCTTCCCGTGGGATGGGGATATCCTTGCGGAGGTTTGATGAAGCTTGTTCGTTTTGGTGCTTCAGGACAGGAAAAGCCTGGAATTATTGATGTAAACGGCAGCATACGGGATTTGTCCGGAATCATTACGGATTTTACGGCCGATCAGCTTTCTGACATGGCGCTGGCCAGAGTCGCTGCGCTCACGCACGAGGATCTTCCGCTGGTCTCAGGTGAAGTGCGTCTGGGTGTGCCGGTTGCGCATGTGGGCAAATATATCGGTATTGGTCTTAACTATATTGAGCACGCTGCAGAAGCAAAAATGCGCATACCGAAAGAGCCCATTGTTTTCATGAAAGCAGTTACCTGCCTGTGTGGGCCTACTGACCATATCATTTTGCCGAAGGGTTCCAGAAAAACAGACTGGGAGATTGAGCTGGGTGTGATTATCGGAAAAAAAGCCCAGTATATTTCTGAAGAAGAGGCACTTGAGCATGTAGTCGGGTATTGCGTTGCAAACGATCTATCCGAGCGTGAATTTCAGACCGAGCGTGGTACCCAGTGGGCCAAAGGCAAGGGTTGTGACACTTTTGGTCCGTTGGGTCCCTGGCTTGTCACACGTGACGAGATTCCCGATCCTCAGAATCTGGATCTGTATCTGGATGTGAACGGGATGCGCATGCAGACCGGAAATACCAGAAGCATGATTTTTCCGGTTGCAAAAATTGTCAGTTATCTGAGTCACTTCATGACGTTGCTGCCAGGTGATGTGATTGCAACAGGTACTCCGCCTGGAGTTGGCATGGGGCGTGATCCACAGATATTTTTAAAGCCTGGTGACGTGGTAGTCGCAGGCATCACCGGGCTTGGGGAGCAAAAGAAGGAAGTGAGGGCGTGGAGCCACAGCTAGAGGGTCCCACGGGTAATTTCCGGGGATTCTCTGCGAGTTCGGGTGAATCTGCAGTACTCCCTGCCTGGCCCCTGCCTTGAGGCAGGGGTCTGGAGGTCGCACCAAGCAGGAATGTTACTTGAGCCTTGCTTCCTTGTACAGGACGTGCTTTCTTGCTTTGGGATCAAACTTGACGATTTCGATTTTTTCGGGTTTGGTCCTTTTATTTTTGGTTGTTGTATAAAAGTGTCCTGTTCCCGCTGTTGACTCCAGCTTTATTTTTTCTCTACCGGACTTTGCCATAATTCCTCCTGTCAAACACGAATGCCACGTGAGCGCATGTCTGCGAGCACTACATCAATTCCCAGCTTGTCGATGTTGCGAAGTCCTGCTTTGGACAAGCGGAGCGATATCCATCTATTTTCGGATTCCACGAAAAAACGTCTGTTTTGTAAATTGGGCAGGAAGCGACGTTTTGTTTTATTATTGGCATGAGATACATTATTTCCTACCATTGGCTTTTTGCCCGTTACCTGGCATACGCGAGCCATATTTTCCTCCAGAAAAACCTTTGAACATGAAAAGAAGGCATTCTATTCCAAAACGAGAGAAAATTCAATCGGTTATTATTTTATTATGTCGAAAAAACGGTCCTGTGACGCAATTGGTACGATATTCAGTACTTATAGACAAGGCTGCGCAGGCATAAACCCAGCCAGTCCCGTTTTTTGAGGACAGGGCGTCTTTCAAAAACATCATAGTCAACGGATTCGATCAGGTCCAGAATTTTCAGTCCTCCCAGAACGACCAGACGCAGTTCATGCCCGATGCGTCCGGGAATAGCGCGTGGAAGTGCGGCTCCGGAGAGCATCAGTTCCCGGGTTCTGTTTATTTCGAACTGCATCAGGGAGCGCCAGGCGTCGGTTACGGTAGCAGCAGCGATATCGTCTTCAGTCACATTAAAGCGCAGCATGTCTTCCTGCGGAATGTATATGCGATTTTTTTTCCAGTCAATGGCAACATCCTGCCAGAAGTTGATCATCTGCAGGGATGTGCAGATGGCGTTTGACATGCGGATGTTTTCGCTGTTTGTTCTCCTGTAGAGGCAAAGCAGGAGAAATCCGACCGGGTCTGCTGACCGGCTGCAGTAGTCCAGCAGAGCGTCATGGGAGGCATATCTCAAGGTATGCGTATCCTGGCTGAATGCGGAAATCAGGTCCCGAAAGGGTTTTATGGGGAGTTCATGCTGTGCGATGACATTTTTGAGTTGCCGGAACAGTTCGCCATCGGGGGTTATGCCCTGTTCTATTTTGTCCAGTTCATGAAGGTACTGATTCAGTCCGGCCAGTCGTTCGTCTGGAGAGGCATCGCCTTCATCTGCAATATCATCGGCTGAGCGGGCGAACGCATAAATGATTTCGATGGGATAGCGCAGTCTTTTTGGCAGCAGGACAGAGGCAACAGGGAAGTTCTCGTAGTGATCAACAGGCATAATTTTACTTACTGAAGTGAACTTTCACATCAAAATGTTTTTGTGCCATTTTGATGTGGTTTTGCAGGCTTGCGGGCCTGTTTTCAAATGTGGATCAATATATCCCGAGCTCGGGCGTATTCTCAATATTCCTGCCGTCATCAGACGGTTTTTTTGAGCATTCGGCGCTGCAATTTTTTCTGGATTGTTTTGTGGCACCACTCAGATTACTTTTGTCCTTATCAGAAAGTTTGTCACGTGATTCGTGCAAAATTCGTCTTTTCCGGGCGCAGAAGTCTGACCGGGTGTTTTCAGGAGCATTGCTCTGCCCGGAATTTTAACGTGAACTTCTGCTGAATCTGTCGTAAATGATGGCGTACTTTTATTTTATCATCTATTTTCGGTATATAATGTCGTGAGAAGAAAATGAGGCCAGGTCGCCTCTCCTTCTGTGTTTTTTAGTGGCAGCAGGTGAGTCCGGTAAAGTGGCATACCTGGGTAAATCAGTTGCATGCGAGGGTGGCGAAATTGGTAGACGCACCAGGTTTAGGTCCTGACGCCAGAAATGGTGTGGGGGTTCGAGTCCCCCCTCTCGCACCACTAATGCGGCATAGATCTTTCACGATAAAGCAATCTGTTGATTTATGCGGCTTGAAAATTAAGCAACAAATGTGAAAAATTAACCGGGAGTAATCGCACTCTGCCGTGTGCTGGCTACCTGAAAATCGTTCATTTTTGTCCCAGGAGAGTCCACCTTGCACTCGACCGCATCTCGAAAGATACGGGAAGGACAAATACATCCCTGTTGAGCCTGGGCAAATCCGCACAGAAACGGTTGGATCAGTAGGAGCGCACACATCTGGTGCGGCTGCTTGATCTTTATTTGCAGATTGTTTTTGCGAGCTTTTCCTTTTCCGGATGTGCGTTAAGTGGCATGGGTTCTTCGGCACCTTCACGGCGGAATACCATATCTCCTGTTGCAAACAGGCCGCTATGAAAAAAACCAGGACCTTGTAGAAAAATTTCTTTTTTGCAGTTTATTGCAGTAGGCTCCATAACTGATGTGACTTTACCGTCAAAACGAGGTTGGGCAAAATTCCCAACTGTGAACACGTATAGAAGGTCGCCTTCTTCTATGATATTGTTTTTATCGTAATAATATTGGCCCCCTCGTTATGGAAAACAAGAGTCCAGGCCGCTGGGTCCAGGTCTACGGCAAAAGCTGCTGACTGCACCGACAACAGTGCGATGACAGCCAGAGAAGAAAGCAATTTTTTCATGACGATAGCCAGTTAACCAAAAATCTGATTATAAAAGCAAAAAGCCACCTGACGGCAATCGGGCGGCTTTTGTTTATTTTTTCTGGTAAAATGAATTTGTGCGTTGACAACAGAAATTTTCGCCTTCGCTGTGTAACCGGGCAAGTCACCTTGTCAGCGGTAAATGATGGGAATCGGCGGCCATCCTGCGCACATTTAAGCTTATTGCTTCTTCCTGCGGGGCAGCTAGTAATGGTCAGAAACAGGCGCGACCGACTTGGGCCACCCAGTGGATAACCGCAGGAAGTGCCTGATTTCTACATTGCAGCACCTATCCCAAAGAACATTTTTTGCGCTAAAATATCCGCAAGAGAGCTGTCGGCTCCCATGGCGAAACGAGAAAAACTAGGTTCGTCATGCGTAGGGTCGTGTCTTGGGAGCACTTGCCGATTCCACCCGACACTCTCTGAAGGCTCTTGTGATCGAGCTGACTTCTTGGCAACCTCAAGAGCCTTTTTCTTTGCAAAAAACATCCAGTGCGCATTAAAAAACCACCCGGAGGTGGTTTGTTGAATCTTTTACTTTACCAAAAAGCTCGTAAGGCCCCGTCCTTCAGAGCGGGGATATAAGCGCGGCAGGCGAAGCCTGCTAAAATAACGGGGCGTTCATGTATGGACGTTTCAAGTGTCAAACTGCGCTTCGCTAATTTCAGGCCGTAAAAGCGCAACTGAACTCGCAAATCAGGGATTATTTCCCCCACTATTTGCAGGGCGACCGGAATGGGCTTGCACGTTAGGCGGTCCAGAAAAAAAAGATAAAAACAAGGCGTAATCGATTGATTTTTCACGGAAAACAGAGTATACTGGTCGCATGCAACGACTTCAGGCTTTCAAGTTCGAATTAATGCCCGACGGCGAGCAGCAGCGCAGGATGCGCAGCTTCGCCGGAGCGTGTCGTTTCGTCTACAACCGGGCGCTCGAAATACAACAG
>Ga0099364_10001214_pt1 | contig 42950 bp, 38 predicted proteins | sample TergutTh196P3_FD_73070 | JGI IMG/M metagenome (GOLD analysis project Ga0099364, IMG submission 73070) | Microcerotermes parvus P3 segment gut microbial communities from Pointe-Noire, Republic of the Congo - Th196 P3 | ecosystem: Host-associated > Arthropoda: Insects > Digestive system > Gut ...
GATGCGCCATGCGGGGAGCGATCACCTTGAGTCCCGCATCTTCAAAACGTTGAGTGATTTTGCCGATGACGTTTTTGGCGACGGCATCGGGCTTGATGATGGAAAGGGTACGTTCGACGGCCATGAATTCTCTCCTGTGTTTTATGGCGAAATACGAAAGGCGACGAATTCTAGCAGTTTCCCCGAAACCGGAACCGGAACCGGGCCACGCAACCTCAGGTGAAATATAGGCAACGCAAAAGTGATCACGGATTTTCCGTGTCGGAATGCATCCACATGCAGGAATGGCCGCGCCCCTCTCCCGCCTGCGGGAGAGGGGCGCTTGCAGGAAAGAGAAACGCGGAGCGAAGAATCACGCTCCTCGGATGCTCACCATCCCCCAATCCGGATCGAGCCGATTTCGAGCGATTCCTGGCTTTTCACAAGACGCACGGTGATGAGCTTTTCCTTCACCTGCCGCGTGCCGAAGCCTGTGATCAGCCGTACCTGCGCCGTCACGGGACCGAGAGCCGTCTGGCGGCTGTCGCCACGATATTTGACGCCCACCGTATACTTGCCGGGTTTCGGCGTGCGCACCTGAAACACCTCCGGTCCATAGCCCTCGGCGAAGTTACTCGACATGCGCCCCCCCTGGTAAGTGGGCGGTTGGTAGTGCGTCGCGTGTTCGCCGTTCGGGTCGACAACCCACAGGTCGATGTCGCTGTTGTCGGCATCCCACGTCAGGACGACACGCAGACCCACGGGCATGTTCTTGAGCAGGCGCGCGTCGATTTTCGACAGGTCGAGCTTTTTCCAACTCGTTGCCACGATAGCGTTCAGTTCTTCGAGCGCAATGAGTTCGACTTCAGGGAAACGCCCATCCCACGAGCGGCTCACGACTTCCCAGAGCAGATCGACTGCGCGCTGGTGCTGTCCGAGCCTCGTAAGCGCAAGCGCGAGGTCGCGGCGGCTTTGCGGCTCCTCGCCACGAATCTTCAGCACACGCTCGAACACCGGCAAAGCCAGATCGGGCCGTTTCGCCTGCATGAGCCGATAACCGAGCACGCGCAGCAATGCTGCGTCCTCCAGGCCGAGTTCGGCAAGATTCGACAGAACCTGCAACCCTGCCCTGGCATTCCTGGCTTCATCGAAGAAATATCCCGCGACATCCAGATAAAAGCCCGGCTCACGCATGTGCTCGGCGCGCTCTTCGAGATAAGCCGCGAAACGCTCCGACTCCGGCACGCGGCGAAGACGGTCGAGATAACTCGCCGAGGACGACCAACGCTGGAGGGCGATGGACACTGTCGGAGCGACAGGCGCTACCGAGACGGGCTGTGCTTCTGCGCGAGCCGCACTCACCGCTCTGTCGGACATCTCAGACATAAAAACTGGCGAAACTTGTGACGCGCGTTGTCGACGTTGCGGCTCCTGCTCTCTTTGCAGGCGTTGCGGCGCTCGCTCGACTTGCAGGCGTTGCAACTCCTGTGCAAGCTGTCGTTCCATCTCCTGCTCCTGTGCACGCTGTCGTTCCATCTCCTGCTCCTGTGCAAGTCGTTGTTGCAGATCAGGCGGAGGCGCAGATAGCGGCTGTGCCACGTCGGAGGGCCATATGGTTTCTCTGTCAGAGTATTGCGGCGCATCCTTCGGAAAACTCTTCTCCCACCATGCCTTGCGCTCGTTGAACAGATTCACGACACGCTCGATCTGCTGTTCGCGGTTCCTGTTGAAAGCGGTCTCGGTCGCGCGGCGGTGTTTCAGCCATTCGTCGCGCAGTTCGGCGGGCGGTTCGATGTCGAAGCGGATATAGTCGCTGAGCAACTCAAGCACGATCAGCGACGTATCCTCCGTGACGATGCGAAACTCCTGGCTCGTGCGGCGGATGTCCTCGCGGTTATCGCCTGCGGCGCTAGAGAGCGTGTCGATTTTCGTCACGGCCCACGCGCGCGCGGCAAGCGTGCTTGCGCCTTCACCGGATTTCACGGCAATGTCGATCGTGCGCGCATCCGCTTCGGACGACCCCACCTTCATGCGCACGACCGCCGAGGGTTTGCGCAGGATGCCCGTCACGATCAACGCGCCGCTTTCGATGTTCACGGGCATGCCCGTCTCGGGGAACACTTGCGCGACCGCCTCCGGATCGCGTTCGACGGCAATGACCCGAGGCGAAACCTGCCGCAGGCGCGCAGCGGCAATCCTGGCGTCGAGCGCCAGCAGGTTCGCGTATTCGCCGCCGCCGCGCGCGGCCAGTCCGCGCAGGAACGCGGGCGCGGCGCTGGCGCTGGCATTTACCGTGTGCACGGGGGCGCGCAGCGGAAGTTTATCGAGCGTTTGCGTCACGCCGAAATTCACGATGCCGTCGGAAAAGAGCAGCCATTCGTCCATGGCGGCATCGTCTGTGAGGCCGTCGAACGACGTGGCGCCGTCGTAGATCGTTTTTTCGAGCGCGGCGCGCAGTTCAACCCATTTTCCGCCGCGCACCTTGAAAGTGACCGGAGCAGCGGCGACGTTGCGGAAATTGACGAGTTTCACGTCGACATCGCGCACAGTGGCAAACCATGCGTCGAGCAGCGCGAATTCGCGTTCGTGGTCGCGGTCGCGGCCCGAGGCGGAAGCATCCCAGAGGATGCCGACCTTCTTTGGCGCGGGGCGTGGCTTCGCCTTGAGGGAAGAAGGCAGGGCGGCCTCTGCGTAAAAATATTCGCGCCCGTTGAAGGTCTCCGTGATGACGGTGGGGCGCGCGTCGGCGGCGGCAGACGTTACGGGAAGCTCCAGTTCGAGCAAGCCGCGCGCGGTAAAATTCTCCTTTTTCACGCTGAGCACTTTCGCGTCGCGCCACTCGGGCAATTTGAGCGCGAGCGTGGTGCTGGCCTTCGGGGGCGGAGCGCCAGGCCCGGAAAAGACCTTTGCGGTGAAGTTGAAGGTTTTGAGCGCGTTCGGAAAATCGAGCGCAAGCCGGTAACGCGGCGCGGTATTTGCAGCGGATGAAGCGTGCAGGTCCTCCTGGTAGGCGATGACGATGCGGCGTGTGCCTTTGGGGAGAATCGGGTAGACGCGCGCGCGGTAATTGTTGCCCGCAGTTTGTTCGAGCAGACCGGGATCGACCTTGCGTCGCTGGATTTCCTCGAACACGGCACGGCCCTTTTCCTTTTCGACCGGCACGGCCTCACGGAGCGCGCCATCGATGTCGAGCGCGAAGCGCACGATCCGCTGGCCGTCGAGCAGGGGAAACTCGAATGTGCCTTCGAGTATGCGGTTATTGGGATTGAAAAAAACGAGATCGAATGTCGTTACCGCAAACCGCCCGGTGACTTCGGTCGTAATCTCCGCCGATCGCACGGTAACGGGCGCTGCCTGCGGGTCGGTGACGTTGAGGGTAATCTGTGCCTGCGCAGTCGGAAAAAAGGTGGCCGCAAAAACAGCCAGGGTGCAAAAAAACGAGGATGGTTTCATTTCATTTTCTCCATGTTCAAACCACAGAACATGGAACGTCCGCTGCTCAAAAAAGGGTTGAGAGCGCCTGAAAAAATTTGAAGCAAAGCGACCGACACCCGGAAATCCGCGCCGATACCGCCCTGGATCGGTTTCGGTTCAAATGCTTACATGTCGCGTAGATCGGAGTGAGCTTGCAAGCCCCAACGCCGCGACCACCCCGTCAGGCTTCGCCTGCCACCCCTCCATGGGCTGTCTCTCTATCACATTTTCCCATCTACTTCCACGGCACTACCGTCATTGCAGCGCGAAGCGGAGCGTAGTCGCTGCAATCACAAGAAAATCAGATATAATAATTGCTGTTGTCATTTAACGACAGGTAATCACCATGAAACAAACGCCCTTTCACGACACTCGTTACAAGGCGCTGTTCAGTTGTCCGGAGGTCATGCGTGACCTGTTGCAAGAGTACGTACCCGGCGAGTGGCTCAAAGAGGTCAGATTTGAAACCCTGGAACGAAAAAATGCCAGTTTTGTATCGACAAATGACAAACAGCGTCACAGCGACATGGTGTGGCGTGTCGATATTGGTGGAAAATGGCTGTGGGTCTACGTACTGCTTGAGTTCCAGAGCAGGCCCGATTCCTGGATGGCGGTGCGGGTGATGCAGTATGTCAGCATGCTTGCGGAGCAACTGCTGAAAGAGCGGGTTCAGAACAAGTTGCCGAAAGGGCGTTTGCCGCCGATATTGCCCATCGTCCTGTACAACGGCAAGTCCAGGTGGCGTGGGCCGTGTGATGTGGCCGATTGTTTCCATATTCCGCCCGGTGGGCTGGAAAAATGCCGTCCCTCGCTGAGTTATGTGTTGATCGATGAGCACCGCCTGCAACATCATCCGTTGCAGGAAGTGAAAAACTTCGCGGAAGCCGTTTTTCGGTTGGAAACCAGCCGACAGCTATCGGACTTCCTTGCCGTGGTCGGCTCGTTGCGTGAGATGCTGCGATCGCCCGAACTGCAAGGGGTGCGTCTGGCGTTCAATCAGTTGATAAAAGGGCTGTTGCAAGACCGTGGCACGGCAACTATGATCGAAGACGTTGCAGCCGTCGAAGATGTTTTTGAGGGGATTGAAATGCTGGACAAATACAAAGGGACCTGGTTTGAAAACGAGGCTAGGGAGAACTTTTTGAAGGGCCGGGAAGAGGGCCGGAAAGAGGGCCGGGAAGAGGGCCGGGAAGAGGGTCTGATCTCCGTTGCCCGGAACATGCTCAAGTGTGGCAAGCCCGTCAATGAAATCGTGGAAGCGACTGGGCTTCAGCCGGAGACGATACAGTCTCTGATGCACTGAACCAGCCCGCAAATATCTAACTCTCTTCGGTGAGTTCGCAGGTTGCTCGACATGGTTCCGGTCGTAGGTGAAACCTTCAATAAGTGAAACCTTCACTTTGACGCGCCCGCGCGCACGAGGCATCATGCACAGTTTTCCGACAGGACAACCCACAGAGCACAGAGGAGACAGACAATGAGCTCAGAAGTCGACACCCAGGATTTCCTGGTGTTTACCGATAGCGCGGTCGGCAAGGTACGCGCTTTGATCGAGGAAGAAGGCAATCCCGCCCTGAAGCTGCGCGTATTCGTGAGCGGCGGCGGTTGCGCGGGGTTCCAGTATGGCTTCACGTTCGACGAAGAAGTCAATGAGGATGACGTGACGCTCGAAAAGGGCGGCGTGACGCTGCTCGTGGATTCGATGAGCTATCAGTACCTCGTCGGCGCCGAGATCGACTACACCGAAGAGCTGGAAGGTTCGCAATTCGTGATTCGCAATCCGAACGCTACCAACACCTGCGGCTGCGGATCGTCGTTTTCGGCCTGAGCGGCGCGTTTTCCGGCTTCACAAAAACAAGGGACGCTCTCAGGCGTCCCTTGTTTTTTTGAACTTCTCGAAACAGGGCTACAGATTGCCGTTTCTTTTGCTTTCGCCTGTGTTTTCGACAGACGCCGTTTCGTTGGACGCCGTGCGGTAATTGAGCAATTCCAGCCGGGCAAGCTGAAGGCGCGTGTTTTCGCGGAAACGGGCGAGTTCCTTGCCTTTCAGTGGCTCGGAGTTCGGCAGCGTCACCGTCATCGGATTTTGCGCGACGTCGTTCACGCGGAACTCGTAATGCAGGTGAGGGGCCGTTGCCCGGCCGGTTGCGCCCACTTCTCCGATGATTTCGCCCTGCCTGACGGTTTCGCCGACGCTCAGGCCGGGCGTAAAGGCATTCAGATGCCCATAGGCCGTGCTGATGTTGTCCCGGTGTTTGAGGACGATGAGTTTGCCGTAGCCGCCGTAACGACCGATGAAACTGATCTCGCCGTCCGAGGTCGCCCGTACCGGAGTCCCGGTGGGTGCGCCGAAATCCACGCCGCTATGACTGTGCCAGCTCTTGGAAATCGGGTGGACGCGGCGGCCGAAGGTGGACGTGACCCTGGAAAAATCGAGCGGGGAACGCAGGAAGGAAGTGCGCAGGCTCTGGCCGTTGCTCTTGTAGTACTCCGAGTGACCTTTGGCCGTGGTGTGGAGGAAGACGGCATAGCGCACGCCCTGGTTGATGAATTCGGCGGCCTGGATTTGACCCGTCTGCGTGGGCGCGCCCCGGTCATAGGTAACTCTGTAAATCACACTGAATCTGTCGTCCTCGCGCAGATCGGCGTGAAAGTCGATCTCGGTGCCGAACAGGTCGGCCAGTTGCTTGGCGATGCTGTCGGGCAGGCCGGCGGCTTCCGTTGCGCCGAAAAGCGAATTCCTGATGACTCCACTGCGCATTTCGGTTCCGCTTTCAAGCGTGATGGGGGTGTTGGTGACCTGGAATGACTGATTTCCCGCGTTCCGCGAAATTTCGGTCGAATGGCCGTCGGAGGTGACAGGCAGGCGCATGGACAACAGCCGACCGGTGGGATCGACGACAACGGTAATCGAGTGACCACTGCGCAATTGCTGTATGGCACGCGCGGCTTTCGGGTTTTCCTGGAGGAAAGCCAGAGCCTTGGGGTCGGAGATGCCCAGACGCCGGAAAATGGATTGCACCGTGTCGCCGGGGCCGACGTGATCGTCGTAGACATAGGGCAGGCCGGGGGAGGAAATCTCTTCCGGGAGGACGTGGAGTTTTTCCACGACGGTTTGCATGCCGACCGGCTCTTCCGGTGTCACCACCGCCGTAGCGGCGGCAACGCCGAGCGCGGAAAGCCCCACGAAACCGCTGGCGACCAGACCGCGTTTGCTGCCGAGGATCCGCCAGGGCAGTTCGGCCACGCTTTCCGAAAGCTCAGAGGGTTTGACGCGCCGCGTTCGGCTCAATCCGGCAAGCCGCCAGCGCATTTCGTTCATGTGCCACCGCAGTCCACTCGGGCACTGCTTCATCTTACCGAATCGTCCGAACAATCTGGTGAAAGACCAGCGTAGTTCTCCAAGCCTCCAGCGCAATTCGGCTAGAATCTTTCTTTTTCTTGTCTGCATCTCGATCTCTTGGTTGGGGTCGTTAGCTCTCTCTTCAGGAGAGCTTCGCCGTAGTCTAGCAAGGCAGGCGGGCAGCCATGTGTGACCTTATTGGAGAAATGAATGAAAGAAATCGGAGCGGCGATGAGCCTGATCCGGCGCGGGGCCGAAGAACTGCTGATCGAGGCGGAACTGGTCGAGAAGCTGGGTAGCGGCCGGCCGTTGCGGGTCAAGGCCGGGTTCGATCCGACCGCGCCCGATCTGCATTTCGGGCATACCGTTCTGCTCAACAAGCTGCGCCATTTCCAGGAACTCGGGCATCACGTCATGTTTCTCATCGGGGATTTCACCGGCATGATCGGGGACCCGAGCGGCAAGAACGCGACCCGTCCGCCCCTCTCAAGGGAGCAGGTGCTCGCCAACGCGGAGACTTATCGTGAGCAGGTGTTCAAGATTCTCGACCCGGACAGAACGGAAATCTGCTTCAACTCGGCATGGATGAACGAAATGGACGCGGCGGGGATGATTCGTCTGGCCGCGCAGCAGACCGTGGCGCGCATGCTCGAACGCGACGATTTCGCCAAACGCTACGCGAACGAGCAGCCGATTTCGATCCACGAATTTCTCTATCCGCTTTGTCAGGGCTACGACTCGGTGGTGATGAAGGCCGACATCGAACTGGGCGGAACCGACCAGCGTTTCAACCTCCTGATGGGGCGCGAGATGCAAAAGCATGTCGGTCAGACGCCGCAATGCGTGCTGATGATGCCGCTGCTCGAAGGGCTGGACGGCGTCAACAAGATGTCCAAGTCGCTGGGCAATTACATCGGCATCGCGGAGCCGCCGAAGGAGATCTTCGGCAAAACCATGTCGGTCTCCGACAGCCTGATGTGGCGCTACTTTGAGTTGCTTTCGTTCCGCGAGGCGAGTGAGATTGCGGCGCTGAAAGCCGAAGTCGAGGCCGGACGCAATCCGCGTGATGTCAAAGTGATGCTGGCGCAGGAATTCGTGGCCCGTTTCCACGGTCAGCAGGCCGCCGTCGAGGCGCTTGCCGACTTCGAGGCGCGTTTCCGGAAGAACGAAATCCCCGATGACATTCCCGAAGTGCGGGTTGCCGTCGGCGAGGGCATGCCGGTGTTCAAGGTCATCCAGGAAGCGGGCCTGACCGGAACGACCTCGGAAGCCTCGCGCATGATCGAGCAGGGCGCGGTGAAGCTCGACGGGGAGCGCGTCGAGGATCGCGCCCGGTTGCTCCATGCGGGCGGTAGGGTTGTCCTGCAGGTGGGCAAGCGGAAATTTGCGGCTGTGGTGCTGGAGTGAACGCGCTGGACGACAATCGCCCCATCGGCGTTTTCGATTCGGGCGTCGGCGGCCTGACCGTCGTCCGCGCGTTGATGGAACGCCTGCCGCTGGAGAGCATCGTCTATTTCGGCGACACCGCGCGCGTGCCCTATGGCGTCAAGTCGGTGGCAACGATCGAACTTTTTACCGGCCAGATCGTCGACTTTCTGCTGCGGCAGGAGGTCAAGATGCTGATCGTCGCCTGCAACACGATGGCTGCCGTGGCCCTGAAAATCGTGACCGCTCGGGCCGGGGACATTCCGGTGCTCGATGTCATCGAAGCGGGGGCGCGCGCCGCCGTGAATGTGTCGCGCGGCGGGCGCATCGGCGTCATCGGTACGCCGACCACGATCAACAGCAACGCCTACGCGCGGCGAATCCACGCGCTCGACCCTGCTGCGCGCGTCCATTCGCAAGCCTGCCCGCTTTTCGTGCCGCTCGTGGAAGAAGGCTGGCTCGACCACCCGGTCACGCGGCTGACGGCGCAGGAGTATTTGCGCCCGGTGCTGGCCGAAGACGTCGGTTCCCTGGTGCTCGGATGCACGCATTACCCGCTGCTCAAGCCGCTGCTGCGCGATGTGCTGCGCGATGCGGTCAAACTCATCGATTCGGCTGAGACGACCGCCGAACTTGCCGCGACCCGGCTGCGGGATGCGGGGCTGGCTGCGAGTGGTCGTGACCCTGCGGCCTACCATTATTTCGTGACCGATGTGCCGTTACGGTTTCAGACCATCGGGGAGCGGTTCCTGGGACGCTCGTTGGGGGAAGTCACGCGGGTGGATTGGTGAGGCGCGGCGGTTCGGACCGGGTCTCGGTCGTTCTTCATTCATTTAACTTATGTTAAAAAAATAAAAAAATTTACTTATTGAAATGCCAAAAAAATCTTCAATGGCTCATTTATCGAGGCAATAGTCATTTTTTCGTCGTCATTGGGGTTTCAGAAAATCTCAAAAACATCCCAGGGAATGAGCAATAGCGTATGGGAGAAGGGTGTGTTATGGTGTGCGGCGTTCGGAATTTTTCGGGCATCCAACGGTATTTAAAAAATCTTTTAGAATATCATTTGAATGCCTTGAACATTTTTTAATCTCTGCTCGAGCGGCAATGGAGATAAATATGACGAAATATGGATTAACCACAGCACAGGTTCAGGAATCGAAGGATCGCTACGGCGATAATCGCCTGACAGAGCATGAGGGAGAAAGCTTCTGGGATAAGTTCAAGGGGAACCTGGGCGATCCCATGATAAAAATTCTGTGTGTCGCGCTCTTTATCAATATCGTTCTAGCTTTTCTGGGACAGTCCGAATGGTATGAGTCTGCTGGCATAGCCGTCGCCATATTGCTTGCTGTTGGTATATCCACGCTCTCCGAGCATCGGAACGAAAACGCCTTTCAAAAATTGCAGGCGGAAGCTTCTCATATCAACTGCAAGGCATATCGTGACGGCGAGGTCACAGAGCTCTTCGTTGACGACCTTGTTGTAGGCGACTGCGTTTTATTACAGACGGGCGACAAGATTCCGGCAGACGGGGTCATTATTGAAGGGAATCTAGCAGTCGATCAGTCCGTGCTCAACGGCGAAGCCAAGGAAGCCCCAAAACGCGCGACGCTCGACCCGGATTTCAAGCTGGAGGGCGTCGACTTTCTCAATGAGCATATGGTGTACCGAGGCTCTGTGGTCTGTTCGGGCAACGCTGTTATGCGGGTGAGCGTGGTGGGCGACGCCTCGATATATGGCAGCATCGCCGAAGAATTACAGCAGGATGTCGATCGGGATACACCGCTAAAGGTGAAATTGGGGCGTCTCGCAGGAGGCATCAGCAAGTTCGGCTACATTGGCGGCATCCTGATTGCCGTGGCCTTGCTCTTCCAACGCATCGTCATCCAAAACGGATTCGAGGCAGATCGTATTATCGAGTACTGCTCCCAGTGGATGGTTCTCGTCAATGACGTTGTCCATGCGGTCATGCTGGCAGTCATCATCATCGTTATGGCGGTTCCAGAGGGGCTGCCGCTCATGATCGCCATTGTTTCGGCACTGAACATGGGCAAGATGCTCAAGGACAACGTGCTGGTGCGCAAGGTCGCCGGAATCGAGACTGCGGGCAGCCTGAATATCCTCTTCAGCGACAAGACCGGCACGATCACCCGAGGCAAGCTCGAGGCAGTCACTTTCGTTGACGGCGATGGAAATGAGCATGTCTCGCATGCCTCGCTTGGTGAGGATCTGGCGCGTTTGCTTTCCTTGAGCATCCATCACAACACCAGCGCCGTGATCTCCGGATCGGGCGAACAACGCAAAGCTATCGGCGGCAATGCCACGGAAAGGGCGACGATGCACTTTATGCCCGATATGCAGGCCGAAGCACGAATAGATAAGTTGGACAGCATTTTGTTCGATAGCGCAAACAAATACTCCTGCACTCAGGTTGCGGGAGATTATGCGGGCGTTTTGATCAAGGGCGCGCCGGAAACGATTCTCCCGCGTTGTCGGTACGTCTACGATGCCCAGGGGCAAGCCGTTCCCCTGGCGGATAGCGGGCAGCGCATAAGCGATAAGCTTGATGCCCTGGCTGCCAGGGCTATTCGCGTGCTGGCCTTTGCCGTCAGCCAGGGCAACATTGCGGGAGGAACGTTACCGGAAGATGAATGGACTCTGGTAGGCGTCATAGGCATACGGGATGAAATCAGACCGGATGCCATTGCTGCCATCAAGGAGGTACAGGATGCCGGGGTGCAAGTGGTCATGATCACCGGCGACAGAAAAGACACCGCTGTGGCCATTGCGAGGGAAGCTGGTCTCATTTCTGACGAAAAACAACTGGTGCTTACATCGGGAGAATTGGCCGAGTTTTCCGACGAAGACCTGAAAAAGCGGCTTCCCGACATCCGTGTCATTGCTCGCGCATTGCCCAGCGACAAGAGCAGGCTTGTCCGGGTGGCCCAGGATTTGAATCTTGTGGTGGGGATGACCGGGGATGGGGTCAATGACGCTCCGGCCCTGAAGGCGGCGGATGTGGGCATTGCCATGGGCAGCGGCACGGAGGTGGCCAAGGAAGCCAGCGAAATCATCATTCTGGACGACAACTTCAGTTCCATCGACAAGGCGATTCTCTACGGCAGGACCATCTTCAACAACATCAGAAAGTTCATCATCTTCCAGCTCACCATCAACGTTGCCGCCGTGCTCATCTGCTTTGCCAGTCCCCTGCTCGGCATGGAACCTCCGCTCACCATCATTCAGATACTCTGGATCAACCTGGTGATGGATACCCTTGCCGCGCTTGCATTTGGCGGCGAACCCGCATTGCAGCGTTTCATGCAGGAAAAACCAAAAAGGCGAGAGGAGCCCATTGTCAGCAAGTACATGTGGACGGCCATCGGCACTTCTGGCGGCTACATCTTCGTGGTGAGCCTGTGGTTTCTCACCTCACCCTTCGTCAGCGACTACTTCCGCGAGGGCGGCTACCATCTGACCGGCTACTTCACCTTCTTCGTCTTCGCGGCGATCTTCAACGCCCTGAACGCTCGTACCGATCGCATGGATCTTTTCGGCTGCATCATGAGCAACAAGGGCTTTATTTCCGTCATGGGCTTCATCGTTGTCATGCAGACCGTACTGACTCACTTCGGTGGGGACATCCTGCGCTGTTACGGCCTTTCAGCCGAAGAGTGGCTTCTGGTTCTGGCCCTGGCCGTGATGATCGTTCCCTTGGATTTGTGCAGAAAATTCCTGCTCAGGCAGTAGCGTCAAGTTCGGTTTGAACCTGTATCGAGCGTGAATTCCCGTTTTCCCCTCTCCCGCAATGGGAGAGGGGCGCAGGTTCAAACTGAGGCACTACCGGCGGCCTGGAGTCCCTTCACTATTACTGGAGTTTATGTAACAATGCGCGCACCGTGCGCGGGGACTGTGAAAAAACGACGTTGTCATATATAAATATTGATCATGCATTGTTTCTTCGTTCATGATCAACCTTCTGAATGAGGATTTTTCTGCATGGCTGTCTCTCTCAGGAAAGGCGAAAACGTATCGCTCTCGAAAACGGACCCGAATCTCAAGAATGTTCTGGTCGGGCTGGGCTGGAATGCTCGTACCAGTGATGGCGCAGACTTCGACCTGGATGCAAGCATTTTCATGGTCGGAAGCAACGGCAGAGTGCCGGGAGACGACTGGTTCGTCTTCTATAACCAGGCCCGCTCGCCCTGCGGCTCCGTGGAGCATACCGGCGACAACCGAACCGGCGCGGGCGAGGGTGACGACGAATCGATCAAGGTTGCGCTCGACAGGATTCCTGCGCAGGTCGACCGACTGGTCGTGGTGGTCACCATTCACGACGCGGAGGTTCGGCGTCAGAATTTCGGTATGGTGCACGATGCGTTTGTTCGCCTGGTCAATTCCGATAACGATCAGGAAATACTCCGTTTCGATCTGACCGAAGACTATTCGACCGAAACGGCCATGGTCTTCGGCGAAATCTATCGCCGTGGTTCGGAATGGAAATTCCGCGCGGTCGGACAGGGTTACACGGGCGGCCTTTATACCTTGTGCGTCCAGCACGGTGTAAATGTTGCCTGATTTAGATTCATTCTTCATTCATAACGACAAGGAGTAATCACATGGCAATCAGTCTCCAAAAAGGCGGCAATGTCAACCTGAGCAAGACGGCTCCATCCATGAGCAAGATGCTGGTCGGACTCGGATGGGACGTTCGCGCAACCGATGGCGCGGAGTTCGATCTCGACGCAAGCGCCTTCCTGCTCAACGCAAGCGGCAGGGTGCGCACCGACACTGACTTCATTTTCTACAACTGCCCGAGATCGACCGACGGCTCGGTCGAGCATGGCGGCGACAACCGGACCGGCGCGGGAGATGGGGACGACGAGACGATCATGATCGATCTGGGCAAAGTCCCTGCGGACATCGAGAAGATCGCCATCTGCGTGACCATTCATGATGCAGACGCCCGTCGTCAGAATTTCGGCATGGTCTCCGCTGCCTATGTCCGTTGCGTGGACGCGGCCAGTAATGCCGAAATCGCCAAGTACGATCTCTCGGAGGACGCTTCGGTCGAAACAGCGATGATTTTCGGTGAAATCTACCGCAATGGCGGCGACTGGAAATTCAAGGCCATCGGCCAGGGGTTCCAGGGAGGGCTTGGTCCTCTGGCAAGGAATTACGGCGTCAACGTTTGATCGCTTCGGTCGGCGCGGTCGTTGGATCGAGCCGGCCAAACCATCGTTTTTGGATACCAGGGCGAAGGACGGGTTATCGCCTCGGTGTCGCTCTGCCTTCAGGCGTTGCTTGTCCGGCAGAGAGGCTGCCTGTTCCCGGATACCTCAATTTAATGGAGTCAATCGTGTCTTTTCTGGATACTCTCAAGCAATCTTTCAAGGATGTCACCAAATCCATGGGCGCGGAATTGAAGAAATTCCGTTCCAAGGATCTTTTACAGGCAATCGTTGCCGGGTCGACGATGATCGCCTATGCCGACGGCGAGGTTTCCGCGTCCGAAAAGCAAAAACTCATGGGCTACGTGCGCAATTCCGAGCAATTGAGTGTTTTCGACATGGACAAGGTCATCGAAGCATTCAATCAAAACCTCAGCCGGTTCGATTTCGATCCGATCATCGCTGTCGGGGAAGCCTTGCAGAAAATCACCCCTTTCAAAGACAAACCCGAAGCCCACCTGATCGTCCGGGTATGCCTCGCCATCGCACATGCCGACGGCAACTTCGACGAGACCGAACGCCAGGCGCTCGAACAAATCTGCGCGGCGCTGAATCTCGACATCAAAACCTTCGTTTAGCTTGAGTGTGTTCGGGAGAAAAACATGGCCGTCAATCTGCAAAAAGGACAAAAGATCAGCCTTGAAAAAGAGGCTGGCACCTCGCTGTCAATTGTCGTCATGGGACTGGGTTGGGATGCGGTCAAGAAAAAAGGGTTCTTTGGATTCGGCGGCAGTTCTGCAATCGATCTCGACGCATCCTGCCTGATGTTCGACGAAGATAAAAACATGCTCGATGTCGTCTGGTTCCGCCAACTCGCCAGCCGTGACGGCAGCATTCGCCATACCGGCGACAATCTCACCGGCGAAGGAGAGGGCGACGACGAGCAGATCATCGTGAATCTCAATCAGGTTCCGGCGAACGTGAAATCGTTGATCTTCACCGTCAACTCGTTTACAGGGCAGAATTTCTCGCAGGTCGAGAATGCGTTCTGCAGGCTCTTCGACCAGACCACAGGCAAGGAAATTGCCCGTTACGATCTCAGTATCCAGGGCAGTCACTCGGCGCAGATCATGGCAAAGGTATACCGACATAATGGCGAATGGAAGATGCATGCCATCGGTGAAAACGGCGCCGGGCGCACATTCAACGATCTGATGCCGCAAATTCTCCCGTATGTCTGAATGGTTTCTTTTCGTGCGGGTTTCTTTTAGGGAGCCTCTGCACAACTCCGCATCCACCGCTTGTCATCCTGCGCGAAGTCGCAGGAGCCATGCGTGTGTGGATTGCAGCGACTTCGCTCCGCTTCGCGCAGAATGACAGGAGGGTTGTTCAGAGGTTCCTTGGTGCGCGTCTGGTTCAATCAGGCCGTCGTGCTGCAATGATGCATCACATGCCAAATCCGTTTTCCGGCTGTGTGCTCAGCGGCGATCTGCCCTGCGGCAAAATCGAGGTAACTGTCAGTCGCGCTGATTGCGCGCCGGAAAAGCTCTTCAGTTTCGCGGCCAGAAACAACCCGAAACGCCCTTTTCTGTTTTTGTCGCATGTGCTCGGCAAACACTTGCCGGTATCGCCGCAGCAAATGCAGGATATTCACGAACGCATCGCTGTGCGTATCGCCGAACTTCCCGGTTCGCCCATATTCGTGGGCATGGCTGAAACCGCAACCTGCCTGGGGCAGGGCGTCTTCGAGGCCTGGTTGCGCATGTACCGACGCACGGACGGAGTCTATCTTCAGACAACCCGGTATCGGGTTGAGGGTTCCACGCCCATCCCGTTCGAGGAAACGCATAGCCATGCGCCCAGCCAGTGGTTGTTCCTGCCCGACTGTCCGGAACAGCGATCACGGCTGAACAATGCCCGATCGCTGGTGTTGATCGACGACGAAATCAGTACCGGCAACACCTTCGTCAATCTCGTCCGCGCTTTGCGCGCCGTCGCGCCCGGATTGACTCACATCCACCTGGCCGCCATTGCCGATTTCACCGGGAAAACACGCCGCGCACGCCTCCAGGACGCCTTTGCGGCGAACCTCGACATCGGGGCGCTGCTGGAAGGCGAATGGCGGTTCGAGCCGAATAACCTCCCCCCGGCTTTTCCCGGCAATCCTGTCTCGCAAGCCGCACAGACGCCCAGCCTCCGCGACGGAGGATTCGGGCGGCTCGGGCGTGGTTCGGCGCTGACCGTACCCGAACAACTGGTTTCGGAACTCGCCGCGACGATCGAACCGAATCATCGCGTTCTCGTGCTGGGAACCGGGGAGTTCATGCATCCGCCTTTCGTTCTGGCGAGAAGCCTTGCCTGCGTAACCGGAGCCAGGGTATTCATGCACGCCACGACGCGCTCTCCCATCCTCTGCCGGGGGCCGATCAGGCACATGCTGACCTTCCCCGACAACTACCGGGAAGGCATCTCCAACTACCTGTACAACCATGAGCCGGAGCGATATGACCATGTGTTTCTCTGCCATGAAACCCCCGTTTCGACCGATCTGAAGCGGCTCGCTACCCTTCTTCGCGCGCAACTGGTTCATTTTCACTCGGAGTCGCTGGTTGAAAAAATTTCTGTTTACTGATCTGGACGACACCCTGTTTCAAAGCGACCGCAAGCGGTCACCGCAGGAGTCGTGGATGCCAATGGCATATTTGTCTGACGGCAACCCGATCTCCTATGCCAGTCCGGCGCAACAGTCCGTGCTGGAGCTGTTTCAGCGTGAAATGACCGTGATCCCGGTTACAGCGAGAAACATCGACGCCTTCCGGCGTGTCGACATCCGATTCGCTGCCGGGGCCGTCCTGAACTACGGCGGTCTCATTCTCGACGCGGACGGCTCTCCCGATGCCGAATGGCTTGCGAGAAGCCGCGATGCGGCGATCCAAACGGAGTCGATGCTCAATGAACTGCTTGTCGTGATCGAAAACGAATGCGTGGAATCGGGACTCGATCTCAGGACGCGCATCATCCGCGACGCCGACATTCCTTTCTATATCGTCGCCAAATCGCGTAGCGGCAACACCGCCCACGTCGCCGCTGCAACGGCCTTTATTCGATCCCTGCTGGCGGAACACTTTTCAAATTATGATATTTTCATACATGAAAACCACAACAATCTCGCTCTCGTTCCGAAATGGCTCGACAAGCGTTACGCCGTCGAATACCTGTGCGGCAAACTGGCTGCCGAGCACGGCGACATCGTCACGTTCGGGATGGGGGACAGCCTGATCGATCTGAACTTCATGAGCATCTGCCATTACATGATCGTTCCGAACGGCAGCCAGATTTTCTCCGACCGCATGGGGGGAGCATGACCCGCTTTCACGGCAGCTATCGTGCGCAGGATGTCGAGTTTCTGTTGAAGCCCATCCCTGTCACGATGATTGAAGATACCCGTGAGAAGGAACGCCTCATTCAGTCCGGCCAGCGCCATTACAGCGAAATGCTGACCCCTGAAAAACTGCCTTCCGAGCAATATCGCCGCCTCTTCCATGAGGCGCTCGACAGGAACCGCGAACGAATGGCCAGAGATTGCCTGACGCTGGCACAGCTCATCCTGCGCCACGCCGGAGATCGTCCGACGCTCGTATCGCTGGCTCGCGCAGGCACGCCCGTCGGCGCCATTCTGGTGCATCTGTTGCGCGGGCTGACGGGGCATGCCGTCGCGCATTATTCCGTCTCGATCATTCGGGACAGAGGCATCGACGCCAACGCGCTGGATACCATCCTTGAACGCGGCGCAGCGCCCGAATCCATCGTCTTCATCGACGGCTGGACCGGAAAAGGCGTGATCTGCGACGAACTGCACCAGGCCGTATCCAGTTACAACCGCAGCCGGGGAACGAACATCCCGCCGCACCTTTACGTGCTCGCCGATCTGGCCGGAAAGGCGTTCTGCGCGGCCACTGCCGACGATTACCTGATCCCTTCCTCCATCCTCAATTCGACCATCTCCGGTCTCGTCAGCCGCTCTATTCTGAACGATGCCATCGGCCCAGGGGATTACCACGGCTGTGTTTACTTCACCGAATTTGCAGAGCATGACCTGTCGGTCTGGTTCGTAGACGAAATCCTCCGCGCGGTCGACCGTTTGCAGCCGCAGGCAGATCAACCCGTCGTCCTCGACCGACAGGGACGCGCGCACGAGACCTTCATCGTTGCGGAAATGGCCCGCTACGGCATCACGGATCGCAACCTGATCAAACCCGGCATTGGAGAAGCCACCCGCGTGCTGCTCAGAAGGCTGCCGGAACGGTTGATCGTGCGAGACCGTACCCACATCGCCGTGCGCCATCTCATTGCATTGGCCGACGAAAAAGGCGTCACTGTCGAAGAACGTCCCGACTTGCCCCTGAATGCCATCTCAATCATCCGGAGTGTTTTCGATGCCTGATCCCACTCAACTCGGCGCTTCTCTCTATGTGCCGGCCACCCATCACGCGCTGGCAGAAATTGCAGCGGGAATACGCCTCGGTTCCGTTCGCTCGCTGATCGTCTGTACCGAAGACTCGGTTTCGGCCCAGCACCTCCCCGGCGCGATGGACAATCTGGCCGGCGCGCTTCGCCACGTCGAGACACGTCCCGACCGACTCGTGTTCGTGCGCGCGCGCAACCTGCAAGTGTTGCGGGCGATACTGGAGATGCCCGGCGCCGACCGGCTTGCGGGTTTCGTGCTGCCCAAGATAACGGCTGAAAATATCGACGATTATCTGAAACCGCTCCACGGACATCCGCATCGTGTCATGCCCACGCTGGAAACCCGCGAAACATTCGTGGAAAGCGAAATGTACGACTTTCTCCGTCTGATCGAACACCCCAGCCGACGCGACCGAATTTTCAGCATGCGCATCGGTGGCAACGACCTGCTGGCGCTGTTGCGCATGCGCCGACCGAAGGGACGCACGATCTACGAGACGCCGCTCGGCCATATCATCGCAAGGCTTGCAACCATTTTCATTCCGCAGGGTTTCTCGTTATCCGCTCCGGTATTCGAGCATATGGACGATCCCAAAACGCTCAGTCTTGAGATCGAACAGGATCTGAACCACGGGCTGGTCGGCAAAACGGCCATCCATCCAAACCAGATTCCGCTGATAGAACAGCATTACCGGGTCTGCGAACGCGACCTCAACGCCGCTGTGCAGATTTTGGCCTCGGATGCGCCTGGCGTATTCAGGCTCGACCAGTCGATGTGCGAACCGGCCACCCACCGTCCCTGGGCGCAGGCGGTACTGCTGGCCGCAAGGCATTTCGGCAGCGTGAAACGCACCAACTGACATCGTGTTCAATGTAACCTTTCACCGCTCACAATCCAAAAGGGGAAATACATGCAACTTGCTCGGGGACAACGCATCAAACTGGCCGACATCGGGCTGTCCAACACTTTCAGCATCGAACTCGCGCTCGCCGCCGGCGCGCTGTCGGTCGACGCCTCCTGTTTCGGGCTGGACGCTTCCCGCAGACTTCTGAACGACGACTACATGATCTTCTTCAACCAGAAGATCAGCCCGTGCGGCGGCGTCAAATTGGACGGCATCTCGAATTTCGCGTTCGACCTCTCCCGTGTTCCTGCCTCCATCGAAGTCATGACCATCGCGCTTGCCATCGACGGCAACGGCACCATGAGCAGCCTCGGCGACTCCCGCGCGAACTTCATCTCCGAAGGTGGCGCGCGGGCCAGCTTCGCCTTCTCCGGCAAGGATTTTTCTGCGGAACGCGCGCTGATGCTCCTCGAAATCTATCGCAAGGATGGCCTCTGGCGTTTTTGCGCCGTCGCTCAGGGCTTCAACGGCGGGCTGGATGCGCTGGTCTCGCACTTCGGCGGAACGCTCGCAGCCGCGCCTCAGACTCCTCCTCCCGCACCCACTCCCCAGACTCCGCCTCCCGTGCCAGCGCCTCAACCTTCCGGGGTCAACCTCAGCAAAATAACGCTCGAAAAGCGCGGTGACAAAATCAGTCTCGAAAAACGCGGCGATGCCGGTCATGGGCGCATCGTCTGCAATCTCAACTGGACATCCGGAAAAGGCGAGAAACGTGGCTTCTTCGGTCTCGGGCGCAGCAAGGGGATCGATCTGGATCTGGGATGCCTGTTTGAGCTTGCCGACGGCAGTAAAGGCGCGGTGCAGGCGCTCGGCAACTCGTTCGGCGCATACGACTATGAACCCTACATCCATCTCGCCGGTGACGATCGCACCGGCGCTTCCGCCAGCGGAGAATTTCTCTACATCAACGGCGACCACCTGCCGAAGTTTCGCCGGATCTGCGTATTCGCCTTCATTTACGAAGGCATAGCGAACTGGAGTCAGGCCGATGCGGTCGTCACCATCACCGTGCCGGGGCACCCTACGGTGGAAGTGCGTCTCGACGGCCATAACAACCAGAAGAACATGTGTGGCATTGCGATGCTGGAAAACGTCGCGGGAAGCCTGCGGGTAACCAAGCTCGCGGAATACGTCGGCAACCACCTGGAACTGGATCGCCGCTACAACTGGGGTCTGAGATGGCAGGCCGGAAGCAAGGACTGACGCGCCACGTGTTGCCGTTTCTGCCAAGGGTGGAGTAAAATCAAGGATTTATGCGTCTGTTTGCGTGCCGTCTTTTGGCGCTGAACGGTCTCTGATTACCGCCGGGTTTTTGCCCGGCGCGCCAGAAAAGGTTTTTTTTTGGAGGAATACACGTGCGACGACTCCCTGTTTACCTGCTGATCGATACCTCCGGGTCCATGCATGGAGAGCCCATCGAAGCGGTGAAAAGCGGCATGCAGATGCTGGTTTCCAGCTTGCGCCAGGACCCTTACGCGCTCGAGACGGCGTTTCTTTCGGTGATCACTTTTGCGAGCGAGGCGAGGCAGGTGGTGCCATTGACGGAGCTTGCCCTGTTTCAGATCCCGGAAGTCCACGCTTCAGGGACCACGGCAATGGGCGCTGCGCTCACGCTGTTGGCGAAATCCATAGAAAGCGAAGTACAGAAAGGGACTGTCGAGCAGAAAGGAGACTGGAAGCCGATCGTATTCATGCTGAGTGATGGAGCCCCGACGGATGATCTGGACAAGGGCATCCGGGCCATAAACTCGATCAGGGTGGGAACGTTCGTTGCGTGCGCTGCCGGGCCGGGAGCGGATGCTTCCGTGCTCAAACGGATTACCGAAATCGTGGTCAATCTCGATACTGCGGATGCGACATCGATTAAAAGTTTTTTCAAATGGGTGTCGTCATCCATTTCGGTTTCCAGTCAGAAAATTGAACAAGGGAAGAAGGAAGTGGCCGGTCTTGAAGATCTTCCTCCTCCCCCTCCCGAAGTGAACGTCGTTATTTGATGGAGAAAGCAAATGGCTGTGAGTCTCAAGAAGGGTGAAGGGGTCAACCTCAGCAAGGATGGCGAGTACGACCTGTCGATGGTGACGATCGGATTGGGCTGGGACGTGGTCGAGCAGAAGAAAAAAGGGCTGGCTGCTTTATTTTCCAAGGCGGCTCCCGATTACGATCTCGACGCGATCGCGTTCCTGCTCGGCAAGGATGGAAAAGTGGCGAGCCTGGGGGCGCCCGATGCCAGAGGCAACACGTCGCTGGTCGGCGGCGATGTCATCTTTTTCAACTCGATGCGCCACCCGAGCGGCTGTATCTGGCTGACCGGCGATAACCGAACCGGCGCAGGCGACGGCGACGACGAGCAGATCATCGTCAAGCTCGATTCGCTGCCGGCAGAGTATGAATCTATCATTTTCGTAGTTGCGATTTATCAGGGCAAGGCGAACGGACAATCGTTCGGCGGCGTACAGAACGCTTTCATCCGCGCAGTGGACGCGAAAAACAGGGAAATCTGCCGTTTCAACATCAGCGGCGACAGCACATTCAATCGTTTCTGCTCGATGACCTTTGCCGAGGTCAACCGGCAAGGCAGCGGATGGACGTTCCGCGCCATCGGCACGCCGCATGAAACCGATCGTTTTGTCGATCTGCTGAAGAACTATGTCTGAGCGCATTCATGAGTAGGCGACTGTTGACCTATCTGTGCATTGACACCTCCGGCTCGATGAACGGAGAGCCGATTGTTGCCGTCAATGCCGGGTTACAAGCATTGTTGGGGTCGCTCCGATCGAACCCCTACGCCCTGGACAGCGTACATCTGTCGATTACTACCTTCGATTCGGAGATCAAGGAGGTGTTGCCGATGACGGCAATTGCGGACGTGATGCTGCCTGAAATCACCTGTCCGAAATCGGGAGCGACGTTGCTGGGGGCTGCGCTGGAACATATCTGTGAGCAGGTAAAGCGGGATGTCCGCAAATCGACGCCGACGGAAAAGGGGGACTGGAAACCCATCCTGGTCATTCTGACCGATGGGAAACCGACCGATACGCTGGCCTACACCGAGGTCATTCCACGGCTGCAAGCCTGTAATTTCGCAACCATCGTCGCCTGCGCCGCAGGCCCGAAGGCGGACCCGAACCAACTCAAACGGTTGACCGACCACGTCGTCAGTCTCGATACGATGGATGCGGCGAGTTTCAGCAAATTTTTCCAATGGGTGTCCGAGACTTTTTCAAAAGACAGTCAAAGTCGCGGCGCAACCAGTTCGGTGGAGTTGCCGCCTCCGCCGACTGAACTGAATATCGTTCTGTAATCGGAGCCGTTTATGCGTCGTTTGCCCGTATTTCTGGTCGTCGATGTTTCGGAAAGCATGGCAGGAGACAACCTGCGCAGCCTTCAGGAAGGAATGGAACGCCTCATCAAAACCCTGCGTTCCGACCCGTATGCGCTGGAAACGGCCTATCTTTCAGTCATCGCCTTTGCCGGACGGGCAAAGACCCTTTCACCGCTGGTGGAACTGGTCGCGTTCTACCCGCCCCGGTTGCCGCAGGGTTCCGGCACGTCTATCGGAGGCGCGCTCGAACACCTGATGGATGAAATCGACCGCAACATCAAACGATCCAGCGCGGAGCAGAAAGGAGATTTCAAACCGTTGGTGTTTTTGATGACAGACGGCAAGAGCACCGACGACATGAACGCGGCATTGTCCAGGTGGAAGCGGGATTACGCCAGCCGGGTCAACCTGGTGGCCGTGGGAATAGGGCGGCACGCCGATCTGCAGGGGTTGTCGAACATCGCTGAAAACGTGCTTCGGATCGAGGCGGCCACCGAGCAGGAGTTCAAAAGGTTCATCGACTGGATCAGCGCCTCGGTCAGCTCGCAAAGCCGTAGCGTGTCCGCCGGAGAGCCTTCCAGGGTCAACCTCGCCAAGCTCGACGACTCCATCATGAAAAAAATCGACTCCATTGCCCAGGCCACGGCGGTGGATGAGGATTTCGTGATCGTTATCGGAAAATGCCAGACTAATAAACTGCCTTACCTGATGAAGTTTGAGAAGATGCAGCAGGATGTCTCTACCCGGGATTTCAGGGTGGATGCGAGTGTGTACAACCTGATCGGCGTTTATGCGGCCGAAAGGGACTTCGAGGAACTGTCGGACCCACGGGCCAATGCCCGCACGATCAATACCGATGCGCTGCTGGGCGCGCCCGGCTGTCCCCACTGTGGCGCCCCGATTGCCTTTGCCATGTGCGGATGCGGCCAGGTATTCTGTGTCAAGGGTCAGGGGATGGCGACGTGTCCGGGTTGCCATTGCGACATCGAGATGAGGCAATCGGAAGGCGGGTTCGATGTTACGCGGGGCAGGGGTTGAGGCATGAGGGATGCGCGCAAGGCTTTTCTTGAACGTGTTCTGGAAAATGAGGCGTTGGCCGATACCGACAAGTTTCTGAACAGCGAGTGTTGCACCGAGTTGTTCGATCGTTTTGAGCGGCAGTTGTACGAAGCGTGGCGTCTCGCTACGCCGGATGACGCAGTGAGTCTGCTGACCGACGCGCCGGAGCCGTCTCCGGCGATGCCCGAACCCGAACCCCTGGGCGCGTCGGAAGAACCCGAGACGGAGGCTGTCGGCGAAGACGCGCCAATCGGTCAGGGGCAGGCCGGCCCGCTGGATGAATTACCGCCGGACGAAGAATCTCCCGCACTTTCCGTTGCCGATGGATTGCAAGACGGTTCCTTGCATGAAGCGGATGAAGAATCATTTCAGTCGTTGGAAGGAGGCCCGGATACGATGACACCCTCTCCGCGGAAGCCTTTTCCCGTCCAGTTCAAGCTGCGTAACGGCAAACAGTCCAGACCCTATGCGGAACGAGTGACGATCCTCTCGGACGAAAATGTCGTGCTCATCGACGTTGCGTTTCCCGCAGAACTCGGCCTCGGATATTGCCATGAAAGCGAAGAAGTAATCGGATTACCGAAAGAAAACGGCGATTTTTCGGGCACGGTGCGCTATCGCTTTGAGCAAGAGTCGGCGGAGATGCTCAGGGTCGGGAAAGTGGACGTGTATATCAACCCCGATCCGACCCTGCTGTGGAAAACGCTCGAATCGGACCAGGGCGATCCTTTCTGGAAACAGGACGAACAGACGCAGTTGATTCAGGGTAACGAGCGCCGCATCGTGGCGGCGCGCAAGCGGGGCCGTTCGCACGCGCACGTGGGCGGTTTCTGCGATGACGACTATTTCGTGCATCATGATTCCGATGGCGACTGGTATATCGCCGTCGTTGCGGACGGCGCCGGAAGCGCGAAGTTCTCCAGACATGGTTCCCGCGTTGCAGTGCGTACCGCAGGGCATCATTTGAGACAGGTGCTTGGGGGCGATATCGGCAACAATATCGTCGAGGAAGTTCGCGCGCTGCAAAACGAGCAGGACCCGGCCAGGCGGAAGAATTTGCATTCCGTTCTTCATCGCACGTTGTATGGCGCCGTGGGACATGCTGCGCACAAGGCGATGAAAGCGTTGCTCGATGAATCGGAGAAGCATTCCGAACTGATCGCATCGGTCAAGGATCTGTCGACGACCTTGTTGGCGGGGTTCGCCCGCCGATGCGACGATCAATGGCTCTGCGCGGCGTATTGGGTGGGCGATGGCGTTGTCGGCGTCTATGACGCCCGCCAGTCCGTCGAGTTGCTGGGAGAGGTGGATTCCGGCGATTACTCCGGGCAGACCCGCTTCCTCGATATCGAGGAAGTGTCCCCCGAAGCCATGCTGAAGCGAACCCGCTTCCATCTGTGCGATCATTTCACCGGATTCATATTGATGACGGACGGCGTATCGGACGCCAAGTTCGAGACCGAAGCCCGCCTACAGCAGCTCGACGCTTGGGATGAACTTTGGACGGATCTGGAAACCGGGGCAGAGTTGTCCAGGGCTGACGGCAATGAAGATAAACGGTTACTGAAGTGGCTCGATTTCTGGTCGCAGGGTAATCACGACGATCGAACCATCGTAATCATCTACTGAGACCTGGAATGACAAACATCGTAACGCTCAAGGCCAGCGACGGCAGTACGGTAAAGTTCATCAATGAAATAAAGGCCCAGGGCGGGGTGAAAGATGTCATGTTCAGCCCGGATAAAGCGTATGTCGTGGCCTTCTACCGCGAAAAGGCCGATCCCGCGACACGGGAGCGTCTGCTTGAGATTACTGGCCGCTATCGAGAGAGAATCTTCAATCAGGATGGCGGGGAATACCTGCGCAACCTGTATTGCTGGCCGAGCGCCGTTGTCGAACATGAAGGCCGCCTCGGCGTTGTCGTGCCGTTTTACCGGAGCTGTTTCTTCTTCGAGCACGGTAGTCGCAACAATGACATGCTGGGAATCCGCAAAAGGGAAAAAGTCGGAAAATGGTTTGCCACACCGGGACACCGTGCCAGGTTTCTCGATCCGCGCGAACTGGGCGACTGGATGCTTCATCTGAAAATATGCCTGATGCTGGCCCGTGCGACCCGTCGCATGCATATGGCGGGCCTCAGTCACAGCGATCTGGGTTACAACAACTGCCTGATCGATCCCACGACCGGCCAGGCGTGTCTGATTGATATCGACGGACTGGTCGTTCCCGGTCGCCATCCTCCCGCCGTCATCGGCACGCCGGACTTCATTGCGCCGGAAGTGGTGATGACGACCCGTTTGCCGAAAGAAGACCCGAAGAGGGTCCTTCCTTCCCGGACAACCGACCTGCACGCATTGGCGGTGCTGATTTACATGTATCTGCTCTACCGCCATCCGCTGCGTGGAGACAAGATCCACGATATGAGCGACTCCGAGCGCGACGAGGAACTGCTGATGGGGGCGAAGGCCCTGTTCGTGGAGCATCCCCAGGATCGCTCCAACCGTATCAAGGCGGCAGGCGCGAAAACGTTTGAATTACCCTGGAAGGATACCGACCGTTTGCCGTATACCGTTGCAGGCCCCTATCTGTCGGAGCTGTTCCTGAAAAGTTTTGTTGAAGGATTGCACCATCCCACGCGGCGTCCGACAGCGGACGAATGGGAGACCGCGCTGGTCAAAACGGTAGATTTGCTGCAACCCTGCTCCAATCCGAACTGCGAACAAAAGTGGTATCCGTTTGATAACACACGACAACCCAAATGCCCGTTCTGCGGCACGGCTCATCGTGGAAAGCTGCCCGTGCTGAACCTGTATTCCTCTCATGCCAAGGGGAAATTCATGCCCGACAATCATCGGGTCATGGTGTATAACGGACAGTCGCTTTTTCGCTGGCACGAAAACAGGTTCGTCTTCCCCAATGAAAAGCTCTCCGCCGACGATGCCCGCAGGGTGGGTTATTTCGTAGAGCACCAGGGCAACTGGTACCTGGTCAATGAGCGGTTGAGCGGAATGCGCGATGTCAGAGCGTCGCAGGACGTTCCTGTCGGAGAAAAGACGTTGCTGGACGAAGGCGCGCAAATCCTGCTTTCCCCCGAACAGGGCGGAAGATTGCTGGTGGTACAGATGGCCGGGAGTTGAACGATTCGAGCGACCTGTACGGATCTGCCACGACTTGACTGACTGAACGAAGCGGCGCAGAGTGATCCCGCCTTTCTGTGTCACGCCTGAAAAACAATGGATGGACACTTTCGCCTCCTCGCCGGATACCGGGGAGCCGTGCTGTCGGCGCTCATGTGGTCGGCGCTGGTGCTGGCTTCCCTTTTTCTGCAACGCGAGCAGTTGAACCGCACTGCCGCGGAGCTTGCGCGCATCGCGGCGATTGCCAATCTTCGGAAAGACATGGCGATCCGGGAATGGGCTTCCTCGGTCGGGGGCATTTTCGTGCGCGACGACCGTCTGCCTTCGATCAACTCGCTCGAACAGGAACAGCACTTTTCCGCGACCGACCGCTCCGGACAGCCGCTCGATCTCGTCCTGGTCACGCCCATGCATTTGCTGCTGGCGATCCAGAGCACGTCGAACCAGCACTCCGAATTCCAGGAACGACTCACCTCCAGGCAACTCCGCAACCGCGAGAACAAGCCCGACGACTGGGAAGCCAGGGCGCTCGAAGAACTGAGCAAGGGGGCAGCCGTCATCACGGAGCCGATTTCAAGCAACGCTCGGGGGCACGGATTGATGCGCGTCATGCTCCCCATGAAGATGGAAAAGGAATGTCTGGAGTGCCACCGCGACACCCTCATCCCGGTGGATGGGCTGCGCGGCGGCGCGAGCATCTCCGTCGACCTCAATGCCTACCGGGCGGCGCAGGATCCTACCTGGCATACCATCCAGTTCTGGCATGGCGCGATCTGGCTGCTTGGGTTGGCCACGATTGCCCTCCTGCATGTCATTACCCGTCGCCGCGCACAGGAACAGCGTCGCTCCGGGGACGCCCTGCGGGAATCGCGCGCACGATTGCGCGAGCTCGCCCGCTTTCTGCAAGACGTGCGGGAAAGCGAACGCACCTCCATTGCCCGCGAACTTCACGATGAGCTTGGACAGGCGCTCACTGCGCTGCGCATAGATCTCGGCTGGTTGCGCAAGAACGCCCGCTCCGACAATGCCTGCACGGATCGCATCGACGGTTCGCGCACGCTCGTGGAGCGTACCATCGAGTCCATGCGACGCATCTCCGAAGGGTTGCGTCCCGGCATGCTCGATGTACTCGGACTGCGCGCCGCGCTCGAACACCTCGTCCAGCAATTCGGGGAGCGTTGCGCGATCGACTGTGTTTTTCACGCGGATCGGGACGAATACAATCTCGATTCGGACCGCTCCATCGCCGTTTTCCGGCTCGTCCAGGAGGCGCTCACCAACATCTCCCGCCACGCACGCGCCGCCCATGTCGACGTCCGGATGGAAGAGGTCGACGACAAGCTGCACCTTCTCATCCAGGATGACGGCGTCGGTTTCGATCCCCACGCCACCCGGAGAGGTTTCGGACTCCTCGGCATGTCCGAGCGCGTGAGCATGCTCGGCGGAGAAATGAATGTCGATGGCAGCCACGGTGTTCGCATTTCCGTCATCCTGCCCCTGGACGATGAACCGGATGGAGACAAATCATGATTCGCGTACTCATCGCAGACGACCACGATATCCTGCGTGCTGGCCTCAAACACATCCTCAACGAAGCTGGCGACATCGTCGTCGACGGAGAAGCCAGCAGCGGCACGGAGGCGCTTGCGCAACTGCGTGCAGGGCAGTGGGATGCCGCCGTGCTCGACCTGAGCATGCCCGGCCGCAACGGGATCGAACTCATCAAACAGGTCAAGGATGAATTTCCGCGCCTGCCCATCCTCATCCTCAGCATGTACAAGGAAGACATCTACGCCGTGCGCGCCCTTAAGGCGGGCGCGTCCGGCTATCTCTGCAAGGACAATGCGGAGTCCCTGCTGGTCGATGCCATCCGTAAGATCGTTGGCGGCGGCCTCTTCATCAACCAGGATGTTGCCGAGAGTCTGACCCGCGACATGCTCCAGGGCAACCGGGAGCAATTGCCCCACAAGCGCCTCACCGACCGCAATTACCAGATCTTCCTCATGCTCGTGCAGGGACTCGGCGTTTCCGAAATCGCCCGGCGGCTCAAGTTGAGCGTGAAAACCGTCAGTACCCACAAGGCGACCATCCAGGCCAGGATGGGACTGGGCAATACCGCCGAACTCGTCCGCTACGCCATCCGGCATCAACTCATCGAAGGCGACACGCTGCTGTCGGATTAGGAATAATCCTATCCTCCCCCCGCAATTCCTGATGCGTTTATCAGGTTTTGTCACCTGTTCTTGCCTGATCTTTTGACCCACACTATGGTGTAGGTATTGCCCTGTAGTATTATGGTGCGGGGATTGCCGTGTAGTTTGTTTGATAGGTAATTCCCCTACCTGTAGCGTGATGTGTGTCACGGAATGGCGTGGAATGGCACAAAATGCTGTGGGGATGTCAGATACTTGCTTTGTCACGGCGGTTTTGTACCGTTGTGACAGTACAGGTCAAGAACGGATCGGATTTTTCCGAGGAGGATGAATAATGAAAAGCCTGGCAGTTAAAGCAACAGTAGCGTTGCTGGCAGTGACTTTCGGGGCGGGAACGGCTCTGGCCGCAGAAACCCTGCAGGATGTGATGAAGCGGCGCGGTCTCAGTCAGCAGGATCTTTTGTCTGCGGCCAAGACCTTTACGCCGTCCGGCAAGCGCGATGAATTTATGGCCTTCAGTTCCGGCGGACAGTCGGGACAGGTCATCATCTACGGCATCCCTTCGATGCGTATCGTCAAATACCTCGCGGTGTTTACGCCCGAACCCTGGCAGGGCTACGGGTATGACGAGGAATCGAAGGCGATTCTCAAGGGAGGATGGATCGACGGGAAGGAAATCACCTGGGGAGATACGCACCACCCGGCCATTTCCGAGACCAACGGACAGTACGACGGGCAATTCCTTTTCATCAACGACAAGGCCAACCCGCGTATCGCCGTGATCGACCTGCGTGACTTCGAGACCAAGCAGATCGTGGTAAGCCCGATCTTCAAGTCGGAGCACGGCGGCGCGTTCGTGACGCCCAATACCGATTACGTGTTCCAGACCGCGCAATACGCCGCGCCGCTGGAGCCAAGGAAGTTCTATCCGCTCGAAGAGTTCAACGAGCGGTATCGCGGCGGGATCACGTACTGGAAGTTCGACCGCAAAGCAGGCCGCATCGATCCGACGAAATCTTTCTCGATCGAACTGCCGCCGTACTCGCAGGACTTGTCGGACGCGGGCAAAGGGCCGTCGGATGGCTGGTCTTTCACGAATTCCTTCTGCTCTGAACGCTATGTCGGCGGTATCGAGCGGGGTCGTCCGCCGTTCGAGGCCGGTTGTTCGGCCAAGGATACGGACTACCTGCATGTGATCAACTGGAAGAAGGCCGCCGAGCTCGTCGCGCAGGGCAAGGCGAAGAAGATCAACGGTCATGATGTGCTGATGATGGACACGGCGGTGAAGGAAGGCATCCTTTTCCTGATTCCGGAACCGAAGTCGCCGCACGGCGTGGATGTGACGCCCGATGGCAAGTTCATCATCGTCTCGGGCAAGCTGGATACGCATGTGTCCGTCTTCTCCTTCGAGAAGATCCAGGCCGCGATCAAGGCGGGCAAGTTCGAGTCGAAAGACCCGTATGACATCCCGGTGATCGGCATGAAGGATGCGATGCAATTGCAGGTCCCGTTGGGTCTGGGGCCGTTGCACACGCAGTTTGACTCGAAACCGTGCATCGCCTACACGTCGCTTTATGTCGACTCCCAGGTTGCCAAGTGGAATTACTGCGAAGGCAAGGTGCTCGACAAGATTTCGGTGCATTACAACATTGGTCACCTGATGACGATGGAAGGTGATTCCGTCAGTCCGAAGGGGCGTTACCTCGTGGCGCTGAACAAGCTCTCCATCGACCGTTTCAACCCGGTCGGGCCGCTGCATCCGCAGAACCATCAGCTCATCGACATCAACAATGAAAAGATGCAGTTGCTCTACGACATGCCGTTGCCGCTGGGCGAGCCGCACTACGCCGTGGCTATCGAGGCTGCCAAGCTCAAGCCGGGCATACGCTACAAGGTGGGAACCAACAGCCGCACCGACAAACCCCACCCAGGGGCCGTCCGCGCGGGCGAGGAGCGCATCGAGCGCAAGGGCAACAGGGTGACGGTGTATGGCACGTTGATCCGTTCGCACATCACGCCTGAAATCATCGAGGTGGAAGTGGGCGACGAAGTGACGATCAACCTGACCAACCTCGAACGCGCCCAGGATGAAACCCACGGCTTTACCGTTTCGACCTACAACGTGCATGCGTCGGTCGAGCCGGGCAAGACATCGTCGGTGAAATTCAAGGCGGACAAGGAAGGCGTGTATCCGTACTACTGCACGGAGTTCTGTTCCGCGCTGCACCTTGAAATGCAGGGCTACCTGCTGGTGAAGCCCAAGGGCTGGAAGCCGACGACGGCGAAGGAAATGGCCAAGGCGACCTATACCGAGAAGGATTACCAGGCGCAGTTGAAGAAGATTGCCGATACGCAGGCGGTGATCGACTCGGTGGTGGCCTTCATCACCGCCCACAACTACAAGGACTTCCCGGATGTGGTGAACATGGTTGAAGACGCCTTCGACCAAGCTGGCAAGATCCCTGATGTCAAGGCCAAGCACGAAGCAGCAGCGGCCAAGAAGGATTGGGAAAACGCTTGCCTCTGGGCCGAGCAGGTCTGGCAATACCAGGTCAAGACCGCCGACCTGGGTCTGCGCGCCAAGACTTATCTTGAACAAAACGGCGCCAAGAAGATCAAGTGATCTGAGGAGGCTCTCCTCTCCCCTCGTGTGCGGCAACGATCGCACATGAGGGGAGCCGGGAGGAGCGCGTTCAACAGGACAGGGAAAGTCATGAAGCAATTGTTAGCCTTAATTGCTGTGGGGGCGTTTGCGCTCCCGGCAGCCGTCGCTGCGCCCGATGGGGCGGCGCTGTACACCGAAAAAACCTGTGTCGCCTGCCACGGCCCGAAGGGGAACAAACCGCTGTTACCCAACTATCCGAAGGTTGCGGGGCAGAATGCGGCCTATGCGGAACAGCAGATGAAGGATATCAAGAGCGGCGTGCGCACCAACGGTCAATCCGCAGCGATGGCTGGCGTCATGCATTTGGTCAGCGACGAGGAAATCAAAACGTTGTCTGTCTGGCTGGAAAAGTTGAAATAAGGTTTCGAGTCGCCCCGGCACGAAGGCAGGGGATTCCTCGATATGGTTTTGGGGAGCTTTTGGCTCTTGGGCATGTCCAGTCTCGCTCGCTTTCGCCATAAATGGTGGAGACAAGCGCGAGATCCACGTTCAACTCGCGCCGACTATTGTCGGTGGCATGGGACGGAAGGCGTAGCGGTGATGGTTCCTTCCATATTCGATCATTTCCCCAAAAGGGGAAGATTCAAGTCGGAGGCTTGTTTCTGATGAAAGCATCAATTTTATCTATTGCCTTGGTAGGGGTGACGGGCATTGCAGCAATAAGCGTGTCTTATGCCGGGCCGCCCGCTCCAAAGGCTGCCGGAATCGAGAGCAAGGGCTATACCTGGAACGCCCAGCAAGGCGAAAAGATCGAGGCGCTCAAGTTGAAGGGCGACAAGAATAACGGTGAGGAAGCCTACGAAGTGTGCGGCGCCTGTCACCTGCCTTCCGGGGCGGGGCGACCGGACGGCACGTTCCCGCAACTCGCGGGCCAGCACACGACAGTACTCATCAAGCAGATGGCCGACACCCGCGCAGGACTGCGCGACAACCCGACGATGTATCCGTTCGCGGTGACCTTGACCGATCCGCAGGAGCTTGCCGACGTGTCCGCTTACATCGAAAGCCTGTGCATTCCTACCAACCACGGCAAGTACGAAGGGGCGGACGCGGAACAGCAAATTGCGAAAGGCAGGGATCTCTACGAAAAACAGTGCCTGGAGTGTCACGGCAAGAATGGCGAAGGCGACAAGGCGAAGTTCTACCCGGTGATAGCCGGACAGCACTACAATTACCTGTTGCGCCAGATGACGGAAATCCGCGAAGGGAAGCGCCGCAATGCCAACCCGGACATGGTGAAGGCTATCAAGCCTTATACGGACGACATGCTGGTGGCGATTTCGGCATACCAGGCGAGCCTGACGATGCCTGGTGCGATGTGTGCAGAGAAAGCCTCCAAGAAATAGCAGTAGTGAAACAGTGAAAATGAAGAATCGGGACGGACTCGTAGGGGTATTGGCGCTGGTGGGACTGGTGGCGTTGATCATTGCGTACTTTTCGCCGATCTGGTGGGTATCGCTCACCGCGCCCAATTACCCGAAGGATGCCTTTCCGGACGGCATTCGCATTCATTTTCACTTCGACCGTGTCGCCAACGGCTGCAAGGTGGCGCGCGCAGGCACGCAGATGGCGGACGAAATCATCCAGGGCGATCTGTCGCACGAGACCGATCGATGGAACCCCGTTCTCGATGAGAAGAAAAGCGCCGAAAAGGGTGCGCGCGGATTGGATTGCGTGCATGAGATGAACACCATCAACCACTACGTCGGCATGTTTCCGATCGAGACGGGTGCGCCCGTGGAACGGCCTCTGGCAAAGTTTTTCTTCGGCTTTTTTGCGGTGATGATCGCAGCGTTCATCCTGCCCTGGCGTCGACCGAGAGTTATTTTGCTTGCCGTGGGCTTCATCGCGGTGGTGGCGTGGATGATTTACGATCAGTTCATGCTCGGGAGGCTGGATGCCCAGGTGCAGAATTATGTCCGGGCGGCCGGAACGTTCTTCAAGGAGCCCGATCGCATCGTGGCCTGGGGCGAAAATGTGCGGAACATTTCCCAGGCCGTGATATTCGGTTTGATCGCAAGCATGGTGATCGTGGCGGCGGGGGTGGTGAAATGGCGTCATTTCCAGTTGTTGCTGGTTCTCGTTCCCGCGCTGATACCCTTGTTTTTCCTCGTGACGTATGCAGGCTGGCTATGGTTCTTCGGGCATAACCTGCATCCGTGGGGGGCGTTTACGGTAAAGCCCTTCATGCCTACGGTGTTCGGTGAGGGCAAGGTGGCACAGTTCTCGACGTACTCCTATCCGAGTTGGGGTTACGGGTTGCTGATGCTGGTTTTCGTTTGCCTGGGTCTGGCGCTGCTGATTCGCCGCAAGCAGTTGCGCGAACACCCGGACAGGGAATGAAGAAGCAGGCCAACGTACCCAAACCGTTCGCGCGCGCGCGCGACAGGATCTTTATTGCGCTCGTGTGCGTGGTACTCCTGTCCCCACTGGGAGGAGTCGGGCAGGTGGAATCGTTCGGAAACAACGCCAGCGACAGCTATTACGGGAACGGCAGCGACGACTCGCCGCGCGTGACCATCGACCGCCCGAAACCGGTCTGGCTGCTGATTGAGCGCGATCCGCGCATTCATGGCCTGAAGCCGTTCCAGCCGCTCGTGGATGCGGCAGAACCGGGTTCCACGTTGCGCCCGCCGCCGGGCGTCTACTCCGGCCCGGTGGACGTCAACAAGCCGCTCACCATCGAGGGGGGCGGGGCCGTCACCATCGACGCGGGCGACAAGGGCACGGTGATGACGCTCAACGCGAACGATTCCGTCGTGCGCGGGCTGCGGCTCACCGGCTCCGGGTCATCGCACGACACGGACGACGCCTGTCTCGACGTGCGTGGAAACCGCAACGTGATCGAGGATCTGATTGCCGACAACTGCCTGTTCGGTATCGACCTGAAGCAGTCTTCCCGTAGCGTCGTGCGTCGTAACCATATCCGTTCCAAGCCGGTCGATCTCGGCATGCGGGGCGACGGGCTGCGCCTGTGGTACAGCAACGACAACCTGATCGAGGCCAACGAGGTGCTCGATTCGCGCGACATGGTGGCCTGGTATTCGCACCGCAACGTGTTTCGCGGCAACACGGGAATGCGCAGCCGCTATTCCATTCATTTCATGTTTGCGGACGACAACATCGTCGAAAACAACCACTTCAAGGACAACGCGGTGGGCGTGTACTTCATGTACACCCACGGCGGCGTGGCGCGCGGCAACGTCATCACGCATGCCACCGGCGCCACGGGGATGGGCATCGGTTTCAAGGAGTCCTCCGGCACGGTGATCGAGAACAACGAAATCATTTACTGCGGCGTCGGCATCGGCTCCGACCTTTCGCCTTTCCAGCCGGATTCGACCATCGAACTGCGCGGCAACCGCTTTGCCTACAACGGCGTGGCGATCCTGTTCAATTCGGAGACGGGCGGCAACAACCTGCGCGACAACGTTTTCGAGGGCAACCTGACGGATGTGAGTTACGGCGGACGATCCGAGAATCCGGAAAAGAATTTTTGGGAAGGCAACTATTGGGACACCTACCAGGGGTTCGATGCCAACGGCGACGGGTTCGGCGATACGCCGCACGAGGCTTACGCCTGGGCCGATCAACTCTGGATGGAATTTCCGATGGCGAGTTTCTTTCGCTCCTCGCCGGTGCTGGAACTGCTCGATTTTCTGGAACGGCTTGCGCCGTTCTCCTCGCCCGCGCTCATTTTGCGTGACGACAAGCCGCGTTTCGACAAGCCACGGCGGGAGCGTGCGCCATGAGTGCGAAGGGCTTGAAGTCGAACCTGCCTCATCACGCGAAGCCTGTCGTGACGACGGAGAAGGCGCGCCGCGCGCGGCGCAGGTTCATCCGCTCGACCATCCTGCTGGCCGGGGTGCTTGGAACCTCGCTCCTTGGTTTTTTGCCGGTTTCCCTTGCGCTCGTGCGACGCTTGCGTCCGCCGGGCGCGCTCGACGAAAGGGATTTTCTCGCCTCCTGCATCAAATGCGGGCAATGCGTGCAGGTTTGCCCGGTCAGCGCGATCAAACTGGGCGACCTCCACGAAGGGCATGGAATCGGCGCGCCCTTCATCGAGGCTCGTGAACAGGCGTGCGATTTTTCCTGCGACGCGGTGCAATGTATTCTCGCGTGTCCGACCGGCGCGCTCACGTATGAGAAGCCTGCCTTTTTCGCCGCGCGCGAAGGCGCCGGGCTGTCCAGGAAGCCGGTGCTCACGGCCAAGGCGAACGAACCGGAACCGACTCTCAATCTCCAGGAACGCATGGGGTTGGCGCGTCTGACGCGCCCGGAAGCGTGCCTGGCGACGCAGGGCAAGGGATTTTCCGGGCCTGCTCGCGGGGCGGCGTTCAAGGGGCGGATGCGCTATATGGATGTTGATCGCTGGAAACCCATTCCGGTGCGCGATCATCCTTATGAACGCAAACTTTGCGACCTGTGCGTTACGGAGTGCCCGATTGCGGACGCCATCGCGCTGGAAGAATTTACCGGCCCCGACGGCAGCCGTCGGGGTCGACCCGTGGTGCGCGAACAATGCGTAGGTTGCGGCGTGTGCGAAATGATTTGTCCGGTGGAACCGACGGCCATCGAAATCGAGCCACGTGCGCCCTGGAAGATGGAGGGCGTCTGAAATGCGCCATCTCAAGGAAGGTTTCCTGTGCATGTTGGGCGCGGAGCCGAAAAAGCCGGGGCATCCGGGGCAGATTTCCGAGGAAGTGCACCGGATCATGGAGGTCAAGCGGGAGGACAAATCCCGCATCAAGGAGCATTTGCACGAACAGGCGCGCCAGCAGCCGCGCCACACCTGGCGTAATCGTCGCTGGGCCGTGCTTGTGGCGGTGAACCTGCTCTTCGTGCTCTCTTTCTGGTTGGACATCAGTGTGCTTGAAGGCGCACTGACAGGCTCGCGCTTCGTGGGTTTTCATCTCATCGACCTCAACGCCGCATTACAGGTAATGCTGGCGCACAAGCACATCATCGTGAATCTCGTCATCGGCACGGTCACGGTATTCCTGCTCTGGGTGATGCTGGGCGGGCGCAGTTTCTGCTCCTGGGTGTGCCCGTACCATCTGCTCTCGGAACTTACGGAAAAGATTCATCTCGTGCTCGTGCGGCGCAAGATCGTGACCGAGCACCAATTTCACCGTGGCGCGCGCACCGTGTTCTGGCTTCTGTTCGTTGTGTTGGCGTTTATGACCGGCTACACGGTTTTCGAGACGCTCTCGCCTGTCGGCATCCTGTCACGCGCGTTGATCTACGGGCCGGGACTCGCACTGGCCTGGGTGCTTGTGCTGTTGCTCTTTGAGGTATTCTGGTCGCGCCGCGCATGGTGCCGCTACGTCTGCCCGATTGGCCTGACCTACGGTGTGGTGGGGACGATTTCACCCACGCGGGTCAGTTACCATGTCGAGGCGTGCTTCCACGAGGGCGATTGTCGCAAGGCATGCCTGGTTCCGCATGTGCTCGACGTGACGATCAAGGGGCGCGCTACCGAGGTGCAGATGGGGCTTGGCCCCGACTGCACGCGCTGCGGACTGTGCGTGGATGCCTGCCCGACCGGGGCATTACGTTTTGAAGTCAAGGGTTTGTCGAAATTGCTTTGAGCGCGCCACGCGCAACCGGGACGTATGATTTTTTTCAAAAACCTTGTCAAGACTTTCCGCCGGACACGTGTGCTGGACGGTATCGGCCTATCCGTCGAGCCGGGCGAACGGGTGGCCCTGATCGGTTCCAACGGCGCGGGCAAGACCACGCTCATTCGGTGTCTGCTCGGCGAATACACCTGTGACGGCGTGGTGCGGGTCGCCGGGCTGAACCCGCGCGAACACCGTTCCGAGGTGCTCAACAAGATCGGTTTCGTGCCGCAACTGCCGCCGCCGCTCAAGATGCCGGTGGGGCAACTCATCGAGTTTTCGGCTTCGCTCTGCGGGGTTGCTCCGGCGCGTATGGTCGGAATCGCCGGAGAACTCGGGCTGGACGTGGCCGCCGTCCGGTCGCGGCAGTTCCTGCGCCTGTCGGGCGGCATGAAACAAAAACTGCTCATTGCCATTGCGCTTGGACGCGATACCCGTGTGCTGTTGATGGATGAGCCTGCCGCCAATCTCGACCCCGAGGCGCGCGGGATTTTTTTCGATCTGCTCGCAAAGCGTCAGGAAGATACCACCATGCTCATTTCCTGCCATCGCCTCTCCGAAATGTCCGCGATCATCACTCGCGTCGTCGAAATGGACATGGGGCGCGTCATGCTCGACCGTCCCAATCAGGAGGAAGCCGGATCATGCGCCTGACCCGCTCCCGTTTTTTCGCGCTTGCCGCGCTCGTCGTCGTATTCGCCGTCGCCTGCGGGAAGCGTGGCAACTGGCCGGAGGGAATGGCGCCGATTCACTGGGATCGGGACACCTGCGCCCAATGCAACATGGCAATTTCCGACCCCCGTTTTGCCGTTGAACTGTTGCATGGCAATCCGAAAAAAACCGCGTTCAAGTTCGACGACATCGGCTGTCTCATTGCCTGGACGAACGCCTTGAGCAAAAGAACCGGGGAGCGTCCCTGGTGGGAGGCGTCGGAGGCCCGCGTATGGGTGGCCGATTTCAACAGCCCCGTCGACAACCGGGAGGCGCTACGTTGGCTCGACGCGCGTGTGGCGCGCTACATCGAACGCAGTTCTCCCATGGGCCACAACCTGGCCGCCGTGGGAGAGGCCAATGAAAAAAACATCGGCTTCGATGAAATCCTGCGGCATGGCGAGCATGCGCATCGGCATGGCGATGGGCATGGGGAGGGGCGATGAAACAGTTGTTCCTCACCGCCAGGCTTGATGTCGCAGAGTCGTTACGTGCACGTTGGTTTCTGATTTACACCCTGGTCTTCGGGGGGATCGTTGCGCTGCTGTTCATATTTGGCCTGTCGGAATCGCGCGTGCTCGGTTTCATCGGCCTGTCGCGCCTGCTGGTGACGTACATTCAACTGGCAATGGCGATTCTGCCGATCTTCGTGCTGATTACCACGGTGCGGTCCGTGGCGGGGGATCGCGAGGCGGGCGTATTCGAATACCTGTTGTCCCTGCCGGTTTCCATCGGAGCCTGGTATTGGGGCAAGATTCTCGGGCGTTACGTGATCATCTTCGCGCCGGTGTTTCTCGCCATGCTGGGCGCGGTGGTTTGGGGGGCTTTCAGGGAGATCGACATTCCGTGGGCGGTATTCGGCTATTACACGGCGCTGGTGGCTGCGATGGCGCTGTGTTTTCTCGGTTTGGGCATGCTCATCTCCGCCGTCGCGCGCAGCACGGATACGGCACAGGGCGCGGCCTTCATGCTCTGGCTTGCGCTGTTGCTCTTTCTCGACCTGATCCTGTTGGGGGTCATGATCCAGGGGCGCATCGAACCCGAGACCGCCGTGACCGTCGCGCTCTTCAACCCGCTGCAAGTGTTCCGTACTGCCGCGTTGGCGATGTTCGATCCGCAACTCGTCGTGCTCGGCCCGTCCGCCTACGTGATTCTCGATCTTTTCGGCGCGGTGGGTTTCCAGATTTACGCGCTTGTTTATCCGTCCCTGCTGGGGCTTGCCGCCGCGCTTGGGGGATATTTTCTGTTGCGCCGAGGAGATTTGCTGTGAAGACGATGAAGATTTTGGCGGGCGCGCTGTTTTTCGTTCTTTTTCTCGCTGCCGGGGCGAAGGCGCAGGAGCGGGAAGGGGAGGGGCTGGACGCGCTCTTTGAAGCCACGATGATGGATCTCCACGGCGAGCCGATGACGCTTTCCCATTTTCGGGGCAAGCCGCTCATCGTCCACTTCTGGTCGCGCCTGTGCTTCCCTTGTCGCGAGGAGTTTCCGGAGTTTATCGCGTTGCAGAAGAAATACAAAAAGCGGGGTCTGACCGTGCTCGGTATCGCGCTGGAGGAAGATCCGGTCAAGGTGCGCGAATTCCTTGTCGCCTATGAGGTGGACTATCCTGCCGCGCTCGTCGGCGAGCAGGGGATTCCCTTGATGGAGGCGCTGGGCAATGACAAAGCCCTGCTGCCGTTTACGCTGCTCATCGACCGCAGGGGTGAGGTCGTGTTGCGCAAGCACGGTATATTCAGGAAAAGCGACTTTCAGGGTGTGGCAGACAAGCTGTTGCGGTAGATTGTCCGGCATGCGGGTTGGTGTGAATTGCGGTCGATGCTTCCCCGCCCCTCTTTCGTAGAGAACCGAAAGAGGGGCGTTCAGCCCGATTTACCTCATCCCTTTACAACCGGAATCTTCCCGATTTTCACCTGCCACTGCTTCGGCCCGGTTTCGTGCACGCTGATACCGGTGGAGTCGACCGCTACCGTCACGGGCATGTCTTCGACGGTGAATTCGTAGATGGCTTCCATGCCGAGGTCTTCAAAGGCGACGACCTTTGCGGCCTTGATGGCCTTGGAGACGAGGTAGGCCGCGCCGCCTACGGCCATGAGATAGGCGGATCGGTTGTCGCGGATGGCTTCGATGGCGACTGGGCCGCGTTCGGATTTGCCGATCATGGAGATGAGGCCGGTTTTCTCCAGCATCATGCGGGTGAACTTGTCCATCCGCGTGGCAGTGGTCGGGCCTGCAGGGCCGACGACTTCGTCGCGCACGGGGTCGACCGGGCCGACGTAATAAATGACGCGGTTGGTGAAGTCGACGGGCAGTTTTTCTCCCTTCTCGAGCATGTCCTGGATGCGCTTGTGCGCGGCGTCCCGCCCGGTAAGCATCCTGCCGTTCAAGAGCAGCGATTGGCCGGGTTTCCAGGCGGCAACCTCTTCTTTCGTCAGGGTGTCGAGATTGACGCGGGTGGCGGACTGAGTGTCGGCCTTCCAGGTGATTTGCGGCCAGTCTTCGAGCCTGGGCGGGGTGAGAACGGCAGGGCCGGTTCCGTCGAGATGGAAGTGCACGTGACGGGTAGCGGCGCAGTTGGGAATCATCGCCACGGGTTTGGAAGCGGCGTGCGTGGGATAGTCGAGCACTTTCACGTCGACCACGGCAGTGAGGCCGCCCAAGCCCTGCGCGCCGATGCCCAGCGCGTTGACTTTTTCCATGAGCTCGAGCCGGAGTTCCTCGGCGCGGGTAAGCGTAGCGCCGCTCGCGGCCTTTTCGCGCAAAAGGTGGATGTCGACCGGGGCCATCAGGGATTCCTTGGCAAGAAGCGCGGCTTTTTCCGGCGTGCCGCCGATGCCGATGCCCAGAATACCCGGCGGACACCAGCCCGCGCCCATCGCGGGAACGGTCTTGAGCACCCAGTCGACGATGTCGTCGGAGGGGTTCAGCATGGCAACCTTGGTCTTGTTCTCGGAGCCGCCGCCCTTGGCCGCGCAAATCACTTCCACATGGTGGCCGGGGACGATTTCGTAATGGACGACCGCCGGGGTGTTGTCGCGGCTGTTCTGGCGCTTGCCCGCCGGATCGAGCAGCACGGAAGCGCGCAGTTTGTTGTTCGGGTCGTTGTAGGCGCGACGCACGCCTTCGTCGATCATCTCCTGTACGCTGCGCCGGGCCTGCCATTGAACGTCCATGCCGACCTTGAGGAAAACGACGGCTATTCCGGTGTCCTGACAGATTGGGCGTCGACCTTCCGCGCTCATGCGGGAGTTGGTGAGAATCTGGGCAATGGCGTCTTTCGCGGCTGGGCTTTCTTCGCGCGCCCAGGCTTCGCCGAGCGCCTGCACGAAATCCAGGGGGTGATAGCAACTGATGAACTGGAAGGCGTCGGCGATGGACTGAATAAAGTCTTCTTCACGGATGGTAGTCATGAGGGTCTCCTCCCTGTTGTAATGATCGAGTGTCGGAGTGCAGAACTGACTCGAATGATTTTACAACGATTGTCGCTCAATCTCGGATGGTTGCTTCGGGCGGAGACGGGGCTTTGCTATCATCTGCCCGATGAACGCAGATTTGCATTGCCACTCCACTGTTTCGGACGGTTGTCTTGAACCGGCAGCCGTCGTCCGTCGGGCACATGACAATGGCGTTGAACTGCTTGCTCTCACCGATCACGATGAAGTGGGCGGCACGGCGGAAGCGGCGCGCGAGGCGACGGCGTTGGGCATGCGCGTCGTGCCGGGAGTCGAAATTTCGGTGACGTATCGAGAGGTCACCGTGCATGTGGTGGGACTGGACGTCGACCCGGAAAACCCGGCGCTTCGGGCGAATCTCGAACGGGTGCGCTCGGGGCGCGAGGAACGGGCGCGGCGCATGGCGGATGCGCTGGCGCGGGCGGGGCTGGCCGGGACGTTCTCGGGGGCGCGGCGTTTTGCGCGCAATCCGGCGATGATCGGGCGGGCGCACTTTGCCCGGCACCTGGTGGCGAGCGGGGTCATGCCGGATGTGCGGACGGTGTTCGATCATTTTCTCGCGCATGACAAACCCGGTTTCGTTCCGCATCATTGGGCCGACCTGGAAGAGGCGGTAGAGTGGATACGGGGCGCAGGCGGCATTGCGGTGATGGCGCATCCGGCACGGTATTGTCGGCGGCTCTCGGGGGCGGCGCTCGATCGGCTTTTCGATGTCTTCACGGCTGCCGGGGGCGAGGGCATGGAGGTGGTGGCCGGGGCGCACAGCCCGGAAGAGGTTCAGCGTTTCGCCACGCTTGCCCGACGGCGTGGCTTGCTGGCCTCGGCAGGTTCGGATTTTCATGAAGAAGGTGAAAGCCCGGTGGATATCGGGCGTTGCTCTCCGTTGCCGCCGGATCTGGAGCCGGTCTGGTCTCGCCTGACCTGAAACGATCATGGCCCAGTTTTTTTCTCTCTGCCCTGAATCGCCTCAACCCAGGTTGATCCGACAGGCGACGAACATCATTCAAGGGGGCGGGCTGATTGCGTTTCCAACGGATTCCGCGTATGCGTTGGGCGGGCGCATGGGCGATGCGGCGCTGCTCGAACGCATTCGCCGCTTGCGTGGGGTGGATGCGCGACACCATTTCACGCTGTTGTGTCGTGACCTGTCGGAAATCGCGACTTTCGCCCGAGTCGACAACGTGCAATACCGGATGTTGAAGGCAAGCACGCCCGGCCCGTATACCTTCATTCTCGAAGCCACGCGCGAATTGCCGCGCCGGGTGCTGCATCCGAAGCGCAAGACGATTGGCATCCGCGTGCCGGAGCATCCGGTGGTGGGGGCGTTGCTGGAAGAGTTGGGTGAGCCGTTGCTGTCTTCGACCCTGTTGCTACCGGGAGAAGAGGAGCCTCTCACGGAGGCGTGGGAAATCCGCGAACGGCTGGAAAAGGAACTCGATCTGGTGATCGAAGCCGGAGCATGCCGCCCCGAGGCGACGACGGTGATCGATCTCTCGAGCGGCGCGCCGGAATTGCTGCGGGTAGGGCGGGGCAGCCTGGAACCCTTCGGGTTTGTTGCGAGTTGAGAGAAAAACGGAGAAAAGGACGGGAATGACCGGGCAACTGATAAGAGACGTCCTGATCTGGATCGTACCGGTGCTGCTGGCAATCACCGTGCACGAAGCGGCGCACGGGTACGTGGCGCGTTATTTCGGCGATCCGACCGCCGAGCGGGCTGGACGCATCTCGCTCGACCCGTTTCGCCATATCGACCCGGTGGGTACGGTGATCGTGCCTCTGAGCATTTTTGTGCTCTCCTACAAATACACGGGCGAGCCGTGGGCGTTCGGCTGGGCGAAGCCGGTTCCGGTCAATTTCAGTCGTCTGCGCAATCCCAAGGCGGACATGCTCTGGGTGGCGGCGGCGGGCCCCTTTGCCAATCTGGTTATGGCGGTGATCTGGGCGATGGTCTTCGCGTTTTCCTCGAAGGACGTCTCGCTTTTTTTTGCTTCGATGGCCATGGCCGGGATGACTATCAATGGCGTGCTGCTCTTCCTGAACCTGTTGCCGATACCGCCGCTCGACGG
>Ga0099364_10001215_pt1 | contig 42942 bp, 42 predicted proteins | sample TergutTh196P3_FD_73070 | JGI IMG/M metagenome (GOLD analysis project Ga0099364, IMG submission 73070) | Microcerotermes parvus P3 segment gut microbial communities from Pointe-Noire, Republic of the Congo - Th196 P3 | ecosystem: Host-associated > Arthropoda: Insects > Digestive system > Gut ...
CATTGCATCGTAGAGACCGGCCCAATTGTTCATTGTTCATTGTTAATTGTTAATTCGATATTGGCCACGGCTCGGCAATGCCTCGCCCTACTCGGGTCTGGCCGGTGGCCATGCCTGTGAACCGCGTTTGCGCTATGAACCCGCGTTTGAATCGGCCATAGCGCGCGCTTTCATTCAACTATATTTGCCAGCGATGAATTTTGGCACGTATAACTGTCTGAAATCCTCCGGCGATTTGATTCGGTTCAGGAAATCCGTGTGCTGATACACCCGCACATAGTCAATCTCAAACACCGAGGGGTTTTCCTTCGTGTTGGCGAATTCCCCCAGCTTCGCGCCATAGGGGCCGTATTCCTGGCGGCGGATTTCCACCGTCAGCCGCAGGAATTCCGGCACGCGGGAAACGTCACCGGCGTTGGTTTTCCACACCGCCCGGCCATCCACAAAAAAGGTGTAGCTATCCGGTGTCCACAGCAGGCCGTGGGTGTGCCAGCCATCGTATAAATTAATGCCGGTATCCACCACCGTGCCATGATTTTTATAAAAAGGCGCGTTGTAGCTGTCCCAATGGATACAGTTGCCCAGCTTGGTAGGCTCGTAGTAGAAGGCGGATTCATAGATGTCGATCTCGGAGCCGTCCTTGCCCCGGCTGCCCAGCTGCGCCATGGTTCCCGCCTGCAGCCAGAACGCGGACCAGAGCCCCGGCCCCTCCGGGTACTTTACCCTGGCCTCGTAATACCCGAAGGCCTGCTCAAAAGTACCCCTGGTCTCAATGCCGGAGGTAAAGTCGCCCTCCGCCGGGCAGATATCGCATACGTTGTCGTGGAGCTCCGCCGCCAGAACCCTGACAATGCCGGGCGCGGAGGCGTCGATCATGTTGGAGCACCAGTACTCCGTATTGCGCTTTCCGTGGGGCGAGGGGCTCCAGGGCGCGGGAATCTCCGTGCCGTCGAAATCCTCGTCCATGGTAACGAACCAGCCGCCGCCGGCCGCGAGGGCCTCCTCCTGTGAGGCGAAGGCCTCCTCCACCGACGGGCGGGGCACATCGGGAAACTCCCTGCCGCTCCATTCCCGGGGAATCATATAGAGCAAGCATCCAATTGTTCCGCAAAGGGAGCTGACCGCCACGCCGATGGCCGCGCAAATCTTTTTTAACATAAGCAATTCCTCTATCTGTTTAATTTAGCTGTGCTCGTAGGGGTTCAACATTTTGAACCCATGATTTCATGCGTTGGCGCTGGGACTCAATTGACATGGGTTCAACATTTTGAACCCCTACACTGTGACATAGGGCAGCAGATTTTCCAGGGTTTTTTCGCCGATGCCCGTGACCTTTATCAGATCCCCCGGGCTGTGGAAGGCTCCGTTGGCGTTCCGGTAATCGATAATCGCACGCGCCTTCACCGGGCCGATGCCCGGCAGGGTTTCCAGCGCGGCCTGGCTCGCCGTATTGACGTTCACGGGGAACGAGGCCTGCGGCTTTTGCGCTTGCGCTGTTGTATCGGGACGCGGCGCGCTGGTGTATACCGGCGGCTGGCTTTCCGGTGCCGGCGGCATGGAAAAAATATCGCCGGGCAGGACCTCGCCGGTCTCCTGTGCTTCCGGCGCCGGGCTGCCGGGAGGCGGCTGGTCTGGCGGGGCTTCATATGCGGGGAGGGGGAATTCGCTCTCGCCGCCCGCGTCCGGCGGCGCGAAGGGGTCCATCCAGGCCTCCGGGCCGCTTTGCCGCTGATCCCAAGCCGCAACGGCGGAAAACGCCGCCGCTTCCTCCCAGCCGGAGGTTCCGCCGGGCGCACCGCGGCCCAGACCATCACGGCGGCTGCCGCGATCAGGCCCACAGCGGCCAGCAGGAGCTCCGGGCGTCTGCGTTTCACCCGCAGGCTCATTTTGCTTCCCCCCTTCCATCGCAAATGATTATAGCTAATGATTATAAACGCAAATCGTAGGGGTTCAAAATTTTGAACCCCTACCCGGTGGTCCGCCTAAAATGGCTTCAGCGTGCCCAGGCCCGATTTTTTCTCCGTGATCCTGGGATTCCCGCCGTAATTGATGTTGCCCACGCCGGAAAGCCGCGCGTCCAGGGTCTTTTCGGTGTAGATATAGACGCTGCCCACGCCGCTGACCGAAACCCTGGCGTCCTGCGCCACCAGCTCTTTGCCCTCAAAGGCCCCCGCGCCCGAAAGGGAGATGTCCGCCTGCGCGCACTGGCCGGAGATTTTGAAGCTGCCCGCGCCCGAAAGGCTGACCTTAAGGCGTTCGCAGTCCACCTCGCCCTGGATGGTGCCCGCGCCGGAGATATGCGCGGTGAAGCCCGCGGCTTTCGCCGTTTTTTCCAGGTAAATGTTCCCCGCGCCCGAAAGGGAGATATCCTTGATTTCGGGGCAGTAAATGTCGATGGTGTGCTTCACCGAGCTGGGCCAGAACCAGGTGCCGCGCCGGTTGGCGATGTGCAGGGTGCCGCCGCGTACACTAATGCGCAGGTTTTCCGCGTTTGAGCCGCCGCGCAGCACAGCGCGGTACTCCCCCTCCGTGCCGGTGTGCAGGGTGATGTCGGCCAGGCCGCTGACCTGAAGGGCATGGAACGCGGGCAGCGCCTTCGCGCCTTCGGCTGTGAATTCGAGCCCCTGCGGGGGGCCGCTCCGGGAAAGCCGGCCGGACCATGAGAACCATGTGCAGGCCGCCAGCAGCAGGAGGATCACCGCCGTTAGATCGATCCAGAAAAATGAACGCTTTTTCATGGGGGACGTCTCCTTTATGGCGTTTTATGTTATATTTTATCACGGGATACACACGCGCTAAATCCGCGCGGCGCCCGTTTCGCGGGCCGCCTTCGCCACAGCCTCCGCCACGGCCTGGCCCAGCCGGGGGTCAAAGGCCATGGGCAGAATATGGTCCGCCGAAAGCTCCTCCGGCGAAACCAGGGCGGCGATCGCCCGGGCGGCGGCGATTTTCATGGCGTCGTTGATCTCGCCGGCGCGAACATCCAGCGCCCCCCTGAAAATACCGGGGAAAGCCAGCACATTGTTGATCTGGTTGGGAAAGTCGCTGCGGCCCGTGCCCACCACGGCGGCGCCCGCCGCCAGGGCCAGCTCGGGCATAATCTCAGGCACGGGGTTTGCCATGGCAAAGACCACCGCGCCGGGGCTCATGCTCCGCACCATGTCCTGCGTGACGACCCCGGGGGCCGAAACGCCGATGAAGATGTCGGCGTCCCGCAGGGCCTCGGCGATGGTTCCGCTGCGGTTGTCCCGGTTGGTGAAGCTGGTGAGAACCTGTTTGTCGGGGGAAAGGGATGCGTCCTCCCCATGCAGGATGCCCTGCCGGTCGCACAGCAGAATGTCCCGCACGCCGACATGGCGCAGCAGCCGCGCGATGGCCACGCCCGCGGCCCCCGCGCCGGAAAAGGCCGCCACGCAGTCCTTTAAATCCTTGCCGACCACCCGCAGGGCGTTGAACAGCGCGGCGAGAACCACCACCGCCGTGCCGTGCTGGTCGTCGTGGAAAACGGGGATATCGCAGACCTCCTTCAGCCGCCGTTCGATCTCGAAGCAGCGGGGGGCCGCGATGTCCTCCAGGTTGATGCCGCCGAAGCTGCCCTGCAGCAGCTCTATCGTGCGCACAATCTCGTCCACATCCTGTGTGCGGATACAAAGCGGGATCGCGTCCACCCCGCCGAAGGCCTTGAACAGCACGCATTTGCCCTCCATCACGGGCATGCCCGCCTCGGGCCCGATATCGCCCAGGCCCAGCACGGCGGAGCCGTCGGTGACCACGGCCACGGTATTCCAGCGGCGGGTGAGGCTGAAGCTTTTCGCGGGGTCCTTCTGAATTTCCAGGCAGGGCTGCGCCACACCGGGGGTATAGGCCAATGAGAGCTCCTCCCGGTTGGTGACAGGCGCGCGGGATATAATTTCAAGCTTTCCTCCCAGCCGCTCGTGCAGCTGAAGGGACGCGGCGGCATAATCCATCTGGCTTGCTCCTGTATTTAATATTTTGCATTGATTGATGTTTGTTGATTGATGCTTAGAGTATAGTGGAGCGGGCGCGAAAAGTCAAGTGAACGGATCGTAAAATATATTTTTAAAGCTTTATTTTAAATTCAATTTGCTCTTTTGGCGCTGGCCGCAAAAGATGTTTTTTAATAGATCTTTCGAAATGGGCGGCTTTTTGCCAGCAGGCGACCACAGGTCGCCCCTACTATGAATTCTGCCTCAGTTTGATATGGTCCATCACGAAGGATCATCGTAGGGGCGCACTGTGTGCGCCCGCTGGCACCCAATATCAAATGGGTTTGAGAACAAAATTCTGCGCTGGGGGATTTTATTTTTTGCCAGTGGGCGACCACAGGTCGCCCCTACTATGAATTCTGCCCCGGTTTGATATCAGCCCATCGCGAAGGATCATCGTAGGGGCGCACTGTGTGCGCCCGCTGGCACCCAATATCAATTGGGCTTGAGAGCACATTCTGCGCTGGGAGATTTTTATTTTTTTGCCAGCGGGCGACCACAGGTCGCCCCTACTATGAATTCTGTCCCAGTTTTGATATCAGTCTATCGCGAAGGATCATCGTAGGGGCGCACTGTGTGCGCCCGCTGGCAGCCAAACTCTATTTTCGGCCCGCGGCCTTCATTCGGGATTCTTTGTTCAGCACACGCTTGCGCAGCCGCAGGGAGCTCGGCGTTACCTCCAGCAGCTCGTCGTCCCGGATGAACTCCATGCACTGCTCCAGGCTCAGCGCGGTGGCCGGGGTCAGGCGCAGGTTGTCGTCGGAGCCGGCGGCGCGCATGTTGGTCAGCTGCTTCTTTTTGCAGACGTTGATGTCCAGATCCTCCCCCCGGGCGCATTCCCCCACCACCATGCCGGCGTAAACCTCCAGGCCCGGGCCGACAAAAAGGCGTCCCCGCTCCTGGGCGTTGAACAGGCCGTAGGCTGTGGTTTCCCCGGTCTCGTGGGCTACGATAGAGCCCTGCTCCCGTTCGCGGATTTCGCCTTTATACGGCTCATAGCCCGCGAAGAGCTGGTTCATGATACCGTTGCCGTTGGTGTCGGTCAAAAATTCCGTGCGGTAGCCGATCAATCCGCGGGAGGGGATGCGGAACTCCAGGTGGGCCGCGCCCTCCCCGCGGGAGCTCATTGTTTCCAAAACAGCCCTGCGCGTGCCCAGCTTTTTGATCACCGCGCCGGCGTATTGCTCCGGCACCTCGACGACCAGCAGCTCCATAGGCTCATGCGTCTGGCCGCCGATCTCCTTGTATATCACCTTCGGGCGCGAAACCTGCAGCTCGTAGCCCTGCCGCCGCATGGTTTCGATCAGGATCGACAGGTGCAGCTCGCCGCGCCCGGAAACCTTGAAGGTGTCCGCGCTGCCGGTTTCCTCCACGCGCATGCTCACATTGGTGCGCACCTCCTTCCACAGACGCTCGCGGATGTTGCGGGAGGTGACGAATTTGCCCTCCCGTCCGGCGAAGGGGCTGTCGTTGACCATGAAGTTCATGGCAATGGTCGGCTCATCGATTTCAATGAAGGGCAGGGGCTCGGGATGTTCGGGGTCGCAGAGCGTTTCGCCGATATTGAGATCCTCAATGCCGGAAACGCAGACAATATCCCCCAGGCCGGCCTCCTCCACGTCCACGCGCCGGAGCCCCTCGAATTGATAGAGCCGGGAAACGCGCACGTTCCGGCTGTGTTCCGGCTGGCCATAAGACACCGCGCGCAGAGGCGCGCCCTGCCGCAGGCAGCCGCGCTCCACCCGGCCGATGCCGAGGCGGCCAACATAGTCGTCGTACTCCAGCGAGGAGATCAGCAGCTGCGGCGGGCCCTCCGGATCGCCCTTTGGCGGTTCGATTTCCCGGAGGATGGCCTCCAGCAGCGGGCGCATATCGCCCTCCCGCGCGCCGGGGTCCAGCGAGGCGTAGCCCTCCCGCGCGGAGGCGTAGACGACCGGAAAATCCAGCTGCTCCTCCTGCGCGCCCAGCGCGATGAAGAGGTCGAGCACCCCGTCCAGCACCTCGCCGGGCCGCGCCCCGGGGCGGTCGACCTTGTTGATCACCACAAGGGCCCGTTTGCCCAGGCCCAGGGCTTTTTTCAGCACAAAGCGGGTTTGGGGCATGCAGCCCTCCACGGCGTCCACCAGCAGCAGCACGCCGTCCGCCATCATCATCACGCGCTCCACCTCGCCGCCGAAATCGGCGTGGCCGGGGGTGTCCACAATGTTGATCTTCGTGTCCTCGTAGCGGATGGCGGTGTTCTTCGAAAGAATGGTGATGCCCCGCTCCCGCTCCAGGTCATTGGAATCCATCACCCGCTCGGCCACGGCCTCGTTCCGGCGGAAGGTGCCGCTCTGCTTGAGCAGCTCGTCCACCAGAGTGGTTTTGCCATGATCCACATGGGCGATAATGGCTATATTTCTGATTTCTTGTTTTATCATTCGCCCTTCATCTCCATCAGTTCTTCTTCTCCCCGGAAGGCCGCCGCCGAAAGCTTCACCGAATCGAAGATCGCGGCCTTGAGGTCGTCCTCCGTGGCGCCCAGCTCCACGGACCAGCCGCGGTCGATAAAGGTGTTCATGCACATAATATCCGCCAGGCCCACGGGGTCGATGCCCATCTCCACGCCCCGGGCGGCGGCCTCCCGGCGCAGCTTGCCGCCATATAGCCGGAACATCCATTTGGAGATGTGTATGATCCTCCGCCCGGGCTCGCCCATGGCGGCGTGCACAATGGTCAAAAACTCATCCCAGCTGAGGTTGTAGCAGCCGATAGGGTAGGCGTTGGCGCCCTTGTTGCGCTCCGCCGCGCCCACGATCACCTGGGCCGCCTGGTTGACGGTGAGCATCGCCGTGCCGCCCCTGGGGTACATCGTTACGCCTCCGGGCATGGCCGCCAGCTGCTCGATCAAAATGGTCCAAACCGGCTTGCGCCCCGGCTGCGTGCCGAAGATGTAGGGCAGCTCCAGCACGGCCACGTCCATGCCCTCCGCCCCGAAGGAAAGGGCCGCCTCCTCCTGCGCCACGCGGGCGCGGATATAGGGGTGCCGCTCGCACAGGCGCATTTGGGGGAGCTCCCTGGCAAAGTAGGCAAAATAGGAGCCCAGCACCACGGCCCTGGTTATCCCCGCCCGCCCGGCGATGGTCAGCAGGCGCTCCACAGGCGCGATGTTATACTTCAGGTAGGCGTCGTAAACGGGGGCCGGGAACTCCACGCGCTCGTCCACGCCGGCGGCGAAGACAAAGCAGTCGCAGCCCGCCATCGCGTCGGCGAGCGCGTCGTCGCTCATTTCCATATAATTGCCGAAGGTCAGCGCCATTTCCGCCGGGATAGGCGCGCCCGCCGGTAACGGCGGCAGGGCAATGGACTTCACCGTATGCCCGCGGTCCAGGAATCCCCGCGCGGCCGCGCTGCCCAAAAGGCCGGTTCCGCCGATGAGAAATACGTTCATTCTGAGGCTCCTCTTTTCTGATGATATGACGTTTATTGAAGTGTTAATTTTTTTATTGAAGTATGAAAATAAAAGCAAAAGATCTTCTATTTTAATTAACGGCGCATTTTTGCAGTACGCTGTGATCCCGCCTGTCAATGACCGCGAACTCGTAATACCCCAGCTCCCCTGTGCGGTCCTTCCGGCAGATCATCGCCGCGCAGAGCTCCCCGCTGATGGCAAGGGTGGCCTGCGGGTCGGCGGTATAGCCCTCTATATCAAAGACGAAGCCGCTTTCCCGGGCCCGCGTGTCCCCCGCGCCCCATTCGGCCTTCAGCGCCTCCGCCGCGCGCGCGGCAGTGCCGGCTTCGAAATCAACGCGGTACAGAAATGTCGCGGGATAGGGCAGCTTCAGCGTGCTCCTCACCGGCTCGCCGTGTATCCAGTGTACCTCGTTCCAAAACAGCAGCTCGCGCCCGTCCGGGGAGAACAGCGTATGAAACCGCGCCAGAAAGAAAAAGCGCTGCGGCCCGGTGATGTCCAGGGCCCGGTCGATCCTGTTTTCCGCGATGTTATACCGCAGGATACAGGGCCCGTATTCGCTGTAAGCGGCGTAGACATAGTCCTCGCTGGCAAAGAGAAGCTCCCAGCCCCGGGAGCCGAAGACGGCTTTCCGGGCCTCCTCCCGAACCGCCGCGGGGTCGGCAAAGACTGGCGGCCGTTCTGTGTTCTCCTCCCGGATACGCGCCAGCAGCTCCTGGCCCGGGGCCTCGCAGATATCCTCCCACTCGCGGAAGGTCTGCACATAGCGCAGGTGCTCGTCGACCAGATAGGAGAAAAAATTCGGCGCGCTGCGCTCGGAATAGTAATACGCGGTGGACCCCAGCAGATCGTACACCTGCCGCCAGGTCATGCCGGGCTCCACACGCAGGATATCGCCGGAGGATATATTGATCTCCGCCGGCTCGGCGGGCCGCGTCTCTCCGGCAAGCGGTGCCGGGCCGCAGGCCGTGAGCAGCAGGGCGGACAGCGAAAGCAAGGCCAGAAGGCGGAACAGTCGTTTTGGGCGCGCGGGAAAACAGATCATAGGGCGGCATCCTCTTTCGGCGCGGCATCCGCGACATAAATCTTTGCGATATAAAAACGCGATATAAAAATAGTATAGTATACAGTATAACATGCCATGCAGCAAAAGTCCAGTCGCGAAGCAAAAGTTGGATGCCGAACAGAGCCGCCCTTTTCGGGCGGCCCTGATGTGATGATATAAAATTTTGTATTCTTTGGGCGGTCAATACGGGTTTTTAATATAGGTCAGCGGATCAACGGCGACGGAGTTGCCGTTCGCGGCGATCTCGTTGATCTGAAAGTGCAGATGCGCGCCGGTGCTGTTGCCCGTTGAGCCCATCACGCCCAGAATCTTTCCCTGGGGAATCCGCGCGCCGGTCTTCACCGCGTCGGAGAAGCTGCGCAGATGCATATAGGTGGTTTTGATCTCCTTGCCCTTGGGCTTATAGACGCCGTGGTGCAAAACGACATAGTAGCCCATGGAGTTATCGAAGCCGTAGTCCAGCACCACGCCCTCCAGGGCGGCGATGATCTGGTAATCCTTTTGGTTCGCGCCCGGCGCGGAGATATCCAGGCCCTTGTGGACATGAGAGCGGTTCGAGGTGTCGCCGAAACGGCTGCTGATATAGCATTCGGGATATGGCACCGGCCAGCGCATGGTGCCGTCGGAGCTTTGCATAAACATGTCGCTGTTTTCCGCCTTTTTCTCCCGGAGCAGGTCGTCCAGCTTTCGCTCGAATTCCTCAACGGCCTTGCGGTCCTTGGCCAGCATGCGCTCGGCGTCGGCGGTCAGGCTTTTCAGGGAGCGGATGATGGCGTAGACCTCTGACTGCGCCACACTGATGCGCTCGTGCTCGGCGGAAAGATCTTTTTTTACCTTGCGCTGCTCGCCGCGTTCCCGCTCCAGCGCCGCGCTTTCCTGCTCCACCTGGGCGAGCTTGGTTTGGAGCGACTCGGTCTGGGCGTTGAGCTCCTCCTTGAGTCGCAGCATGTCCCGCATCTCCTGCTCCAGGGCGCCGCGCAGCTCGGCGTCGCGCCTGGCCGTGCGGCTGATGTATTCCGCCATGGTCAGAAAGCCGGTGAGGTCGGAGCTCGAAAGCAGCAGCTGTAAATTGGATACCGGGCCGTTCATGTATTGCTGGCGCAGCCGCTCTATGAGCTGCTGCTGCATCCGGTCAATCACGGCCTCCTTGTCCGCTGTTTCAATCTCAATGATCCTGATCTGCTCGCGGCAATCCGCGATTTCCCGGTTCATCTGCTCAATCTTCAGCTGCAGCGCCGCAATGGAGCTGTCCAGGCGCTTGAGCTCCTCGTCGATGAGCTGCATCTTGGCGCTGATCTCCTCAATCTGGGCCTCCAGCGCGGGGATCAGCCGCTCCTGGGCGGCCTTGTCGTCCTTCAGCTGCTGCAGCTGTTTTTCGTTTTCCTGAATGCGCTCCTCAACCTTTTGCTTTTCCCGCTCAAGCTCCTCCTTGGTCTGCGCCGCGCCGGAGGGGATCCACACGGCGGTGAACAGCAGCGCCAGAGCCAGAAGCATGGAGAAAAACCGCGTAAAAGCGATGTTAACTCTCCAATTCTGATTTTTCATATACCTTCTCCTTTAAATACCGAGAGATCGAGAGCGTGCTCCCGCCGACGCCGGTGATCAGGCCGACGCAGATGAAGCTCAGCAGCAGCAGGGGCAGGTGGTCCAGAAACGGAACCAGCGCGAACGCGCCGGACATGAGCTTGCCCAGCAAGGGCTCCAGGGCCTTGCCCAGGGCGAGATACACCACGAAAACGAAGGCCATGGAGACCAGCGAGCCCAGCACCCCCAGGCTGATGCCCTCCACCAGGAAGGGCCAGCGGATGAAGGAGGGCGCGGCGCCCACGCTCTTCATCACCTTGATCTCCTGCTGGCGGGAATACATCGTGGCCTGCACCGTGCTGGAAATGATGAACACCGACACCACCAGCAGGATGGAGATCATGGCGACGCCCGCGATGGACAGCGCCTTTTGCAGCGCGCTCAGCTGCGCCGCGATGCCCTGAAAGTGCCGCACGCTTTCCACCGAGGGGTCGATGAGCCGCAGCTGCTCAATGAGCTCCGTGTACTGCTCCATGCTCCGGGGCTGCACCTCAAAGCCCTGGGGCATGAACTGCATGTCCAGGCCTTCGAGCAGGGCGTAGGTGTCCTGGTTGGACGACAGGGTGCGCTCCAGGGCCTCCTGGCTGGAGATGAAGCGGACCTCCTTTACGGTGTCCAGCGCCTCTATCTGGTATTGCAGCCGCGTAAGCTCCGCCTCCTGCGCGTCGTCACGCAGATACACCATGATAACATTGCGGGCGTAGAACTGATTCATCATGACGTTGAGGTTGATCGCCGCCAGGAACACCAGGCCGATGAGCATGAGGCAGGACACGAGCACCAGCACCGAGGCGACGCTCATGGTGCGGTTCGCGCGGATGTTGCGAAACCCCATGCGGGTCAGGTAGGACCGTCCGCTGCTTCGCTGCATATTGACATCCTCCTTTGGGAATTTGCGATTGCTTCGCTGTAATGCTTTTTGGTTGCAATGCTTGTTTTGTTAATGCTTGTTTTGTTATAGAAAAAAATTAATGATAAAACGCCGAAAGACAGGCCTCCACATCCGCGCGCGTTCCCTGGAACGGCCCGGTTTTCTCCATCTTGAGGGAGGTCAGCGCCGCCGCCGTGCGCAGCGCAGAGGGAATTTCACGCGTCAGGCGCTCTGTGATGTAAGAGGCGAAGCAGCTGTCCCCGCGCCCGCTGCGCCCACTGAGATTGCGGGGCCGGAAGGGCTCGGTATAATACGCCGCGCCGTCAAAAATCAACACCTCCGTGTTGTGGGTGATCATGATCTCCATAGGCCGCTTCAACGGCCCGGAGCCCCATTCATAAAGCATGGCGGCGGCATGGCGGCGGTCTTCTGTGCCGGTTAGCGCCTGCGCCTCGGCGGCATCCGTTTTCAGATAGCGGATCAGGGGCAGCATCTCCCGCTTGCGGGGCCAGTCCTCAAAGGCCATCGCGCCGCCGGGCCGCACGCAGCGCAAAAAGCCCTGCACGTCCAGGGCCACGTCGCCCAGCTCCGCCGCGGCGCCGATCACGGCCTCATCAATATCGCCGCGCATCAGCCCGGCGATGTGGTATACCGAAGCGCGTTCCTCCGGCAGATCTTCTATTGTATAGGAGGGAATACGGCTGAGCATCCGGCAGGCGCGGCGTTCCTTATCCGCCGTGAAGTAGGTGTTGGAGATGGATGTGCCGCTCTTCGAAGGGCAGGGAGCCAGGGTCACATTCCGTGCCCGGGCAAAGACGCTTTCCAGGTCGATTTCCGCCGGATCACATTTGCCCAGCGCCAGCACGCTGTGCCCCAGCGCCGAGGCCGCGTAAGCGGAATACACCACCGCGCCGCCGATCTCGCGCACGGTATGGCCCAGGTGGTCGGTATTGATATCCAGGGAGGGCTGGCCGATGATCAGCAGGTCGAAGGCAGGCATGGGAATTATTCCTTTCAAGCATTCCGGTCACATCGCGCGAAGCGACCGCGTCCACCGCAGGTGGGCTATTCCCCAAATGTTCTCAGCAGCTCGTCGTCCCGGGGGATGGGGGGCAGGCTCCGCGTCTGCCCCGCCGCGGCAGCCGTGGGCTGATACATGGTGATCGAGGGCCGGCGCCCCTGGGAGGCCGAAAGCCGCGCCGCGCCGCCGCCCGGCCGTTTCAAGCCGCCGTCGGCAGCCACAGCCCCGTTTTCCAGAATGATTACGCGCTTGTTGTAGTGGCGCACCAGGTCGTGGGCATGGGTGACCATCACCACGGTGGTGCCGGTCTCGTTGAGGTGGACGAAGAGATCCAGCAGCTCCTGGCTCATGCGGGGGTCAATGTTCCCCGTGGGCTCGTCGGCGATAATCAAATCCGGGTTGTTGGCCAGGGCCCTGGCGATCGCCACGCGCTGCTGCTCGCCGCCCGAAAGCTCGCTGGGCTTGCAGCGCACCTTTTGCGTGAGCCCCACCAGCTGCAGCAGATATTCCACCCGCTCGTGGATTTTTTTCTCCCTCGCCCCCACCACGCGCATGGCGAAGGCAATGTTGTCGTAGACATCCATGGAGGCGATGAGGCGGAAATCCTGAAACACCACGCCCATCTGCCGCCGGAACAGCGGAATCTGGCGCGGCATGAGCTCGTTGAGCTCAAAACGCCCCACCCGGATGCTGCCGCTGCTGGGCACCTCCTCGTGGAGCAGCAGCTTCAAAAAGGTGCTCTTGCCCGCGCCCGACGCGCCCACCACAAACACGAATTCCCGCGGCGCGATGTGCAGGTTCATGTTCCGCAGCGCCACCGTACCGTTGGGGTATTCTTTTGTCACATCCCGAAAAGCAATCATGTTGATCCCTGCTCCCTATCGCACTTTTCTCTTCTTTCGCTTCTCCTTCATGTTTACCGCTCTAATGCTGTAATTTACAAAATTATACAAATTGTGCAAATTTATGTAATATTAATGCCCAGTATTTGCCGCGCCCTACAAAATACCGATGGGCGGAATTTCCTCCGCCCAATCGAAATCACCTGTTATCACACTGAACTTTACCGCATTAATAACGCGTTGGGCGGGCGTCCAGATATTTTTTCACCATCAGCGCTACTTTAAAAACGATAGCGTCGTCGAATTCCCGCAGGTCAAGCCCGGTGAGCTTCTTGATCTTTTCCAGCCGGTAGACCAGGGTATTGCGGTGCACAAAGAGCTTGCGGGAGGTCTCGGACACGTTGAGGTTGTTTTCAAAGAACTTTTGAATGGTAAACAGGGTCTCCTGATCCAGGCTGTCGATGGTGCCGCGTTTGAACACCTCCTGCAGGAACATGCCGCACAGGCGCTTGGGCAGCTGATAGATCAGCCGCGCGATGCCAAGGTAGTCGTAGCTGATGATCTTTTTCTCGGTGTCGAACACCTTGCCCACTTCAAGAGAGACCTGCGCCTCTTTATAGGAGGCGGCGAGCTCCGGAATGGTGGTGACCGTGGTGCCGATGCCGATGCTGGGCTGGCTGTAAAACTCCGTGCTCACCGCGTCCGCGATGGAGCGGGCCAGCTTTTCCAGGTCCCGGGCGTCCAGGCTGCCGCGCACCTCCTTCACCAGCGCGATATCGGTTTCACTGACGCTGATGACGAAATCCTTCGTGCGGTCGGGAAAGAGGGACTGCACGGTGTCGAACACCGAAACCTCGCAGTTGTCCCCCATGCGGATGAGAAGGACCGCCCGGGGCACCTCGCTGTTGAAATGCAGCTCCCGCGTGCGCAGATAAATATCGCCGGGCAGAATGTTATCCAGAATGACGTTTTTGATGAAATTCGCGCGGTCGAAGCGCTCGCCCGCGAACTGCTCCACGCTGCCCAGAGTCACGCCGCACAGGGCGGCATAGTGCTGGGCCAGGTCGTCCGCGCCGTCAATCAGCACCGCGAAGAGGCTGCCCGACTGATTTTCCAGCCGGCAAAAGCTGCGGGCGCCCAGCACCACGGGGCCCTCGGCGGAAAACACCGGAACAACATCCTCGCCGCAGTTTTCGCCCAGCCTACCCGTTTCACTGCAGGCAATGAGAACGCCGTTTTCGTCCACCACCCCTGCCATGCGCTCAATGGCCTCGCTGACCTGGTGAATCATCCCCTGAAACAGCCGGTTTGACATCGCCAACTCCCCTATCAGTCTTTACTGGTTCTTCATTCTTTGCCGTTTCTTCGGCAGATTGGTTATATTGTACACTATTTCTAAATCTTTTGCAAGGGGATAAATAAATTTTTTTTGCTTCCGGCGCAAATTTTACGGGATTCTCTTCGGATATCAGATCCTAATTACAAATAATGTCAAATATCGCCGCTTTCCTGGCAAGATATACGAAAATGCAAAGTGATTCTTATGCACATTGCTTCTTGTGCAAAATGTCAAGACGGCTCCCGCGCCCCGCGCGATGAACATTTCCGCGTCGAAAATCCGAAAAAAGATAGACTGATTTCAAGAAAAGGCTTGCTTTTTTTTTGAATATCATGTAAAATAGGGGAAAGCCCTATGGTTTAAAACACTAGGGGCAAATTTGAAGGAGGTCCTGGATATTATGAAAACGATGAAGAAGTTACTGGCACTGCTTCTTTCCGTGCTGCTGCTTGTCGGCGCTTTCGGCATTGGCTCCGCGGCAAGCGCCGAAGAAGAGGAGGAAGCGGCTCCCTTCTTTTCGGCAAAAGACCCGGAAAACAATTACGACAAATACCTTTCCCTGATCTCGGATCTGGGCGACCTTGGAAGCTCCTCAACCACTCTGTGGCGTGATTATCTGAAGCTGCTGCGCGAGAAGAACAACGTCAACACCATCTCCGGCGAGCCCGCGCTGACCGAGGCCGAAGAGGAGCAGCTCGCGAATTGGAAGGAGCAGGTTGAGACGCTTAAGGAGCAACTCGTTCTCCCCCCGGGCAGCACATTCATCCCCTCCAGCTTTTTCAACTCTTCCCACAACCCTCCGATGGGGCCGGGGCGCACATGGGCGCCGGGCAGCGTCGCCTGGGTCGGGCTGATTTTCGAGCCCGGCGTTCTGATCAATGAATTCCACAGCGAGAAATACGGTCTGGGCCAGTCTTATTACGAAGCAAAGAGCGCCGGCCTAACCGAAATTGACGGTGAGCCATTCTATTTCTCAAGATTCTACTACGGCAATTTGGGTTATATGGTCGCCAGTAACGTGGAGGATGACCTTTTTGTGGATACCCCCATCGCGGTGCCCAGCGTCGGCGATAACGCTATTGGCCTGAAAAACAGCGGCGTCCCCGATTTTCCTTTGGTGGAGTCCGCCACCGCGTATTACCCTGTGGCGGGAACGGTCTATACCGGTTCAATCAGCACCATCCCCATGCGCGTCAGCCCTTATGAAGTGAGGCATTTCGGCGCTTTGGAGAACACGGAAATCGACGACGAGCTGATCCCCATCGACTTCGTCTGTGAATACATGGGGCAGGATGGGACCATGACCGAAGCGCGCTTCGTGGGCTGGAGGATCACTGGTTTTACAAGTAAAGACAGCACATCACCATATGGCGTAAAAATGCAGTGCGGCACAGAATTATATAAAGAACCGGGTCTCTACAATTACGTCATCACCCTGGAAGCTGAATGGGAAATCAATCCCGATAATCCGCCGCCCCAGATTCCCGCGACAGTGACCGCGAGAACCTGGAACTGGCTGCTGGCCCGCCTGAAGAACCTGTTCGACCTCACCGCGCAAAGAAAAGGGTATTACAGCGAGGAAGACTTCGATACGCCGAAAGAATACGATGACTGGCTCACAGATTGGGATGAGCCGATTCCGCGCTCCCACCAAATCATGGGGGGCCTGCTGGCCTGGCTGCTGCCCTTTGCTGAATGGCTGACTAACGTTACCGGCTGGAACCTGTTTGTTTTCCTGCAGGATGATTTGGGATTAGACCTGCCAGACTTTTTAACAGGAGGATAAACTCAGAAATATTCCGCTTGATTGTTTAAATACTAAGGATGTTTGACCACATGCTTTTTTTCCTCTTGACGAAAGGAGACGCGCACAACATGCTCAAGAAATTTTTAGCTGTCCTGCTTGCCCTGGCCGCTGTGCTTTCGGTTATGACCCTGGTGGCGAACGCCCTTGGCGCCGAGCCCGCCGGGGTGATGAGCGAGAACCCGGACCCCCCGCCGCCCTCCGTTCCCCCCGAAGAATCAATAAAAAACGACACGACCAGCGCGGCGACAGTAACCTCCGGCACGACGAAAAGCCTTGCCGAACGCCTCTCTGAATTTTGGGGATGGTTCTACCCCGTGTTCAACGTGATTTACGAATACGGCTACGTGCTGGTTTCAAAGGCACTGGTCGGGGTCGTTGACATCTTCCTCAGAGTGATCGGCATCATGTAACAACCGCCAAAAAGAGCTTGGGATCATCGGCTATGCCGGTGGTCCCGTTTTTTTGCGCCAAAAATTCCTGCACCTCTTTTCCGTTTCTTCATATGATGACAGTGTAAGCTACAGGAAAGGAGGTTGAACCATGTTCGGATGCGGCGGCAACAACAACTTTTTGTTCCTGATCCTGCTTCTGCTGCTTTGCGGCGGCAACAACAGCAACTGCGGCAACGATTTCAACTGCGGTTGCTGCAACGGCTAGGCAAAACCGGGCGATCCCGTGCATAGCGCTCCCGCGGACCGCATATCCATGCAATGTGCGGAGAATGTGCACAAAATAAAAAAATGGGGGGTCATCTCATGAATTGTAACATCAACTCTCTCATCCCGCTGCTGCTGCTGCTGTGCCTGCTGGGTTCCTTTGGCAACAACAACAACAACAATTGCTGCTGCCCCGACAATGGCTTGTTCGGCCCGGGCAGCCATGGCTGCGGATGCTGACGCGGACGCGTGAAAAGTAAAGTGAGTGCAACTCCCTGGACGATGCGATTTAGAACATACAGGCTTTGAAAGAAGCAAAAAAGACAAGAGGCAGGCGGAGCGCTTGCCTCTTGCGTCTTTTTTTGTTTTCACAGGGGAAGCTTATACGACCTTTGGCTTGCTGCGTTTCGCCGGGTTGCGCTCAAGCATAGGCGCGGTACCCTCCACAACGCAGGCGCGGTTGATCACCACACGCTCCACCGTGGAGTCGGAGGGCAGGGAATACATCATCGGCTGCAGCACTTCCTCCAGAATGGAGCGCAGCCCCCGGGCGCCGGTCTCTTTGGACAGCGTTTTTTCGGCGATGGCCACCAGGGCGTCCCGCTCCAGCTCCAGCTCCACGTCGTCATAGAGGAACAGCTGCTGGAACTGCTTGAGCAAGGCGTTGCGCGGCTCGCTGAGAATGCGCACGAGGGCCTCCACGTCCAGCTCCTCCAGCGTGGTGATTACCGGCAGGCGGCCAACGAGCTCCGGAATAATGCCATAACGCACCAGATCCTGATGCACGGCCTGCCGGATGAGCTGATCGTACTTCGATTTGGATTTGTCCTTGATCTGCGCGCCAAAGCCCATGGAGGAGCCCCCCACGCGGCGTTCGATGATCTGTTCGATGCCCGCGAAGGCGCCGCCGCAAATGAAGAGAATGTTGGCGGTGTCGATCTGCAAAAAATCATCCTGAGGATGCTTGCGCCCGCCCCGGGGCGGCACATTGGCCACGGTGCCCTCCAGAATCTTCAGCAGCGCCTGCTGCACGCCCTCGCCGCTTACGTCGCGGGTGATGGAGGGGTTTTCGCTCTTGCGGGAAATTTTATCGATTTCGTCAATATAGATGATGCCCTGCTGGGCGCGGTTGACGTCGTAATCCGCGGCTTGAATCAGGCGCAGGAGAATATTCTCCACATCCTCGCCCACATAGCCGGCCTCGGTGAGGGTGGTGGCGTCGGCGATGGCGAAGGGAACATCCAGAATCCGCGCCAGAGTCTGCGCCAGCATGGTCTTGCCCACGCCCGTGGGGCCCAGCAGCAGCACGTTGCTCTTCTGAATTTCCACAGCCTGATGCCGGTCATTCTGATGGGTGATGCGCTTATAGTGGTTATACACCGCCACGCTCAGGGCGATCTTGGCGGCATCCTGCCCAATGACAAAGGAATCCAACTGCCGCCGGATTTCCTCCGGCGTGGGGAGGCGGTTGAAGTTGACGCTGCGGGGCATTTCGCTGGGACGCGCCGGGCCGCCTGTTTCGGCCAGGATATCGCAGCACAAATCCACGCATTCATTGCAGATATAGACCCCCGGTCCGGCGATCAGCTTTTCGATTTGCGCCTGCGATTTTCCGCAGAAGGAGCAGACCACGATGGGCTCCCTGCGATCATCCATCGCCATAAAGCATTTCTCCTATCTTTGTGCCTCTGCCTGTTTTAACTTCCTGTCAGCGCTTGGTCAAAATCTTATCCACCAGGCCGTAGCGCATGGCCTCCTCGGCGGTCATATAGAAATCCCGCTCGGTGTCGCGTTCAATGACATCCAGGGGCTGACCCGTGTTTTCCGCCAGAAGCTTGTTCAGCCGCGCTCTGGTGCTGATGATATGGTCGGCCACGATCTTGATCTCGGTGGCCTGGCCCTGGGCGCCGCCCATGGGCTGGTGCATCATGATTTCGCTGTTGGGCAGGGCCATGCGCTTGCCCCTCGCCCCCGCCGCCAGCAGGAAGGAGCCCATAGAGGCCGCCATGCCCATGCAGATGGTGGAAACGTCGCACTTGATATAGTTCATCGTGTCAAAGATCGCCAGGCCCGCGCTCACGGAGCCGCCGGGGCTGTTGATATAGAAGCTGATGTCTTTTTCGGGATCCTCGGCCTCCAGATGCAGCAGCTGGGCGATCAAGAGGGAGGCCGTCACATCGTTGACCTGATCCGACAGGATGACGATGCGCTCATTGAGCAGCCGCGAAAAAATGTCGAACGAGCGCTCTCCCCGCCCGGTTTGCTCAATAACCATGGGAACCAGTGACATAGGACATGCCCTCCTTTATAATATCATTGTAGAAAGTATCGTGCCTGGCGCGGGCTTTTATTCAGCGCCGTCGGCTTCGTCGTCAGCGGCTTCGGTTTTTACGGCCCGCTCCTGCACAAGCTTCAGGGCCATTTCGCGCTGCAGCCCCCGGGTGATCTCCTCCCTGGGCACCGCGAATTTCACCTGGGCCAGCTCCGCCTGATGCTCCTGGGCCAATTCAGCGTAATCCGCCTCAATATCCTCTTCCGTGGGCGTGAGGCCTTCCTTGGCGGCGATGGCCTCCAGGGCCAGCTCCAGCCTCACCTGGAGCTCCGCGCGCTCGAGCATCATGGCGTTGAACTCATCCTCGTCCTGCCCGGTGTATTGCAGATACCGCTCCAGGGGAACCTGGAGACGCTCCGCCATGAGATCGGTGTTGCGCTTGGCGCGCCGCTGAAAGATTTCCCCGGCGATTTCGCCTTCGGCCAGCGCCGCGACAGCGTCCTGCACTCCTCGCACGAAGCGGTCCTCGCTGGCCTTCGCCTTGGCTTCCTCCAGCTCCTTGCGGATGCCCGCGCGCAGATCCGCCACGGTATCGTAGTCCTCACCTACCTCCTGGGCGAATTCGTCGTCCAGCTCTGGCAGCTCTTCTGTCTTGAGGGCATGGAGCTTGATCTTGAACAGGGCGGGCTTGCCGGCCAGGTTCTCCGCGCCGTATTCCTCCGGGAAGCTGACGTTTATGTCGAATTCCTCGCCGGGCATATGCCCCACGATCTGCTCCTCAAAGCCGGGGATGAACGAGCCCGAGCCCAGGTCGAGGTCATAATTCTCGCTCTTGCCTCCCTCAAAGGCGACGCCGTCGGCAAAGCCCTCAAAGTCAATCTGAGCGGTGTCCCCCTCCTGCGCGGCACGGCCCTCCACCTCTACGGAGCGCGCGTTGCGGCGGCGCAGCTCTTCAATGCGCGCGTCGATATCCGCCTCGGTCACGTCAACCGGGGGCGCGGGCACCTCGAGGCCGATATAATTGCCGACAGTGATCTCCGGCTTCACGATGACCGTGAAGCACAGCGTCGCGCCGGACTCCTTGCTGATTTCCTTTATATCCAGGTCCTGCGGCTGGTACTGGAGCTCCAGCTCCGAGGCCGTTACCGCCTCCTCCACCAGCGCCGGCAGCAGATCATCCAGGGCCTCCTCAAAGAAGAGATTCGCGCCGCAGCGCTTTTCGAGCATGGACCGGGGCGCCTTGCCCTTGCGGAACCCGGGCAGCTGGAACTTTGGCAGCTCCCTTTCGAAAACCGCGTCCAGCGCCGCATTGAACGCCTCCGCGTCCACCGCCGCGGTGACGCTCCATACGCCCTCGCCGGTCTTTTCCTTTGAAACAAAACTCATTCTGACTTCTTCCTCCTATTATGCAGTTGAATCATTCGCCGAACTATTATACATGATGCGCGCGCAAATTTCCACTGTTTTTTTATTAAATTTATCTTAAATTTATTTGTCGCGGTTTTGCAGCGCCCGCACCTTGATCGGCAGGCCGAACAGGTTGATGAAGCCCGCGGAATCCTTTTGGTTATACACGTCGTCCTCCTCGAAGGTCGCCATGGCCTCGCTCCACATAGAGCGGGGCGAGCTCACGCCCGCGTTGATGATGTTGCCCTTATAGAGCTTCAGCCTCACGTCGCCGCTCACGTCGCGCTGGCTGCTGTCCACGAAGGCGTCCAGGGCCTCCCGCAGCGGGGTATACCACTGGCCGAAATACACCAGCTCCCCATAGCGCTGGGCGACGAGCTCCTTGTAGTGCGCGGTGTCTCTGTCGAGGGTGATCGTTTCAAGAACATCGTGGGCGCGGTAGAGGATCTTGCCGGCGGGGTTTTCGTATACGCCCCGGGATTTCATGCCCACCAGGCGGTTTTCCACCAGGTCGTCGATGCCCACGCCGTTTTGCCCGCCAAGCTCGTTGAGCCTGGCGATGAGCTCCACGCCGCCCATGGCCACGCCGTCCAGCGCCACGGGGATGCCCTTCTCGAATGAAATCGTCACATAGGCCGCCGTGTCCGGGGCCTGCTCGGGGGACACGCCCATCTCCAAAAAGCCGGGCTTGCGATACGGCGGCTCATTGGCGGGGTCCTCCAGATCCAGACCCTCATGGGACAGGTGCCAGAGGTTTTTGTCCTTGGAATAGTTCGTTTCCCGGTTGATCTTCAGGGGGATATTCCGCGCCTCGGCATAGGCGATTTCGTCCTCCCTGGATTTCAGGTCCCAGATCCGCCAGGGGGCGATGATCTCCATTTCGGGGGCGAAGGCCTTGAAGGTCAGCTCAAAGCGCACCTGGTCGTTGCCCTTGCCGGTGCAGCCGTGGCAGATGGCGTCGGCCCCTTCGGCCAAAGCGATTTCGGCCACGCGCTTGGCGATGAGGGGCCGGGCGAAGGAGGTGCCCAGCAGGTAATCCCGCTCATAACGCGCGCCGGCCTTCAGCGTGGGGAAAATGAAATCCCGGACGAATTCCTCACGCACATCCTCAATATAAAGCTTGGAGGCGCCGGTTTTCAGGGCCTTTTCCTCCAGGCCCTCCAGCTCGTCGGCCTGCCCCACGTCTACCGAAACGGCAATGACCTCACAGCCCTCATAGTTCTCCTTCAGCCAGGGGATCATAACGGAGGTATCCAGGCCGCCGGAGTACATGAGGACGATTTTTTTGTATTGACGCATGGAATCACTTCTTTCTCAAATATCTAATATCTAAAATCTAATATCTAAAATCTAAAATCTAGATTTGCCATAGCCCCATTTTTTTCATTGCCTTATCCACGGTTCGGGCCGCCAGGCGCGCGGCGCGCTCCGCCCCCTCGGCGGCGGCCTGCTTAAGATAGCCCGGCTCGGCCAGCAGACGCCGGAATTCCTCCTGGAAGGGGCGCAGCTCCTCAACAACCGCCTCGGCGACGGCGGCCTTGAAGTCGCCGTATCCCCGGCCGGCAAATTCCCGCTCAATCTCTTCGAAGGCTTTGCCTGTGCAGCAGGCGTAGATTGTCATAAGATTGTTGATGCCATCCTTGCCCGGTGCATAGCGCACGCAGGCCTCGGAATCCGTTACCGCGCTCTTGAATTTTTTCACGATCTGCTCCGGGCTGTCCAGCAAAGAGACCGAGGCCCGGGGGTTCGGGTCGGATTTCGACATTTTTTTTGTGGGCTCCTGCAGCGATTTTATCCGGGAGCCGAGCTTGCCGATGAAGGGCTCGGGCAGGGTAAAGGTCTGGCCATACAGGCCGTTGAAGCGCTCCGCGATATTGCGGGCCAGCTCCAGGTGCTGCTTCTGGTCGTCGCCGATAGGCACGTAATGCGCCTGATAGATGAGAATATCCGCCGCCATGAGCGTGGGGTAGGAAAACAGCCCCAAATTGACGTTGTCGGCGTGGGCGGAGGCTTTTTCCTTAAACTGCGTCATGCGCGAGGCCTCGCCGAACTGCGTGCAGCAGTTCAAAAGCCAATGGAGCTGGCAGTGCCCGGGCAGATGGCTCTGCACGAAAACGACGCTGTTATCCTGCCGCAGGCCCAGGGCCAGCAGCATGGCGAACATCTCCATGCTCTGCCTGCGCAGCTGGGGCGGCTCGGGCCGGATGGTGAGGGCGTGGAGATCCGCCACGCCATAGATGCAGTCGTAGTCCCGCGCCATGGCGGACCAGTTGCGGAACGCGCCCAGGTAATTGCCCAGGGTCGGCACACTGGTGGGCTGGATCAGGCTCAGCACACGCTTGCGCGCCTCGCGCGCCTGCGCCGGGCTGTTCTTTGCTTCTTCCATATATTAACCTCCTGTGGGTACAATCTCCGGCCAGCGGGTAAAGCTCCGGAAAAAACGGTCCACGGCCGCCACGTTTTCGTCGGCGCGATACGATTGGAAGAGCTCCTCCAGCGTCTGCTCATACGCCGCGTATTTCAGATCACGCAGACAGCTGTCCCGATAAGCGAGGTAATACTCCTCCCTGCTTTCGCGCATGTTGAGGCCCATGGCCACCAAAAAGAAGTCCGGGTATTCCAACAGGGTAGCTTTGTCGGGGCTGAGCGCGCGCACCTTCTCAAAGGCCTCCTCGGGGTATTCGCCGGAGCTTTTATGCACCACCACCGGCGAGGGGCTCGCGTAGCTCAGCGCCTCGCCGTATTCCTGGGCCGCGGCAAAAAAATCCGTGCCATCGTTTACGGCCTCCGCCAGCTTATTCAGCTCCTCGCGCAGGGCATCCAGCTCCGCCTTGGCCAGGGGGACTTCGCTGCCGTCCTCCGCCGTTTTGGTCAGGAATACGCGCAGGCCGTTGTAGGCCACGTGGCTGCCGTAAAAATAGGCCTCAATCTCCTCCTCGGGCACCGCGCGGGGTCCGCCGGTGTCATACAGCGTGCGAAAGAGCTGCGCCCGGGCCAAAATTCCCTCCTGCACCCCGGTGATGGTCTGCTTGCTCACACCGATGGCGCTGTAATACGGGCCAAAGACCCGCCAGATAGAGCTCACGCGCTCCGCTACCTGCATTTTGTATTGCGCCTCCAGGGGCTGCGCGCGGCTGCGCAGCTCGCTGTTGACCGCGATGAACGCGGCGCAGCGCGCGGCGACATCGGCGCGCAGAGCCTTCTCGTCCTTAGGACGGCCCTGCGCGTCGGCGTTGCTTTCGGCATAGGCCGGGTCCTGCAGGGCTTCGGAGAGAAAGTAGCTGTAGAGCTCCCGGGAAACCGGCACGCCCTCCACCTGCAGCAGCCAGACTTCGCCGGGCCGCGCCGTCACGCCGCTGAACACCGCCAGCGCCAAACAGATGGCCGCCAGCAGCACGGTGGCTTTTTTGGTCCAGTTGGTACGTTTCATGTGCATCCCCTGTATAATACTTACGCCTGCGGGAGTCCGTTTTCCGCGAACAGGCAGACGGCCTCCATCGTAATTTCCGCGGCGATCTGTATCGCCTCGGGCACCAGAATGTCGTAGTTATCCAGACGGGTGTGGTAGTATTTCGGCGGCGTGGGGTCCATGGCCGCGAAGCCGGTGGAGGGGATGCCGCCCTGGGTGAAGGCCGCGGCGTCGCAGGCGCCGATATAGATGGAGGCGGAGGGCAGATCGTGGCCGCAGTTGAGCCCGGCCTCCTTCATGAGCTTCTGCACGCGGGGGTCGTGCCGCAGCGTGCCGCTGAGATCGCGGTTATAGATGGCGATATCCTTGAGGTCGCGGAAGGTGTCCAGCCCCAGGCAGACGGTCTGCACGCCGGGATCCAGCAGCTCCTCCTTGTGGGCCTTCACATAGGCCTTCGCCCCGCGCAGGCCCGCCTCCTCAGAGCCGCTGAGCATCACGACCACCTCGGTGTCGTCAAAGCGGATGCCCGCCCCGGCCAGCTCCTTGAGCACAATCATGGCCGTGTAGCAGCCGGAAAGATTATCCGCGGCGCCGGGCACGCTCTTCGTCCAGCTCTGGAAGAACAGGAAGCCAATACAGCAGGGAAAGAGGCAGAACATGGCGATGCCGGCGATCAAAAAGAGAATCCGCAGAAAATCCGAATCCACCGCGCCCGCGACGTCATACGCGAGAAAACGGATGAGGTTCGCGCAAAAACAGACGATCAGGCCCACCACGGCGGGGATGAGCACCAGCTTCATGCCCACGCCGCCCAGCTTGTAGTTGAGGGTCCACTCATATTGGGAATCCGCGTGGCCGATGAGAAAGATCCGCTTCTTCGGCGTGCCTGAGGCCGCCTTGCGGGTAGCCATCACGTTGTGGGAGGGATACGCCTTGAAGAGCCGGTCGACGAACTGCTTATACATGACAAATTCCAGGATCAGCGGAATCGCCGCCAGGGTGACGAGAATCAGCCCCAGCCAGGCGATATTGAACCAGAACAGCACGGCTGCCGTCATGGTCAGCGCCACGGTGAACGGAATAAAGCCCATAAAGGCCTGCCGGTGCACGGGAAAGCCCTCCGATTCGATGGTGTCGGCCCAGGGCTCCATTTGCGCGGCCATGTCCTGCTGGGCCTTCCACTCGGCCTCGCTGCCGGGGGCGCGGGGCCCGAAGGTCTTGATCAGCCGGGTGATATCCTCCACAGCCCAGGCCGTGGATTCCTTGAATTTGAACGCCGCCGCCTTGAGAAACTTGTCTGCCGTTTTCATGAAGCATTCCCCCTACTTTTAGTCATTGTATATGATACTCCATCAGAGGGGTCCTTGTCAAGCCCGCAATTTATCAGCGTGAAGAATTTGCGCATAATATGCTATGGGGAAGCGCCTTTGGCTTTCGCAAGAAAAGGGCTTGCATTTTGCGTCCTCATCCGTTATAATATAAAAATATATGATAAAAAATTTGAATAGAAAAAAGATAGAAAAATATGATTGATCTGCATTGCCATATTCTGCACGATATCGACGACGGGCCCTCCACGGCCGGGGAGGCCCTGCGCATGGCCGCGCTGGCCGCGGCTGACGGCGTCAGCGATATTGTGGCCACGCCGCATTTTTACCGGCTTTCAAGGCCTGAGACCTTCTATCACGCGCGGGACGCGCGGCTGCGGGAGCTGCGGCTGCTCCTGGAGCGGGAGGGCATTGACCTGCGGCTGCATCCCGGGGCCGAGGTGTTTGTGGACGACGACATCTTTTACGCGGGCGACCTGGAGCCGGCCTGCATCAACGGCAGCCGCTATCTGCTGGCGGAGTTCGGCTTCGGGCAGCTGCGCGCCGCGCGGTTCCGGCAGTACCTCGAAGAGATCTTCAGCCGGGGTCTGGTGCCTGTCATCGCCCATCCGGAGCGCTGTCTCTTTTTGCAGCGCGGACGCGATTTGATCGACGAGGCAGCGGAAAGCGGCGCGCTCTTCCAGGTCAGCGCCACGAGCCTGGCGGGCTGGGGTTACGTAGAGCAGGAAATCGCGCTTCAGCTGGTGACCGGCAATATCGCCACGGTGCTGGCCACCGACGCCCACGACGCGGCGCGGCGCGGCACCGCGCTGGCCACAATGTGCCGCGGCTTCCCTCCCGAAATCACGGAGGAGGCCATCCATTACATGACCCGAACGGCCCCCGCCGCGCTGCTGAAAAACGAGGTTCCCCCGGCGAGGGATTAATACTATCCTGCAGAATAGTAAAAAGCAGAACAGTAAAAGATAGTACAAAAAATAATATAAAATATAGTATAAAAAATAGTGTGAAAAATAGTGTGAAAATAGTATAAAATACAAAACGAAAGGGGTTTGCTTATGCAGCAGGAGCAGGGAGGGGTTTACCGCGCGGCTCCGGCCTCCGCCGGCGTCCCGCCGTTTTTGCAGCTGGATTATGGCCGCCTCCTGCGCGCCGTCATCCGCCGTATCTGGGTCGTGATTCTCGCGGGGATCGCGGGCGGAAGCGCGATGTATTATCTGTCCAAGCAGCAGACCTACACGCTTTATAGCACAGAGACGATCCTCGCCTTCACCATTGTGACCTATAACGAGGAAACCCGCTTTGAGGGCACGCCCAACGAGGTCACCATCAAGCTGCCCATCCGCGGCTATTATTACAACGCGAACCCCAGCCAGTTTGGCCTGCTGCTCCAAAGCGACGCCGTGATGGAAAAGCTTTCCGAGGCCCTGAACGGGAAATATTCAGAGGAGGCCATGCGCGGCGCCGTTGGCATCGTCAACATGAACGAGCCCGCGTTTTTCAAGCTTTTCGTCCAGCACTCGGACCCCAGCTTCTGCAATGAGGTGCTCAATGCCCTGGTGACGGTGTTTCCGGATTATCTCAAGCGCTTCGAGACCACCCTGGGCATCGAAACGGTGCGGCGGCCCCGCCCGGCGGTGATTGTGGACAACAGCGACCGCTCCCGTACCGTGGCGATCTATGGCGCGGTCATTGGCTGCGCGCTGACGATGGCGCTGTTCCTCGTGCTGGAGATGTCCAAGACCACCATTCGCAGCGCGCAGGATATCCGCAGCCATATTTCGGAACGAATGCTGGGCATGACGCCCTTTCAGGCCACATATAAGCGGTATCAGAAAAAAACCGGCAACCGCGTGCCCAACATCATGGACAAGCGAAGCGTGGGCTTCGATTTCATCGAAAACATTAAGGCGCTGCGCACCAAGCTGGAAAACACCGCCGCCAAATGGGACGCGAAAATCTTCGCTGTCTCAAGCACCTTCGAAAACGAGGGCAAGACGACGCTTTCCCTCAACATTGCCTGCGCGATGGCGCAAAAGGGCAAAAACGTGCTGCTCATTGACTGCGACCTGCGCAAGCCCGCGCTGATGAAGGGCATCGGCGTGAAGGACTCCGACAGCTGCGGTATTTTGCCTATCCTGACCGGCAAATCCAGCTATGAGGATTCCGTGAAATACGTGAAGTCCCTGCGGCTGTTTGTGCTGTCTACCGGCGGCACCACGGCGAACCCCACGGAGATGCTCAGCCGCGAGCCCATGGCCAGGATTCTGCAAAAGGCCCGGGAGGAATTCGATTACGTGATCATCGACACGCCGCCCTCCCGCGTGGTGTCTGACTGCATCGCCCTGGCGCCCTATATCGAGGGCCTGATCTACGCCATCCGCTACGACTATGCCCGGGCGGCACAGATCAACGAGACCCTGGACGAGATCAGCGGCGCGGGCATCAAGATTGTGGGCACCGTGCTCACGATGGCCGCCTCCGAACGGATTCTGCGGCGCGGCGGCTATTACGCCAATTATCGCAGGCCCGGCAAATATTACGGCGGCTACGGCTACGGCTACGGTTATACCGCCGAGGGCTACGGCTATTACGGCCAGAAAAACAAGAACGGCAGAAAGCAGGCGATGGACGAAGAGCAATGAGCAATGAGCAATTAACAATTAACAATGAATAATTAACAATTTGGCCGGTCTTTGCAAAGTTAACACATAAGCTGAAAATGATACAAGCCATATCATGAGGTTTTTGCATGGAGCGCATCTATCTTTCTCCGCCGCATTTAAACGGGCGGGAAATCGAATATCTGCGCGAAGCCGTCGATACCAATTGGGTTGCCCCCGCGGGCCCGCACCTCGCGGCCTTTGAGGAGGAGCTCTGCCAGGAAATCGGCGGCGGCTTCGGGGCCGCTTTATCCTCGGGCACGGCGGCGCTTCACCTGGCGCTGCGCCAATTGGGCGTGGGGCCGGGCGATGTTGTGCTCTGCTCGGACCTCACCTTTTCCGGCAGCGTGAATCCCGTGCTCTATGAAAAAGCCATACCGGTGTTCGTTGACAGCCTCCCCGGCGGCTGCAATGTGGACTCAAGGGCCCTGCGCAGGGCGCTGGAAAAAAACGCGAAGCGTGTTAAAGCGGCTATTATCGTCGATCTCTACGGCCAAAGCGCGGCCTGGGATGAGATTCTCCCCCTCTGCGAAGAATACGGCGTGCCGGTGATCGAGGACGCCGCCGAAGCTCTGGGCGCGCGATATCACGGAAAGAGCTGCGGCCTGTTCGGCGAGATCGGCGTGTTTTCTTTTAACGGCAATAAAATCATCACCACCTCCGGCGGCGGCATGGCCATTGCCAAAACCCGGGAGCGCGCGCATAAAATCACCTTCTGGGCGAATCAGGCCAAGGAAGCGGCGCCCTACTACCTGCACCGGGAGCTGGGCTTCAATTATCGCATGTCGAACCTTTGCGCCGGGGTAGGGCGCGCGCAGCTGCTCACGCTGCGGGAGCACATCGCCCGGCGGAGGGAAATTCACGAGCGCTACGCGGCGGCTTTCGCGGCGGCGAAGCTGCCTTTCAAGCCGGTTCCCGCGCCGCGGGGCTGCGAGCCAAACTACTGGCTCACGACGGCGCTGCTGGAGCCCGGCTGCGGCGTTGCTCCGCAGGATTTGGCCAGGCGGCTGGAAGCGGTAAATATTGAGGCCCGGCGCGCGTGGAATCCCATGCACTGCCAGCCCGTTTACGCACAGTATGAATATATCATGGCGGAAGAGGGCGAGCCCTGCCGTGGATGCTCGGAGGATTTCTTCCGCCGGGGGCTTTGCCTTCCCTCGGGCTCGGGTATGACAGAGACGGAGCAGGCCTTTGTAATTGAGCAAATCATGAGGTTTTTTGATGAACGATGAATTCTATATGCGCCGCGCGCTTGCCCTTGCCCGCGCGGCCGCCGGGGAGGGCGAGACCCCCGTGGGCGCCGTCATTACGCGGCGCGGCGAGATTGTGGGCGAGGGCCGCAACCGCCGGGAAAACGGCAAAAGCGCCCTGCTTCACGCCGAGCTGGAGGCCATCGCGGCGGCCTGCGCCAGGCTGGGCGGCTGGCGGCTGTGGGAGTGCGAGCTCTATGTTACGCTGGAGCCCTGCCCCATGTGCGCCGGCGCGGTCATCAACGCGCGCATCCCGCGCGTCGTGTACGGGGCGCGCGACCCCAAGGCCGGCTGCTGCGGCTCGGTGACAGATCTCTTCGCCATGCCCTTCAACCACAGGCCGGCGGCGCGGGGCGGCTGCCTGGAGGAGGAATGCGCCGCGCTGCTGAGGGAATTTTTCAGGGGACTGAGGGCGGAGAAACTTTCTCTTGACAAAAGCATATAAATGGGGTATAATAAGTACGTAATCTTGTACGTAAAGGAGTGTAAATTATGACTGCAGTCAATTATTCAACGATTCGCAGCAGGTTTTTGGATTATTGCAACCGGGTAGCCGATGACGCTGAAACCGTAATCGTTACCCGTAAAGACGAAAAAAATGTTGTTTTGATCAGCTTGGAGGAATATAACGCCCTGATAAAGCTTGCGAAAAACGCGGAATATCTGGCCATGCTGGATCGTTCGCTTGCCCAGATCGAACGCGGCGAAACGGTTACAAAAACCATGGATGAGCTGGAGGCCATGGAATGAATGACATTACCTTTTCCACCACCGCGTGGGAGCATTACCTCTCCTGGCAGCAATTGGACCGCAAAACGCTGAAAAAAATAAACGATCTGCTCAAAGATATCCAGCGCAATGGCCCGATGGAAGGCACGGGAAAGCCGGAAACGCTGAAATACCGCAAAGCCTGGAGCCGCCGCATTGACCATGCGAACCGCCTGGTATACAGGTTCCACGAGGACAATAAAAACGTATTCGTTATATCCTGTAAGGGCCATTACGGCGATTAACAGGTATATGCACGCAAAACCCGGATGGCCGCGAAGCCATCCGGGTTTGGTTTTTTTCTATTTTTCCTCCTGGGCCATCTTCAGCAAATCCCCCAGGGTGGAGCGCTCCTCCTTCTTTTGTCCCTGAAGATAGCGCTCCGTCTCGCGCTTGTTGGCTCCGGCGGTTTCGCGGCGCTGCTCAAACTCGCTCAGGCGTTCCCGGAAGCCGCACACGCAGAAAAAGCTGCGCTTTTCGCCCTCTCCACGCAGCTCCAGCTTCTTGTGGCATTCCGGGCAGCGGGCGTTGGTGATCACGCTCACGGATTTGCGGTAGCCGCAGTCCCGGTCGGGGCAGATATACATGCGGCCCTTCTTGCCGTTGACGTCCAGCAGCTGCCTGCCGCAGTCGGGGCAGCGCTCCTGGGTCAGATTTTCATGGACATACAGCTCCGTGGAGGCGATGGCCTGAGACACCAGCGCGGCGGCGTATTTGCGCATCTCTTCGGTGAATTTGCCGGCCTGCTCCCGCCCCTGGGCAATGCCCGTCAGCTGCTGCTCCCACTGCGCCGTCAGGGCCGCCGATTTCAGCTCGGAGGGCACGATTCGAATGAGCTGCTTTCCCTTGGCCGTGGGCACGAGCTCCTTGCCCTGGCGTTCGACGTAAAAGGTGTCGAAAAGCTTTTCGATGATATCCGCGCGGGTGGCGGGGGTTCCCAGCGCGGGGGGGTTGAGATAAGCGCTGGCCGCCGCCTTCGGGAGCTCCGGCGGGTTTTCCATGGCGGTCAAAAGCGTCGCCTCGGTATATCTTCCGGGGGGCTTTGTCTTTCCGGCCTGGATGGTGATGGAGCCCGGCGCGAGGCTCATCCCCTGTGTCAGCACGGGCAGGGACTGCCGGCGCAGGTCGCTGTCGTCTTGTTCATCGTCGTCCTCGGCGCTTGAGATGCCGTAAACAGCCTTCCAGCCGGGGTTGCGCACGGTCTTGCCTCTGGTATAAAAGCTGTGGGGCCCGATCTGGATTCGCACCTTGACCTCGTCGTATTCATGCGGGGCGCCGAGCACGGCCAGAAAGCGGCGGACAATCAGGTCGTAGATATGCCCCTCCTCCCGGCTGAGCTTGGCGAAGCTGGCCTGCTCCTCCGTGGGGAGAATGGCGTGGTGGTCGGTGACCTTCGCGTTGTTGACCAGATAGCGCGTGGAAAGCGGCCTTTGCCGCAGCAGCGCCGAGGCCGTGTCCCGGTACGCGCCCTGGGCGACCGCCCGCAGCCGGTCAGGCAGGCTGGCCACCACGTCGTCGGGGATATAGCGGGAATCCGTGCGGGGATAGGTCACCAGCTTGTGGAACTCGTAGAGGCTCTGCATATACCCCAGGGTCTGCTTGGCGGAGTAGCCGTACTTTTTATTGGCGTCCCGCTGCAGCTCCGTCAGGTCATAGGCCGCCGGAGGGGCCTGGCTCTTGAATTCCTTCCGGAGCTCGGCCACCGCGGCCTTTTTGCCCTGCAGGCTTTTCAAAAGCTCCTCCGCGGCCGCGCGCTCAAAGAAGCGCGTCTGCTTGTTTTTATCCTGATAAATCGCGCTGAAGCCCTGAAAAGAGGCGCGAAGCGTGTAAAACTCTTTGGGGCGAAAGCGCAGGATCTCCTCCTCCCGCTGAACGATCAGCGCCAGGGTGGGTGTCTGCACCCGCCCGGCGGAAAGCTGCGCGTTGTGCTTGCAGGTGAGGGCCCGCGTGATGTTCAAGCCCACCAGCCAGTCCGCCTCGGCGCGGGCCTGCGCGGCTCTGTAAAGATTTTCGTATTCGCGCCCGGGCTTCAGTCTGGCGAAGCCCTCCTTGATGGCTTTATCCGTCTGGGAGGAGATCCACAGCCTTTTCAGCGGCTTTTTGCAGGCGGCTTTCGCGAGAATCCAGCGGGCGACCAGCTCCCCCTCGCGCCCGGCGTCGGTGGCGATGACGATTTCGCCGACATCCGCCCGGCGCAGGAGGGCCGAGACCGCGCTGAACTGCTTACCGGTCTGCTTGATCACCGTCAGCTGCATCTTTTTCGGCAGCATGGGCAGGTCCTCCAGGCGCCATTGCTGGTATTTGTTGTCGTAGGCCTCGGGGTCGGCGAGGGTCACCAGGTGCCCCAGGGCCCAGGTGACAATGTAGTTGCCGCCCATCAGGCAGCCGGGGCCGTTCTGGCGGCAGCCCAGCACCCGGGCAATTTCCCGGGCGACGGAGGGCTTTTCGGCGAGGACAAGAGTTTTGCTGGCTGGCATGGCGTTCCCTTTCCAGATTTCAATAGATTTAAAAAGATAGATTTTTAAAATTATAGCACGTTTCCGGCGAAAAAGCAATATCCGTGCCGCCGCATATAATAGACTGACACGATGCGGGGGAGGCAAAATTTCTTGAAGTGGTTTTTGGCGCTCAATCCGGTTTGGCAGGGCTTTCTGGCTACGTTGTTTTCCTATTCCGTAACAGCGTTGGGGGCGGGCATGGTCTTTTGCTTCAAGGCCATGAACCAGAAGGTCCTTGATTTTATGCTGGGCTTTTCCGCCGGGGTTATGGTCGCCGCGTCTTTTTGGTCGCTGCTGGACCCGGCGATCGCGCTTTCCGAAGCGCTTGGCGGCAGCGCGTGGCTTACGCCCACCCTAGGCTTTCTGCTGGGCGGAGGGCTCATCATCGGCTCCGACATAGGCCTTTCCAGGGCGGCCCGGTTTCAGGCCGGCGGCACACGCTTAAAGCGCTGTATTTTATTGGCCTGTGCCGTGACACTCCATAATATACCGGAGGGCCTGGCCATTGGCGTGGCCTTTGGCAGCGCGGCCCTGGGGATTGAGGGCGCGTCGGTTTCCGGCGCGGTTATGCTCGCGCTGGGCATCGGGCTGCAAAACTTCCCCGAAGGGCTGTGCGTCGCCATGCCCCTGCGAAGGGAGGGCGCGAGCCGCCGGAAAAGCTTTTTGATCGGGCAGGCCTCGGGCGCCGTCGAGCCCCCGGCCGGTGTCCTCGGTGTTCTTTTCGCCCTGTCCGTGCGCGGCGCCCTGCCGCTGGTGCTGTCCTTTTCCGCCGGAGCCATGATCGCGGTCGTGTGCTCTGAGCTGATCCCAGAATCGTTCAAGGACAATAAAACAATCGCGGCCCTTGGCGTTCTTTTCGGCTTCGCGGCCATGATGGCGCTGGATGTGGCGCTGGGCTGAGGGCGTTTTTATTTCTGGGAAAGCAAAAAAAACGCAAAAAACTTTAGACCGTTTAACCTTTGCTTGCTGAAAAATGTTGAAATAATTCGAATTCTTTTCGAATTAAGGCTCAAACCATCTTGTTAAAGCTCAAAATGGCCACAATTTCGTCTAAAAAAAGGACTTGACCTTGCAGGACCTGCAGGCTTTAAAATAGTGCAATAGCCGGCAACAGAAAGGAAGCAAGCATGGAGAACAACAAAGAAACAAACAGAAGAATAAACAAAGAAACAAAGAAAGAAGCAAGCATGGAAAACAAGAATATAGAAAGCAAGAGCACGGAAGGCATAAAAAAGACGGACAAGCTGCTTTCCATCAAGGAATTTTCGGAGATGATTGATCTTGAGCAAAGCGTGCTGCGCTACTGGGACGAGATTGGGATATTTCCCCCTGCCCTGCGCAACACAGATAACGGCTATCGGTTCTATTCGCCGGATCAGATTATTTTCGTCAACTTTATAAAGGTCCTCAGCAGCCTGAAGATCTCGCTGAAGGTCATCGGGAGCATTCGCAGGGAGCGCACGCCCGAGACCATTCTGCGGCTGATGGAAAAGCAGGAAAACGTTCTTGACCAGGAGCTCAAGCGGCTGCAGGAGGCCTATTCCACGATTCATGTGCTGCGGGGCACCATACAGCAGGGTATGAATGTTCAGGACGCCGACCAAATTTCCGTGCAGCCGCTGGGCTCCATGCAGATTACGCTTGGGCCGCGCAACAAATCCGGGGAGCAGTTCGATTTTTATCGGGAATTTACGCGATATTGCAAATACGCGAAGAAAAACCGGATCAATCTCAATACCCCCATCGGCGGTTATTTTGAGTCCATGGAGGCGTTTTGCAAAAAACCCTGGGCGCCAACGCATTTTTTCTCGGTGGATCCCCAGGGCAAGGACAATCGGCCGGCCGGCCGGTATCTGGTTGGCTACCGGCGGGGCCTTTACGGGCGGATGGAAGACACGGCCCAGCGCCTGAAGGAGCACGCCGCGCAGCACGGGCTGTCGTTCAGCGGCCCGGTTTATGTGGTCTATCTTCTGGACGAGATCAGCATGAACGACCCCTCGCAGTATCTGTCGCAGATTTGCGTGGCCTGCCAGCCGGAATAGCCTGTTGTACATATTTAAATAGCAGAGAAATCAATTTTGCTGTCATCGCTGCGGCAAAATTGATTTCTTGCTTCAGCGGCGGCTCTCTTGACAAGCTCTTTCTCTTCTGTTACAATTTATCGTAGGCAGGTGCGGTCAGCCTGAAAATATGATTGTTATCTAAAAAATAAATATCTAAAATAGAGTGGTAGGTGCCATGGGAATTTTTACGCGGTCTGGCCTGAAGCTTGGCCATCACAAACGAACCAGCGGGATGCAAGCCCTGCGTGTCGGTGACTGCGACTGCAAAAGCGTCGTTTTACCGATGAAACAGCACATCGGCGCGGCCTGCGAAGCCCTGGTGAAGCCAGGCGAACGGGTTTTGGCGGGGCAGCTGATCGGCGACACCGACGCGAGGGTGGCGGCGCCCGTGCACGCGAGCATCTCGGGCCTGGTGAAAAAAATCGGCACGGTCCGCCTGGCGGACGGCGAGGACGTGCGGGCTGTCGAGATTGAGTCCGACGGCCTGATGGAGCATATCGAATACCTGCCGCCTCGGGTGGAATCCCTGGATGATTTCATCGCGGCGGTGCGCGCCTCGGGGCTTGTGGGCCTGGGCGGCGCGGGCTACCCCGCCCACGCGAAGCTGCGCGGCAGCGTGGGGAAGGTGGATACCCTGCTCGTCAACGGGGCGGAGTGCGAGCCCTTCGTCACCGCCGACCACCGCGAAATGCTGGACGCGGCCGCCGACGTGATCGACGGCATCCACCAGCTTTGCCGCTGGATGGAGATCGGCAGGGCCGTGATCGGCATTGAGAACAACAAGCCCGACGCCATCGCCCTGCTGCGCGGCCTTTGCGCCGGGGCAAGCACGCCGGCGCTTTCCATTTCCGTCAAGGCCGTGCCCAGCCGCTATCCCCAGGGCTCGAACAAGCAGCTCAGCCAGACGCTCACGGGGCGTGTGATCCCTCTGGGGGGCCGGCTGAGCGACGTGGGTCTGGTGATGATGAACGTGGTGAGCACGGCGTTTCTGGGGCGTTATCTGCGCACGGGCAAGCCCCTGATCAGCCGGACGGTGACCATCGACGGCGACGCCGTGCCCAAGCCGGTGAACCTGCGCGTGCCCATCGGCATCAGCCTGCGGGAGCTGCTGGCGTTCTGCGGAATGGCGGAGGCCAACCCGTCGAAAATCATTCTGGGGGGTCCCATGATGGGCCGCGTTGTTCCCGATCTGGACACGGTGATCGGCAAATGCGACGGGGCGGTTCTTTTGCTGGGCCGCCGCGCGGCGAAGCCAAAGCCCGAAACCCCCTGCATCCGCTGCGGCGCCTGCGTATCCGCCTGCCCCATGCGGCTGCGGCCGCTCCTGCTGGAGCGGGCCTGCCTGGCGCGGGAGACGGAGACCCTGGTGCGGCTGAACGCGTCCGCCTGCCTGGAGTGTGGCTGCTGCGCCTATATCTGCCCGGCGGGACGGGAGCTTGTGCAGAGAATACAACGCGGGAAAAAACTGGCGAAAGGAGCGGTGAAATGAACGAAAGTATAATGAGCGCTTCGCCGCACATCCGCAGCGCGCGGAGCACGCCGGGCATCATGCTTTTTGTGTGCCTGGCCCTGCTGCCCTCCTTGGCGGCCGCCGTATGGAATTTCGGCAGCCGCGCGCTGGCGGTTACGGCGGTTTCGGTCGCCTGCTGCGCCGGCTTCGAGGCCCTGTGGAGCCTCGCCCTGAAAAAGAAACAGACCGTGGGCGACTGGAGCGCCGTGGTCACGGGCCTGCTGCTGGCATTTAACCTGCCCGCCACGCTGCCGCTGTGGATGGTACCCATCGGGGCGGGGGTGGCCATCGTGATCGTCAAGCAATTGTTCGGCGGCATCGGCCAGAACTTTGCCAACCCGGCCATCACGGCGCGCATCGTGCTCATGATCAGCTTTACCGCCCAAATGACCTCCTGGAACGCGCCCACCGGCCACAGCTGGGGCGCGGACGCGGTCGCCGCGGCCACGCCGATGAACCTGCTTTCGGACGAAAGCGCCGGGCAGGCGCTGCCCGGCCTGTGGGATATGTTCCTGGGCCGCCACGGCGGCTCGCTGGGCGAAACCTGCGCCCTGGCGCTGCTGCTGGGCGGCATATTCCTGTGCCTGGTCAAGGTGATCAGCCCGCTGATTCCCCTTTGCTTTGTGGGCACGGTGGCCATATTCAGCTTGCTTTACGGGCGTTTTGACCCGCAGTTCATGGCCTATCAGATTTTGGGCGGCGGGCTGCTGCTGGGCGCGGTCTTCATGGCGACGGACTACGTTACCGTGCCGGTCAACCGCTGGGGCAAGGTTGTTTTCGCGGTGGGCTGCGGCCTCGTGACCTGCCTGATCCGCTTTTACGGCAATATGCCGGAGGGCGTGAGCTTCGCCATTCTGCTGATGAACCTGCTCGCGCCGCATATTGAAAAGCTCACCGCGCCCAGAGCCCTGGGGGAAAAGAGAAAGGGGAAGACCCATGCCAAGGCTTAGCCTGAAGGAAATCCTGAAACCGGCGCTGACGCTGACCTTGATCTGCCTGTGTGTCGCCGGGGCCCTGGCGGCCGTGAACGCCCTGACGGCGGCGCCCATCGCCGCCAACGAAAAGCGCGGGGCCGATCTGGCCCGGCAGCAGATTTTTCCCGGGGCGGAATTTGAAAGCGGGGGCGATTATTTTATCGCGAAAAAAGACGGCGCCGTCATAGGGTATTGCGTCGAAACCGAGGCCCAGGGCTACGGCGGGGCGATCAAGGTCGCCACGGGGCTTGGCCCACAGGGAGACATTGTCAGGGTGCAGGTGGTCGCCTGCGACGGCGAAACGCCCGGCCTTGGCACAAAGGTGAAGGAAGAAGGCTTTCTGGGGCAGTTCATTGGCCAGAAAAACGCCGCGGGCGTGGACGATATCGCCAGCGCGACCTATTCCAGCCGGGGCGTCGTCCATGCCGTCAACCAGGCGCTGGAGATTTACGGGGAGGTGATCGCGCCATGAAAGCAAGAAAAGAAATAAAAGCTGATCTGGGCAAAGAGCTGACTAAGGGCTTCCTCAGGGAAAACCCCGTGCTGCGGCTGCTGCTGGGCATGTGCCCCGCCCTGGCCGTGAGCACCACGGTCACGGCGGCGCTGGGGATGGGCACGGCAGCCTCTATCGTGCTGCTGCTGTCGAACATCATTATTTCCGCCCTGCGCAGAATCATTCCCGACAGAGTGCGCATACCGGCCTATATCACGGTTATTGCGGGCCTTGTAACCCTTGTGCAGATGCTCGTCAAGGCCTACGTGCCGGCTATCGACAGCGCGCTGGGGATTTACCTGCCCCTCATCACCGTCAACTGCATCATCCTCGGCCGCGCGGACGGCTTCGCCAACAGCCACGGCGTGGCGGCCTCGGCCTGCGACGCCATCGGCATGGGCATAGGCTTCACAGCCGCGCTGACCCTCATCGCGGCGCTGCGCGAAATCTTTGGCGCGGGCGCCTTCGCGGGTATAAGCCTGTTCGGCACGCCCGCCGCGATTTTAATCCTGCCGCCCGGCGGCTTCTTCGTCTGCGGCTGCATGATCGCCCTGGCGAACAAGCTGCAGGGCCCCAGAGCCAGAAAGCAAGAAAATAAGTGCATGAGCTGCATGGAATGCGAAGGGGGCTGCGCAACATGACAAAAGAGTGGATTTCCCTGTTTTTCGCGGCGGTGCTCACCGGGAATTTCGTTTTGGCGCGTTTTTTGGGCATCTGCCCGTTTTTGGGCGTATCGAAAAAGGTCAATACCGCCGTGGGCATGAGCCTGGCCGTGATTTTCGTCATGGCCCTGGCCACAGCCGTGACCTGGCCTCTTAACGCGCTGCTGGAAAGCAAGGGCCTGGCGTATTTGCAGACCATCGTATTCATCCTGGTCATCGCGGCGCTGGTGCAGCTGGTTGAAATCGTGCTGAAGCGCTACATCAAGGCGCTCTACCAGTCCCTGGGGATCTACCTGCCGCTGATCACCACCAACTGCGCGGTGCTGGGCGTGGTGCTGCTCAACGCGCAGGACGGCCTTGGCTTCGTGTCGTCGATGGTGAATTCCCTGGGCGCCGGCGCGGGCTTTTTGCTGGCCATGGTGATTTTTGCCGGCGTACGCGGCCGTATGGAGCACAGCGATATTCCAAAGGCCTTTCAGGGCCTGCCGATCACGCTGGTCGCCGCGTCGATTGTATCCCTGAGCTTTTTGGGCTTCGGCGGAATCGTGGAACAGATTTTTGCCTGATCATTTTTTCAGCGTACTATAAATCCAAGGAGATGCGCATATGACATCTATTCTATTGGCCGCCGCCATCGTTGCGGGCATAGGGCTGCTCGCCGGGGTGGGGCTTGCCATCGCCTCCGTCGTGCTGCATGTGCCCGTGGATGAGCGCGTGCTGCGGCTGAACGAAGCGCTGCCGGGCGTCAATTGCGGCGCCTGCGGCTACAGCGGCTGCATGGGCTATGCCGAGGCCATCGCCGGGCAGGGCGTGCCCTGCAACCTTTGCACCCCCGGCGGCGAGACGGCCGCGGGGGCTCTGGCGGAAATCATGGGCGTGCAGGCCGGCAAGGTCGCCGACCGCAACGCCGTGGTGCTCTGCGGCGGCACGGACGAAGCCTGCGGCCAGCGCTGCGGCTATCAGGGGGAGCAAAGCTGCGCCGCGGCCGCGCTGCTTTATGGCGGGCCAAAGCTCTGCGGCCGCGGCTGCCTGGGCCTTGGTGACTGCGCCGCCCTCTGCCCACAGGGGGCCATCACGCTGCGGGAGGGCATTGCCTGGGTAGATCCCGAGCTGTGCCACGGCTGCTCGCTGTGCGTGAACACCTGCCCCAAGGGCATTATCACAATGATGGTAGCCCGCGGCAAGGCGCTCAACCTGTGTTCCTCCAGGGCGGAGGGAGCCGTGGTGCGAAAGCAATGCAAGGCGGGCTGCATCGCCTGCAGGCTATGCCAGCGCGCCTGCCCCACAGGCGCGATCACCGTGGAAAACAATCTGGCCCAAATTGACCTTGAGCTATGCACAGGCTGCGGCCAATGCCTGGAAAAATGCCCGAAGGGCTGCCTGGTTATGTCGAATTAACAATGAACAATGAATAATGAACAATTGAGCCGGTCCGCTGTTTATTTCGAACAGCGGACCGGCCTAATTGTTCATTGTTAATTGTTCACTGTTCATTGCTAACCAATTCCGTTACGAGTCGCAGCTTGGCTAGCAGGGTTTGTTCCAGCGTGTTGACATGCCGCAGCATGTTGGCTACGCTCTCGTTGACCTCCAGCATTTTATCAATGTCGCCCGTGTTCGCGATCGCGGCCTGGATTTTTTCTCCCTCCGCGTTCATGATGTGCGCCAGCGCGGCTTCGCCCAGCGCGATGCTTCCCATAATCCGCGCCGCCGCTTCGCGGATGTTTTCGCAGGGCGGCGGCGGAGGGCAGGGCTCCGGCGGGGGGCAGGGCGGCGGTTCGGGCGGTTCGGGCGGCGGTTCGGGGGGACAGCAGGACATCACCATATCATAGAGCGTGCGGTTGTTCCGCGAGAATCCATATGCCAAGGCGAGCAGCAGCATCTTCAGCTCTTCGTCTCTCATGGCCTCATTCTTTCTAAACACGGAATGCGCACGGAACCCGTCCCTGCTTATCTATATGATGCCGCGGTGGCAAATTTGCCGGGGCGGCATATGATAGGGTGAAGAATCCTTTCAGCATTTGAGGGTGCTTCACATTTTGGACAAAAGGAGCTCGTTTGGGATGTCAATGCCCCGAATTACAATTCCGGCATCAGTGACGGAAGAAAACGCACTGGCGAATATCATCGCCTCCATCGCCCTTGAGGAAGCCGCGCTCGCCCACATCATCAACGCGGAGGGCGAAAAAATTCAAAGAGTTGTGGGAACCTTTACGCCGGAAGGCGCGGCAGAACCGCTGGAACTCTTGGTTCCGGCAACCGCCGAAGACATGCAGGCGATCAACACCGCCGTGGGCGAAATGATGGAGACCGTTTCGAGTATTGAAACATCGCTGCACAATAAGCTGAGGACCGTCTTGGCTGTCCTCGAAATTCCGGAAGCGGCAGGGCCGTAAGAAAAAATTCTGTAAACCCGCCCGGCGCGTAACGAAGCGAAACATACCGCGTTGTGCGCGGCAAGGGCAAATACGTAATAGAAGGAGCCGATTCCCCATGTCGATGCCCGAAATTAATTTGGAAGAAATTCTGCCAAGAGACGCGCTGGCGGCAGTTATGGCATCCATCGCGCTGCAAGAGGCCGCGGTCGCGCATGTCTTGAACGCCGAGGGCGAAAAAATTCAGGCGGTCGTCGGAATGGCCGATGCCACACTGGAAGAGCTGCAGGGCATCAACGAATCCGTTGGCGACTTGACCGACAGCGTCTCGTCCCTGACCGGCGAGATGCAGCGAAAGCTGCGCACGGCCATGGAGGCCCTGTATCCCGGCATGCTGCCCGAGATAACCGCGACCCTGACCGTCAGAATCGTAGACGAGGACGGCGTTCCCCTCAACGCGGCGGGCGCGCAGTTTATATTGTTCGACAGCGAGGAGCCCCCCAATGAGTTCGCCTCCTTCCCGGTGGGCAGCTCCATCCGGTTCAACAATATTCCGCCCGGGCTGTATACCCTGCAGCAGATAACGGCGCCGGAAGGCCACGAGATTGACCCCAACGAGTATCCCGTTGTGGTGCTCAGCGACGGCTCCATTCTGTTCGACGGCGCGGATGCCAGCATACACATTCCCACCATTACAAACGAAACCACGGTTGAAACCCCGTAAATGCCAAAAGTTTTAAATTAGAAAGGACGCGCGCCTATGTCGATGCCCGATATTGCTTTGACAGTGATCGACCCCAGAACCGCGCTGGCGAGCATCATCGCCTCCATCGCGCTGCAGGAAGCGGCTGTGTCGCATGTGCTGAACGCGGAAGGTGAAAAAATCCAGGCCGTCGTGGGTATGACAGGAGCGACTGTCGGGGATTTGCAGGATATCAACCGCTCCGTCATGGAAACGGTGGACAATGTCGCCTTGCTTGAAGACGATTTGCGGAGCAAATTGCAGACCACCCTCAACGTGCTTTTCCCGCTGGCGAGCTTTGCCATTCGTTTTATAGACAGCTTCTCGGGAAGCCCCGTGAACTGCCAATGCGCCTACTGCACGCTGACCAACGACACCACGGGAGAAAGCGACGGTATTTACGCCAGGGGCGATATTCTGCCTGTCACAAACCTGAAGCCGGGCAGCTATACGCTGCATATGCTTGACGCCTGCGCGGGACACGCGCACAACGAGAACGTGTTCGACATCTATGTCGACGCAAGGGGCAACGTCACATTCGACGGCGCCGCGGTTACCGAGGGGACGCCAGCCGTCATTGAGCTGGACGAAGGCGCGTTTATGGCGGCGGCCCAGATCCAGGCCGCGCAGGAGCCCGCCGTGACGGAGCCGCCTGCCGCGCCGCCGCCCGAACCAATGCCCGCGCCGCCCGAACCAACGCCCGAGCCGCCCGAGCTGCCCGCGCAGCCCCTGCCCGCGGCCGCGCCGCCTGTGACGCCGAAGCCCGACGCGAACCGCCAATATATCGTATACACGCTGACCAACAGCGCGACGGGAGAAACCACCACGTTTTATGAGAAGGAGTATTCCCGCATTCTCGCCAGCCTGCAGCCGGGCAGCTATACCCTGCATATGTTTGATGTATTCACGCGCAGGGAGAACGAGCTTGGCATTGAAGTGGACGCCGACGGCAATGTCATGTTCAAGGCGCCGCAGCTGTAACGCGTAAAAAAAGCCCCACGCCGCCGGAACGCCATGTTCCGGCGGCGTCCCTTTGTCCCGGAACGCGGCTGTTTATTTTGAATATAATAGAACAGCATATTTATATGCGATACTACAAAAATGCGACACTATAAAAAGAGGAGGGGGTGGCGTCTATCGTTTTTCCCGTCAGCAGTCACGCGCAGCTCACAAGCGCGCTTGCCAGCACGGAAACCAACATAGAAATCGTTGTGGGGCAAAGCTTCAGCGTCACCTCCGCGGTGGCGATTTCCGGCGCGGGCAAAACCATAACCATGACCTCCGGCACGGGAGGGCCGTATACGCTTCTCCGGGGCGCGACCGGAGTTCTGTTCACGCTTACGGGCGCGGGCAGCACCGTGACCTTGACCAATATTCTGATTGACGGCAACAAAGCCACCACCGCCTACGCGACAAACGCGGGGGGAAGCCTGTTTTATGTCAACGCCGCCGCGCCCTCCGTCCCCAACCTCGTTGTCAGCAGCGGCGCGGCCATTCAAAACAACAAGAGCACCACGGGCAACGCCGCCGGCGTGCTCGTGGCCGCCGGCGGCTGGCTCCGGCTGCAAAACGGCGGCGCGGTGCGCTACAACGACGGCGGCAGCAACGGCGGCGTTTATTTGAACGGGACGGCGGCTGTCTCCTGCAGGATGGACATATACGGCGGCAGCCTTGACCACAACACGGGCACCAGCGTGGGCGGGGCCTACGTTCTGCGCTCGCAGCTGTACATGACAAGCGGCGCCATCGCCTATAACAACGGCGTCAACGGCGGCGGCGCTTATGTCAACGCGAACGCCACCTTTACCCTGGACGGCGGTTATGTGGAATACAACACCACGATCGGCAGCGGCGCGGTGCACGGCGGCGGCATCGATCTTTCTG
>Ga0099364_10001216_pt1 | contig 42909 bp, 46 predicted proteins | sample TergutTh196P3_FD_73070 | JGI IMG/M metagenome (GOLD analysis project Ga0099364, IMG submission 73070) | Microcerotermes parvus P3 segment gut microbial communities from Pointe-Noire, Republic of the Congo - Th196 P3 | ecosystem: Host-associated > Arthropoda: Insects > Digestive system > Gut ...
CTAGAAAAATAAATTACAAGCGCACCCAATGATTTCAAATATTCATTGTAACGCATTACCGTACCTACAACCTCGCCGTTATCATTTGGTGAAAAAGAGCCGGTATAGAACTGTTTACCGCCAATCGCAACCGTAGGCATCGTATCTTTGTTGGGCATTATGCTTGAATTATGCTTCATGGTTGTCTCAATTATTTGCTTGTTCTTATCCTCCAGGAACGAATAATACTTGTCGTCAAACATGCTGCAAGCCGGATTTATCGTCCCCCGGCGTCATCCAATAACAACATGCCATAAGGCGCCAAGTCTGCCTGTATTGCCCTGCCATGAAGCGTCGCAGCCGCGGTCACAGGACTTGAAGAGTTGTTGACAATCACCACCGCCTTGGAGTGCGGAAAAAAAGCGTACTCCAAGCGCGAATCAGAACAATCCCATGTGGTATCCGCGCAACCGCAGGCTTCCAGAATCAATTGTTTCAGCGAGCGGGTGTTTTGGGGGCCGTGACGGTAGGAGGACAGATACAGGCCCATGCCCCGGCCAAAGCTGTTTTCCGTATGCAGCGGATGTCCGTCGGCGGCAGCCAGAATGCGCGTCTGCTTGTTGGTGAGGTAAATGCCCGGCTGCGGCTTGATTCCTTCAAATGCAATTTCGCTTCTCACAACCTCAAAGCTCCATTGCCCGTGGTTGATGCGCTCGCCGGTGTCGATATCCACGCCGAATACATGCGCCATCCTAAAAAACGTATCGTACCCGTTCACCGCCGAAGGCGCGCCAACCCCAAGTAAAACTCCGCCCTTGTGGATCCAATGAGTCAGCGCGGCAACAAGCCGTTCATTGCGCCATTTATCGCCCCCGCTCCAAGCGCTGCCGGCAAACCCGGCATTTATAATGACGTTCAGGTCATCGGGCACACTGTCCCGAATTTCCTCAAACCCCAAAAACCGCACCTCGAATGGCAGGCCCGAAAGGCTTTCAATCAGATTAATCAAGTCATTATCAGGGTTTTCATGGTAGTGGCCACAGCAAGTCCAGCTTCGTAAGCTTCCCCAAGCCGTGAGTATTCCCACGACGGGCTTCAGGTTAAGAGGAGCGCCTTGCGCGTGAAGGTTTCGGATTATGCGGAATTCGTCTGCAATTTTGGCTATGTTTTCTACAAACTCGGGAAACGGTTCCACCAGATGGAGGTAACCGCCAAGCCCGATTCTTTCAATGGGCGCCCGCAGCATGGCGCGGCGTACAGCCGCCCAATACTCCATGGCTTCCCGGGCCGGGTTCCCCCCGGCGGCAAAGGTCGTGGCGCCGCCAAGCCCGACCGGGAACAGGTATGGGTGTAGCCTTAATTCATGCGTTTTTACCTGCGCAACGCCGGAGCACATGCGGCTTTCAAAGCCTGAAAACACACATTTGATGATTCCATCGAACCCAATGGAGGAAAACCGCGGCCCGTATGGCTCTAAGCCAATCCAGCTGTCATCGTAAAAAATATAGGCTTGTTTGCCGTGGCGGTGCACCACGTCGACCAGTTGTTTGGCAAAATCCGCAACGAAATCACAAATAAAACCTATCCAGTCGCGCAAGCGGGAATCCGGCGGCATATGGGTTGTGCGATATTTGCCGCCGTTTACAAAATCTTCTGCCGTCAAACAGTAGCCATATGCTTTTTGAAAATTTTCCAGCATCAGAGGGCTAACGGCAAAGGCGTAGGAACCCCAGTCTACGAAAAGGTTTCGGTTCTCGCTGTGGCTGCCCCAAATCCATGTGAAGTTGTAAAACAGCGAGGTGAAGCGCGCCACGGTGGTTTCGGGGTGCGCCAGGCACCACTGTTCCATCCAGGCCAGCAGATATTTGCGTGCCTGCTCATACACCGGGTCCACTTGCATCAGGTGCTCACTGTCCCAGTTGTTGGTGGTGTGATTATACATCGAGATTTCTTCCCAGATGCGAAAGGCTAGGAAGCTGACGGTATAGGTATGCCAGAGGGCAGGCTTCTCCAGCACGACCGTGCCGGCTTCATAACGCCAGGATTTCCGCGGCAGTATTTGTCCTGTGGTGCGGTCGACCACCTGCCAGTGCTCCTGAGATTCCGGTGTTTCATTCACCGCTGCATGTTGATCGAAAAAATCGTCAAGCAAAGAAATTTCGAGCACATCAGCATCAGCCACAGCAGGGCTTGTGATGAGGAAGGTCTGCTGCTGCATCTTTGGATGCTGCTTCAGCCAATCGTTGTGCTCGCGTATGATACAGACAGTGGAATAAATACCATAGCCCGACTTTGTAATTTCTGGCGACAGGGTAGTACCGTCGCTGTCCCTGATGATATCGGCGCCCCACTTTTTTGCAAGCTTCAAGGTCAGCGCTTCATGTCCGGCTTCTCCGGGAAGGGTAAACCCGCCGGTTGGCTTGGCCGTCATCCTCTCACCCCTCCAATATAAATCTCATTCAGATATTGAAGCTCCGTCTGCGCGTGCGCTTCCAAAAAGCCCTCCCGCAGCAGAGGCACCTGTTTGCCCAAACGTTTCAGCCCGTCACAGATACCGCTGTAATCCAAAACTCCCTGCCCAAGCGGCCCCTCGATCCATTCGCGGCGCTCCTCATTAGGGGCGCCGTCCTTAATGTGGCAGGCGAGTATGTCTTGCCCAAAGGCATCGAAGCATTCCCTCCACAGGGCTTGCTGTGAACCGGCCCCATCCGGAGCCAGCAGGTTTAGCGCGTCAAATATAATGCCGATGTTTTCCCCTCTAAAGCATTTCATGAGCTGGTAGGCGGCTTCGGGAGAACGCAGCGTATGAAACCGGACAGGCTCTATGCCAATGGTCACCCCGAACGGTTTCGCTTTTTCCAGCATGAACTCCACGCTGTGGCACAAGATTGAAAATGCCTTGTCCCATTCGGCGGCACCTCCGCAAAAGGTCGTCGTTTCCGTACCGATGCACCCTGCTTTCAGGGCGGCGGCAGAGCGAATGCCCTGCGCAAAGTTTTGCAGGTGCTTATCCCGTTCCGCTTTGTCCGGGTGCACAGGTTCGATATAGCAGCCCAGAACGGAAACGGAAATCGCTTTCTCATGAAAAACGGTGCGGATTTTTTCCAGCAGTCCGTCTGTAACATCGTGATAGGAGGCGATCCCCGGAATAGATTTTGGGATTGCAAGCTGTCCGCATGAAAACCCGTATTCGTTCAGCTTTCCCGCAAGCTGTTCCGGCTCGAAAGACCCAAGGTCGTGCATTCTAACCCCAACATATCCATTTTTTTCTATTTTCATTATGAACGAGGCTCTCCTTTTTTCAGTTTGGGTCCCACTCGGCTTCTGTCCAGCCATTGTAGGTTTGAATGAATTTTTGATGCAAGGTGGCGTCTGATTTCGCCGCGATTCGCTTGCGGTAATCACGTGGGCTGGCGCCAAGGATATCCTTGAAATTCCGGTTGAAGCTTGCGATAGAATTAAAGCCGACACTGTTGGCGACACTCAGGACGTTTTGGTTGCTGGTGCTTAGCAAGATGCAGGCCTGATTGATACGGATAAAATTAATGTAGCTCAAAGGGGATGTTCCCATCGCGGTTAAAAATAATCTTCGAAAATGGTTCTCGCTCAAGTGGCAAAGATTCGCCAATTCGTTGACGGTAATCTTTTTCATATAGTGGTCTTGAATATAATGGATTGCGTCCCTAAGCTCGAAGCATTGATTCACCGGCTGGTCGTTGGTTCTTTTGGTGACTTTTAATGTATGATACATACGCTTTATACGAAAAAGCAGGGCTACCGCAGTTGATTTAAAAACGGCGCCCCAGTCGTCCCTGCGCTGTCTTATCTCGTCAAGCAAGGACTGGCACAAAGCGAATACATCAGCAAATTCATCGCGGTTGATGACACAATTTTCTCTTGAAATATCATCCAATAGCAAGGTGTGGTTATCGGGAATCTGAATCAGGTAATCCGTCAATAATGCTTTGAAATCGATAAAGATATAAGACCAAAGACTTTTCGTTCCCTCACTTGAATAGGTTGTGTGCGGAAGGTGCCGGGGAATGATGGTGCAGTCGCCGGCCTTAAACGCTACTGTAGTATCATCGTCAAATTCGATGATTCCCTCGCCGGTGTGGCAGAAGCCTAATTCGACACAGTTGTGAAAATGCATCCGGCTGCTTTTTTTGTCGGAAATATACCATTTATCGCCCTGTAAAAGTATCGCGGGAATATCTATTGGAAGCTCATAAAAACGGTGTTCAACTACGGGTCTTGTCTTTTTACGCATATCAATCTCTCCGGCATATATCACAAAAAACGCATTTCATATGCTTTGAGCCTGTGTTCAATAACTTACAGGTTATTTTACCGTGCCTTTTCATCCCCGCCTGAGCTTTCCAGCGCCGCCGTTAATTGTGCCAGAGCCAGCCCCTGCCCCCAGCCTTGGGCCCAGACCTTCGGGATGCTTCGATAACCATCCTTGTCGCGCATGACGGCTGTGCCCCCCGACACGTTCATCACGCGGCCGTCGGGGGCAATGTTGTCCAGCACACCGTCAAGAGCCTTTTGGGCATAGCCGGTATGCAAAGGATTGTTGTTGACAATCATAGCGGCGCCAATACCCGCGGTGGCGGACACTTCGCCATAGCTTTCGCCATCATTCAGGAGGGTCCCCCACAGCCCGTCGTCCCGCTGTAGTTTTTTCAAGGCGGCCAGTTGATCCCGCAGGGAGCAATCGACGTGCATATACGGCGGATACAGATAGGGTTGAGGCAGCACCATACGCACCCGGCTCATGGTATAGGCGGCCCAAGCGTTGGCGCGTCCCCAGAAAAAGCCGGACATATGCCCTTTTTCCACGTTGTTGTAGGCATGGTACCACAGGCTCGCATCATGGTCCTGCAAGTATTCCACATGCCAGTAATATTGATTTAACGCATCGTTCACCAAGGCCTCATCTTCCAACTGCACCCCGGCGCGAAGCATAAAGTATCCCGCCATGAACAAGGTGTCGGCCCATGCCTGCTCGGGAAAATCGTTCGCGGTGGAAACGGTGTGCTGCAACACGCCGTCCCCAAAACGGATGGCCTTATTTCGCAGATAATCCAGCTTGCTGTGAACAAGCTCGAGATATCGTTTTTCCTCTGTGCAAGCATACAGCGTCAGCAAACAGTGCCCCATAGCACAGGTATTTACGGTCCATGCCGGCAGGCCAAGCTTGATTCGTTCATCCACGCCGGCCCGAAGCCCCTCTAAGTAATCCGCTTTTTTGGTGGCCTCATAGGCGCGGGCTATGCCATAGTAGGCCACGCCGCAAGGCCAGTCCCATGTCAAATCCATATCCAGCGTTTTCGCCACCACATGGTCAATTTGCTCCAACAGTTTATCTGCATTGTACTCTAGTATCATAATCCGATGCCTCCGAAGCGCCATTGCGTTTTCCGCGGTGCCGCGCTTGTTCGTTATTTTAGACCTGTTGTTGAAATACCTTCAACCAAGTATCTTTGCAAGGTAATAAAAATGGTTACCACCGGCACAAGGGAAAGGATAGACATGGCGAATATCGCGCCCCAATCGGTGGCTGTGCTGGGGTCTGAAAACATACGCAGCGCCAGTGAGGCGGGGAAGTTTATCGTTCCGCGCACATATAATAGCGCTCCGAGGAAGTCGTCCCATTTCCAAATGAAAGAAAAGATACCTGCCGTAATCAGCGCCGGTACGGAAAGCGGAAGGATAATACGGGCAAAAATGCTGTAGAAGGAACACCCGTCAATCTTAGCCGCTTCGTCAAGCTCCTTGGGGATACCGTCCATGAAGTTTGTAATCAAATAAACAAAGAAACCTTGAATCGCGAAAAATGTGGGGACAATAAGCGGCAGATAGGAGCCCACCCATCCCAAGGTGTTAAACCACAGGAATTGAGGAATCATCAATACCTGCGCCGGCAGCATAAGCGTTGAAAGCATCAGCGCGAACAAAAGCTTTCTTCCTTTGAAGCGGCCGCGGGAAAAGCTATATCCAACGAGCGAGGACGACACCAGCGCGCCGACCGTCCCTAAGCCTGAGATAATGAATGAGTTGAGGAAGAATCTGCCAAATGTTACGCCGGATACACCGTTCCATCCATTGGCGTAGTTTTCCAAGGTCCATTTTTCCGGAATTAAAGAGGTTGCCGTGTGGAAAATCTGGCCGGTTTCTTTAAACGCGCTCATAAACATCCAGATTAACGGGTATATCATCACAATACCGATAATCAGGACAACCGCCTGGCTAATAAAGTGTCCGAGCCTGCTTTTTTTATTAACCATCATTAAAATCCTCCATCATAAACCCAGAATCTCTTCGTTTTGAAAAGGATTGCCGTGATTGCGCCGATGATTAACAACATCACCCATGCTTGCGCGGCGCCTTCGCCGGGACGCTGGTTTTGGAAGATTGTTTGATACATATGCAGCACGTAGAATCTTGTGGTATCCCTCGGGCCGCCTTGCGTGATGACGAACGCTTGCGTAAACGCCAGAAAACCACTGATTGTCTGCATCACAAGATTAAAGAAGATGGTTGGCGTTAACAGCGGCAATGTAATCTTAAAAAATCTTCTCGGGCGGCTCGCACCATCAATGCTTGACGCCTCGTAAAGGGAATCTGGAATTTGCTTTAAGGCAGATAAGAAAATCAACATGGAAGAACCAAATTGCCAAACCGCCAATAATATCAAGGTCCAAATCGTTGTTCTTGAATCGCCTAACCACGCAAAATGCCGGTTGAGCCCTACCAGCCCTAGCAACGCGTTCAATATACCGTCTTGATGAAAGATTCTGCCCCAAAGGATTACGACAGCCAAAGATCCGCCAAGTATGGACGGCAGATAGTACATCGCGCGGTAGATTCCCACAAGCTTTGAGCTCTTGAGCAAAAGCAGCGCGACGATTAAAGCAAATAACAGTCTTAACGGCACGGATGTAAATGTAAAGTAGAACGTAGCGCGAATGGATGACCAGAAACGCGGGTCATTAAACATATTCCTATAATTATCCAAGCCGATCCATTCATATGTAGGCCTTATCATGTGGTAGTTTGTAAAGGAATAATAAAGCGACAGGAGCATTGGAACGATTAAGAACGCTAAAAACCCGATGATAAACGGCATTACACAGACAACGGATGCAACATTATCCTCCTTCAGGAATCCAATGAGTGAAAATTTTTTACTTTTCATTTTAATGACCCCATTCCAAGAATCCATCTACATTAGAGATATAAGCCGGTTCAAGCTCTGTTTCAGGCGTAAACGATAAGCTTAGAGTCTACCCGGAATCTCCATTAAAGGAGATTCCGGGTAGGCCCTCAAGCTGCAAGGAGCGTTAACCCCTCAAGGGCGTGTTCCCGCTACCGCTCAACGCCCAAGTGATTTACAACAAGTTGCCGGCAAAAGCAGCGAAGCTTGCCGCGGCGTCCGCCGGTGTTATTGTGCCGAAAGCTACTTCATCAACCACCAGCCGCAGCTGGCTGTTGATTTCCCCTGCCGCCGCCGGCCTGAGGGCATATGGGATGGTTGAATTTTCTGTTACCATTGATACATAATCAAGCATAATGGCTCCTACCTCGCTCATATCCGGGGTAATCGTGCTAACAACTACCGCAGAAGCCGGAACGCCCCGCTCACCCAACATGATTTTGTGGGCGTCAACGTTGTTTGTCCAGAAGTTGACAAGCCCTGCGGCTACATCGACGTTATCGGTGTTGGCAGCGATTGAGAAGTACATCGAAGCCCTTACATAGTTAGAGTTAGCCGGGTTGTGTGACGGGTATGGCGCCATTGCCAGCACGACCCCTTCCGGAGCGGCTGCCTGAAGGCCCGTAAGGCCATTCGACCAGCCAAATGTCACCCATGACTGTGTGTTGAGCTCCCCGCCTGCGATTAGGGGGTCTTGCTCCACGACGCCCGCGCGGCCTATGAATGAAGCCGGGTCATATCCCCAACCCTCGCTGGCGCCTTGCGCGACCAGCTCAAAGAAAGGCTGGAACATTTCAGCCGCAGGATTCACCCACATATTCGCCATGTCGCCTCTTACCAGAAACTCAAGCGGGTTGGAGGGGTCGGACAAAGCAAAGTTTGTGCGGATTCCCGCATCTTCGTATACTTTCTTGGAAATTTCCACGAACTGGTCAATGGTCAAATTATTGGGAACGTCGATTCCCAGCTCATCCATTAATGTCTTATTGTAAATCATTGCCGGGGCGTTTTGCCCGATAGAAACCGCATAGATTCCGCCGTCAACGCGCCCCAGGCCAACAACCGCCTCCGGAACGTTTGAAAGATCGATTTGGCCGCTTTCAATCAGCGGCGTAAGGTCCATTAACTGACCGTTGCCTACATACTCCTCCAGCGTGGAAATGTCCATTTGAATAACGTCCGGAAGGTCGTTTGAAGCTGCAAGGGTAGCAAGCTGTGTCCAATAATCAGCCCAGCCTACGGTTAATTCCTCTATGCTCACGCCCGGGTTAGCAGCTTGGAACATCTCTCTTACTTCTGTTGTTTGCTCGTTGCGGGTGGGGTTGCCCCACCATGCGAGGATAATGTTGCCGGAAAGCTCGTCTGCCGTGTCCTCTGCCGGCGCAGGCGGTGCGCTTTCCGCCGGGCTGCTCTCTGCCGGCGGCGCGCTTTCCGGCGGCTGTGTGCTGCTGGTGCAACCGAATAAAGCAACTGACATCATGACCGCAAGTAACATTGCTAGGATAATTCTTGGCTTCTTCATTTCAATTTCTCCTTAAGTTATGTTTATATCGTGAACGAAACAATAAATCCCCGCGAAAAACTCGCTAAGAAAATATTATTCCCTATCACTTTTTCTTTCTATTTTATACTACATCAAGGTGGTTTTCTAATACTAGCGTGTCAAAAACATATCATTTTCCACCATTTAATCTTTTGCATAAAATCCTATGTGTAAAATCTACGGATATGCCGCACTTTTACGACAATGCCGAAAAGGTGTCGTTGTTATGCATAATAACGGCTTGACTTTCTTTCAATTTTAATATATATTTGATTATAGCACCTTGCATCCAAGAATGCAAGAGGAAGAGGTCATGTAATGTTAAATGGATATCCTAATCATATAAATGGTGTAGATATTTACAATCAATTAAAAGAAGACATTCTTGCTTTAAGGCTAAAGCCCGGGCAAATGATTAGCGAAAACGAAATCGCCAGTATTTATCATGTTTCAAGGACGCCCATAAAAACCGCCTTCCTGAGGCTGAAGGGCGAAAAATATATAGAAATTATCCCGCAAAAAGGCAGCTTTGTCACCTTGCTTGACATGAAATATATCAAGGATATTATCTACATGCGCGCGGTGCTGGAAGTGGATATGCTCAACAATATCATTGACCGGGGCGATTCCGGCAAGGTTGCCGTCATACTGGAAAAAAAACTTGAGGGGCAACACCGGCTGCTTGCAACCGGCGAAGTAACTCCCACCACTTTTTATGATATTGACAGCGCGTTTCATTATACGCTGTTTGAGGCCGTCAATCGGGAAAAAATGTGGGCTGTTATTCAGGATTGCCAGGTTTATTATACACGCTTCCGCATTTTGGATACCTTGACTACAGCGCGCTACCAAGAGCTTTGCGGCGAGCATGAGAAGATATTGCAGGCCCTGAAATCAGAGGATAGAGCGCGGCTTAAGACCTGTGTCTTTGAGCATTTGCACGGAAATCTGCACACCCTTGCCCCGAAGATTGAGGGGGAGTATAAAGACTATTTTATCCAATATGATTGACACGCACGCCTGTAACACGGCTTTAAGAGCCTGTTCTAAGCCGTGTGCAAATAATTTTTATTTTAGGGGGAATTTTTAATTGGATATCCGCTATTCCGTTAATCAGCGGGATTTTCGCCGCTATACCACTGAGGAAACACGCAAGGAGTTTCTCATCACCGGGCTGTACAAGCCGGATGAAGTGGTCGCCGTTTACAGTCATGTTGACCGCATGGTCACGCTTGGCTGTATGCCGGTGAGCAAGGCTGTCCCGATTGAACAGGGCATGGATGTTTGGGCAAGCTTTGGAACGAAATGCTTTTTAGAACGCCGGGAGCTCGGCGTTTTTAACATCGGCGCGGGCGCGGGCGCGATTACCGCCGACGGCAAGCGCTTTGAGCTGGGTAGCAAGGACTGCCTTTATATAACCCGTGGAACTGAAAAAATCCTGTTTGAAAGCGCGGACAAGGGCAACCCCGCCAAATTTTACATGGTCAGCGCGCCTGCCCATAAAGTCTGCGAGACAAAGCTTATCACCCTCGCAGAGGCCGCGAAGCAGACGCCGGGTGCGGCTGAAACCGCCAATAAACGGGTAATCAACCAGTTTATCCATCCCGCGGTGCTTGAAACCTGCCAGCTTCTGATGGGCTTGACATGCCTTGAGCCGTGCAGTGTTTGGAACACCATGCCCTCCCATACCCACGAACGCCGCATGGAAATCTACACTTATTTTGATATCCCCGAAAGCAACGTGGTATTGCATATGATGGGCGAGCCCGGGGAAACCCGCCATATCGTCATGCAAAACGAAGAAGCGGTCATCAGCCCGAGCTGGAGTATCCACAGCGGCTGCGGCACGTCGAATTACAGCTTTATCTGGGCAATGGGCGGAGAGAATCAGGAATTTACCGATATGGATACCATCGCGACAACCAATCTAAAATAGGGGGAAATCAACATGCAAGCAATGTTCAATGTGGACGGCAAAATTGCCCTTGTCACCGGCGCCACCCACGGCATCGGGCTTGAAATGGCCTGCGCCCTTGCAAAAGCCGGCGCAAAAATTGCATTCAACGACACGAACGCCGGGGCTCTTGAGCGAGGGCTGGCGTCATACAAAGAAGCCGGGATTGAAGCGCATGGCTACCTCTGCGATGTGACGGATGAAGCCGGCGTGATGAAAATGATTTCCCAGATTGAGAAAGACGTCGGCGTGATTGACATTCTGGTCAATAACGCCGGAATTATCAGGCGCACCCCCATGACCGAGATGACCGCCGAAGATTTTCGGCTGGTGGTGGACATTGATTTGACCGGGCCGTTTATCATGGCGAAGGCTGTGATCCCCTCCATGCTCAAAAAAGGCGGCGGCAAAATTATCAATATCTGCTCGATGATGAGCGAGCTTGGTCGCGAGACGGTTGCGGCCTACGCCTCGGCAAAGGGCGGGCTGAAAATGCTGACGAAAAACATTGCCTCTGAATACGGGCAGTACAACATTCAATGCAACGGCATCGGCCCCGGTTATATCGCTACTTCCCAGACAGCGCCCCTGCGCGAAAAACAGCCGGACGGCTCCCCCCACCCCTTTGACAGATTTATCCTGGCGAAAACCCCCGCAAATCGCTGGGGCAAACCGGAAGACCTTGCGGGTCCTGTAGTGTTTCTTGCGTCAAGCGCCTCGGATTTTGTAAACGGACATATTCTATATGTAGACGGCGGGATTTTAGCTTATATCGGCAGACAGCCGTAATTTGATGATGAGCGGGGGAATATTGGCATGTTAACGGTCAAGCCAAAAGAAAACTGTATGTTTGATGAAATTTCGCCGGGTGAGGTCATGCTCCGGCTTGACCCCGGCGAGGGGCGCATCCGCAATTCACGCGCTTTCCACATTTTTAACATTGTCAATACCGCTAAAACCGCCCCAATATCGACCTAAGAGAACAAATGAACAAAAAGCAAAAAGCTGATTAAATCGCATTGTTAAGCGAAATAATCAGCTTTTCTTCGTGGCTGCCCGACTAGGATTCGAACCCAGACAAACAGAGTCAGAGAGACTATCCAATGTTGTAATTTATTCTTTTGTTATGCGGTTTTATGGGATTGGCTTTGGTCGGTTACACTACTGCTTGCACCAATTTTCTGCGCGGCTTCGTTCAGCATGTCCTCCGTAATATGAGTGTAAATATCGGCGGTAATTGCGATGGTTGCGTGCCCCATGAGATAAGACGCTGTTTTAAGCGGTACGCCTTTGCGCTGTAAATCGGTGCAATATGTATGACGCAAACAGTATGGTACAAGATCGGGCGCAATAACGGACACAATTTTCTTTAACCTCATTTTGCCGTCTTTCGCTTTTACTTTACCCCATTTCGCACCCATGCTATCGTCCAGAGCTTTTATGATTGACTTCCATGATTTTGCTCGGCTGGTTTCCGTGTGTCTACGCCCTGTTGTGGATTGAGCAAATACAGGACTGAAAGGGTCGCCGCGCCGCTCAAGCAGTTTATGATAGAGTTCATCAGGTATGGGGACTTCACGCACTCCTGCGGCTGTTTTTGGCGCTTTAATATTGGTTGTACCGCTTTCGACAGCTTTCTCAATCTTAATCCTGTGACGAATAAAATCAATATGCCGCCAGTCGAGAGCGTCACGCTCGCCGGGACGCAATCCGCAGTAGTACATCATTAAAAACATCAGCCCTGATGGGTGCTGTTCTGCAACCCGTAAAAAGTGTTCCCGCTCGAAATCTGTTAAGCTTCTGCGCTTGCCTTTGGTATATTGCGGCAGAATCAAGAACTCGGCAGGGTCATAGTTAATCAGCCTCGATTCCCTTGCTTTTCTAAATATTGCCTTCACGGTATCCCGCAGATGCTTTAAATCTGAGTAGCTTTTGCCTGCCCTGCTGTTCATCAATTTTTGCAAGTGAACATCTGTAACCTCTATGAGCCGCAACTCACCAATCTGCGGGATAATGACCTTGTCAATGTATCGTTTATAGTTTCTATAGCTCTTCTCGGTTATACCAGGCTTTTTATATACCTCCAGCCACTCGCGCGCCCACGCCTTAACCCGCATTTTTTTTGAAATGCCAACTAAGCCGTCCTCCAGATCTCTTTTGTGTTTTTCCGCTTTCTTGTCGGCTTCTTCTTTTGAAACGGTGCTGGTTCTTTCATATCTTTTCCCGCAATACATGAAAGTAGAACGAAATAATTTTTTCATAATTCCTCCTGTCTGTGGTACATTCTTACACTTCATTGTTATGTAATGTACCTAACCATACGCGTATTGTCAAGAAATTCATACGCTTATAAAGGAGAAACTTTGTTTTTTGTCATTGCAACCGCAAGATCGTTGGCATTAACATATTTGTCTTTTCCGGTTTCTTCAACCATAATGCCATGCTTGTGAAGCCATGCCGGAAAGTTTGCCCTGTTGCGCCCCGCGATTTGAGAAGCCCGGGTCATATTAAACAGAACGCATCCGCCATTCGCTTTTGAAATGGTTTCAGCTAAATCCTTTTGTTCCTTGGTCATCAACATAATGCCCCTTTCTTGTTGCTTTACCATTCATTGGCAAAAACAAAAAACCCTATTTGGCTCAAAATTTACCAAATAGGGCTTGCATTTCATTATCTAAAGTGGTATAATACCTGCACAGGTCTTATACCGACTTTAAAAAATGTCTGCAGCGTGTCTATTGGCTGGTTTGGAGCCTTTAGATGCTGTGAATGTGATAGCCGCCACGCTATCCACATTCCAAGCGGGCATTTTTTATTATTTCTGATATTATACCACAGCATTTATTGCATAGCAATAGTTTTTCGCAGTATTTTCCACAGTATTTTCCACAAAACATTCAACGCTTCCTCCTACTATTTAATAATCGTTGAAAACCCTTTGCCGATTAGAGTGTTTTCATTGTCGAAGCCGCTAGAATCACTGATATCAAAATAGATGCAATCAAAAATATCATCTCGCCCATGGAGTTTGTAGGTATGCTTGCAATCCTGAATTTTTTGCCTGAAAAGGGTGCCAGCAACAGTATCCCATATGGGTTGAGCATGTCGCATAACAGGTGCGTCGTTGTCCCGGCCGCTAGGCCTATAAAAAGCTCCGGGAAAGGCGGATATGACCGGAGAATCATATATAATGCCATACAGGCCGCAATCCAAAACAAGGGCCAGTGCGTAATGTTCTTGCGGTGATGGAAGCTCGAGAACGACCGGGCCGCGCCCGATGCCGCCCGGCGAAGTCCCTTCGGGATCAACAATCGCCTTATTATATGATTGATTTTCGAGTTAGGGCTGTCTATGTCCGGCAGGAGGCTTCCCAGCATGACGCCGCCGATCAGCGCGCCGGCGCCGGGGTTATGCAAATTTATTATCCCGGCGGAGCAAAGGGCGGCGGCAACCGCCGCGTTAAAGGCTAGATGTGTTTTTCCTGTCACGGCGAGCCACCTAATGAATTTTTTTCATCCAACTCTTTTTCTATTGCCGCGGCAGCTTCGCACGCCGAAGCCGCCGTAGCCGCCAGTGCGTTTTGGAATATTTCAAACTCCTTTTTGATATCCTCCGGCGCACCCGGTTTAAGCTCAAAGCCCCCTTCCGGATTATCCTGAACCCATTCGCTGCCGAGTATTTTTGCGTCAACCATAACCTCATCCTCCTCCTATTAATTTTCTTTCCACGACCTGATGACGTCCAGGCTTGCCTTTTGCGCGTTCACGCCATTGACCGCCCAATCGGAAAATGCTTCCGCGAAAGCTTCATGCGCGTCTTTTTTTGCATAACGGGAAATTTTGCCCATAAATTCGCCGCAGCTTAATTTCTCCCCGTTTTCCCTATTATACCTCGCGTGAGCCATATGCAGAACCGTTTCCACGTCCCGGAACCCCGGAAGCTTGTGGTATGACAGCGCATGCCCCAGCTCATGCGCGACAACGCCGGAAAGATTGCCGGTACCCGGCGGGTGGAAGTCCGATTGGCTTTCATAATTAAGCGTTTTATTGCCTATGACGATATTTTTATTTTCGGTTCCGTAGTATGCCAATACGCCCGGCGTTACTATATCGGCCTGGTTCACCTCCTGTAAATTCACATATGGGTTACCTTCCAGCTCCGGAAAATGCTCGGTTGCATACGCCGCCGCTTTTGCGACCTCATGCATTACTTCACGGTCTGCAAGCGTGATGTTTTTCACCTTTACAGGCTTATCCCGCCCCGCCGCTTGTTCGCTCCCTATTCCGCTGCCTGCGCCGCGCCCTCCCATTATATTACCATTTCCGAGAACTTTTCATAAAACGTTGGGCACTTAATAATATTGCCTTCCGCTTCATCCGGAACCTTTCCGAAAAAAAGTATCGTTTCCGGCCCGAGCTTCTCCAGCATGGCGTCATACCCTTTCATAAATGCCTTTTTTGTTTCCTTGTTTAATTGTGTGCCAACACTGCTTACCGCCACCGCCGAGTTTTCGGGTTCCCCGTCAAAACACCAGTCGAAGCTGTCTTCATTCGCCCAGGAAATCGTGGGAATTACTTTGATACCCTGGCTTTGCCAATACGCCCCGAGCCAATGCTTACGGTAGTGATTGTAAATCATCATAGCTTTCGGATAATCGGAGTAAATGGAAAAGTCGGGCGAAAGCACGCAGTTAAATTTTTTTAGCAGGTCAATGTATTTTGTAGGGGTTCGCCAAACTCTTAAAAATTGGTAATCGTAAAGAAAAAAATGCACTCCATTATTTTCCGGGTTTTTGACGCGCGATTTCACGTAATTGAAGCCTGTCCAACTTTTGCAGTCCGGCATAGTTTCAGGATAAATTTTAGGTATTCCAAATTCTCCGCATCCGTGAAAATTCGCATATTTTCTGTTGTCAATGCTCATAAGCATCAATATTCTCTCGTTTTCCATCTTCTTCATCCCTGTTGTATAGATAAATTATAAATGCAATGGAGCAGATTAGAAGAATCAAAGCAAGTATAATAATATTTATAATTAGCAGCGTCCGGTCCCTAACAGGCAATTTTTCATATGCCATGCTTGAATTGCTAAATGAAGTATCCGAAAGACTTATATCCGTCGGATTTATAATGCCTATGGTCTCGCTGAAATCATCCAGGCATCCGCATGTGCAATCTTGATTCTTGCCGCAACAGACACATTCAATATCAAAAACTTCTTGTGCCCCTATCGTCCTGGGCCTGATTATAACAGTATTTGTACGCGTATCTGAAGACATGTCGGTATGTGTAGGATAAGCGTCATGCAAAACATCATTTACAAATTCAACGATGTCATCATCTACGGCAGGGTCTGTATCTACAACACTATTTGGACGTGAACTCGGGCGTGAACTTGAACCGCCGCCATTCCCGCTTCCAACACTCGAAACGGCAACAGACTCCCTCCCCACATTCCCGGCGTTGTCGGTAACCTCAAACAGATAAGTCCCGTTTTGGGCGACGCTGAACAAAATCTCCGCGCTTCTGCCCGACAAAATCAGGCTACTGTCGGTTTTCGCGCCGTCAGGGGCGGCAACGCGCCGCAAGCCGGAAGCCGCGTCAGTCATCTGTACCGATAAAACGGCTTCATTCCTTGTCCTTGACGCGGATGAGGTAATCGTTATGGTTGGAGGCTCCTTGTCGATGTTTCCAACGGTGATTGACGCTACCGCTACATTCCCGGCGTTGTCGGCCACCTCGAATGTGTATGTTCCATTTTGAACAACGGTAAACGGGATTTCTGCGTATTGCCCGGACAATGCTATGGTTTCGCCTATCACTGCGCCGGATGACGGCGTGATTGATTTAAGGCCAGATGATGCGTCCTCCATGGAAACGGTCAGCGTAATATCCGTGTTGACCCAGGCTGTTGTTGAGGGCCTTACCGTTACGGCCGGCGGCGTTGTGTCAATCAAAATATTATGGGGTTCCGCACCGGAGACGTTTCCCGCGGCGTCCTCGGCGTAAAGTTCAATGTACCCGCTTAACTCATAGTCAATGATGATTTCTTCGCCGTACGCGGCGGCGGTCCAGTTTTGAACAAGGACGTTATTGTCATTAAAAACCCTGTAATGGATAAACCGCACGCCGGATTCGCCTTCACTGCCCTCCGGGGTATCGCCGGCCTCGACGGTAACGCTTAAGTGCTCATTTGTTATAAAGCCTTCCAGATTAAGAAACCTTGCAAGCCCCCTTAAAATATTTTTGTCTTTTGGCTCAAACCGTACGGAGCTTATTGCCGGCGGCGTCCTGTCGAACCATTGGTAATCAACCTCGACAGGCGTAAGGTTCCCGGCCATATCTTCTGCGTACGCGGTATAGATCCCGTTTCCAAGGATTTCATATGCAGCAAGGGTTTCTCCGGGAAGTATCGTGCCGTCGGGGAGCTGGATATGCCTTACCCCCGAATAATCGTCCGAGGCCTCGACGTCCAGCATGACGGACGATGCGTTTGTCCATTGATCCACGCGCGGGAGCATTGATATTACAGGATCGATAAGGTCTATTTGCGTGACGGTGATTTCTTTTATAAAGCTGCCTCCCGCCTCGTTTGTGGCGGTGAATGCATATATCCCGTTTTCCGTTACCGTAAAAGTTTTTGTTACGGTGTTACCCGAAACATTTTCAGTTCCGGCGGAGCTTGTAACGGTTGACAACCCCGAAAGCTCGTTGGAGACGGTAAGGAAAATCTCAACATTCCCGTTTGTAAATTCCCCCGGCGGCACACTTGTGGAATACGCTATGCCCGGCAGGCCCTTATCAATGTTGGGGACGGTAAAGCTTTGCGTCTCAACATTTCCGGCGTTGTCGTAAGCCTCGAATATATATGTACCGTTTTCCGCCGCCGTAAACTCGATAACCGCGGACGTCCCGGATAACGCCGTGCTTTGTCCCGTTGTAAGCCCGGCCGGCACGTTGATGGATTTCAGTCCGGACTGCGTATCCTCAACCGCAACCGTTATGATTACGTCGCCGTTTGTCCATTCCGGATAAGGCGAAGCGGTAATGCTCATGGCGGCCGGCGTGACGTCATGAGTAACGGAAACCGTGCCGGAAGTCAAATACCCGGCGCTGTCGGCGTTCCGGCTGTCCCTTGCCAGCACGCGCACCGCAACGGTCGTGTCGCCGGGGCTTGAAACTGTGTGGGTATACGTCCGCGCGGTGTTATTCTGCACCTGCGCCCACGCGCCGCCGTTCACGGAACGCTCGACGATATAGCTGATCGTATCGTTATCGGCGTCGGTTGACGGATTCCACGTCCACGTTAAATCAGGCACTTCCCACGAGCTGACCGCGGCGGCAGGCTGCGTGGTAAACGACGGAACGTTGGACGGCGCGTGGTTGTTTATCACGCTGCGCGTATCACTTGTCCGCCAATCGGATTCCATGCCGCTTGCAGACCGCGCCTTTACACGGTACCGGACTGTATCCGCCTGATCGCGGGTAAGAGTCTCGCTCCGGCTTGTACCCGCGCTGCTTTGGATTTGCGTCCATGCGCCGCCGTTGATCTGGCGTTCGAGGATGTAACTGCTTATCGTGCCGCCGTCGCTTGACGACGCGCCCCACGATACCGTAAATGCCTGCCCGTATGTAATGGACGCCGGAACCGTGATGGAAGCGGGGATTGTGGGCGGGGTTTCAAGCGTTCCGCGGATGATGATGACGCCGGAGCCCCCTGCGCCGCCGGGGTTATTGGAATTGCCCCGGCTTTGGGAAGCGCCCCCGCCACCGCCGCCGGTATTGCTGAGCCCGGGGTCACCCGGCCTGGAAACCTGATTGCTGCCTCTTCCGCCGTTGCCGCCGCCGCGGACGCCTCCAATTCCGGCAGTACCGTCGGGGGGAGTGAAACTGGTAGAATAACCGGCTCCACCGCCGCCCCCGCCGGCAAATTGAAATTCCGCCTGATTAAAGGGAAATGCATCCCCGCCAAACGCGAACGGGCCGTTACCGCCGGCGCCGCCATTGGTGTTTAGATTAGTACCGCCTGAACCGCCGGCGCCGCCAGCGGCGCCTCCCTCGGTAGTCAGGCTTAACGCGGGGATTGCGGTGCGTTCACCGTTAGAAGAGCCTATGGTAACGGTTACGGGAGACGTATTAAAAGAGCGGTTCATAACGGTGCGAGAGCTCCCGCCGTCGCCGCCGGGGAGGCCCGAGTTTTGTATACTTGAAGCAGAGCCTCCATTATGTCCCGCACCCACGAGGAACAGGTCGGCGGTGAAATTGTTTTTGGGCGTAAGTGTACCGCCCGAGGTTAAGATTGCGTAGTATGTTCCTTCCCCCCATACATACGCCGATATGCCGCCTGTATATGTAAACGGCAGGTCGCCGACCGGAATCGGCGTGCCGGTGGGACCGAGGCTTGAAGGCGCGATTGCTGTGAAGGCGGGGGCGGGGGAAGGTTCCGGTTCTGTCGTGCCCGGTGACGCCACCGGAGAATCTTCCGGCGGATCTGTGGAACCATCGGTAATATTTTCGCCAAAACCCTGTGCTTCCGCCGGAGGGGCTTCTTCATATGCAACCGCCACAGGCATAAAAGGATTCGTTATAATAATTATGGCGAGAAACAGTGATATTGCAAAATTTCGCGTGCATTGAGCTTTCATTTTTTATCCTTTCCTGTGTTTGTAGGCCTGTACGGCTGTACATCGGAGCCGACAGCTTTCCTTCTGTTTTGGCTGCTTTCCACCCTTTTTGAATCAAATTCAAATTTGTCTGTTACCGGCTTGGGTTTATAACTTCTTACATCGGACGATATGGACGCAGGCCGTCCGGCAGGTTTATTTGCCTGCTGCTCGGCAGTCGTCACCCTTTTTACTGGTGCAGGCTCAACTCCGGCAGCTTTCTTGTCGTGATCGGTTGTCACTCTTTTTGAATCAAATTCAAATTTGTCTGTTACCGGTTTTGATTTATAGTTTGGGATATCGGCTGCAGCATTATTATAATTAACCGCACGCGGCTCCGGCGCGGCCTGTATGGCCGTTTTCGCGCCGGGGGTATATCTTGATGCCTGCGATTCATAGCTTGGAGTATAAGCCCTTGGCGGCGCCTCTGACGACACCTCCCCCCTTTTGTTGTAATTTGCTGCCCCAGTTACCGAAATCGGCGCCCGCGCCGCGCTGTTCTTACCGGTGGATTGTTGATAGCTTTCCGGGTTAGAAGCCGGGCGCTGTTCCGGCATGTGATTACTACTGATTTTTTGATAACTTATTGGATTCTGTTCCTGTTCGTGACCGCCACGGCTTTTCTGATATTTTTTGATTTTACTGTAATCAATGACATTATCTTTTTTCTCAAGCTTATCATCAGCTTTACCGGACTGAATTTTTTCTTGGGCTTTTTGTTGTGCCTTTTGTAATTCCAACTCAGGGTTAGCCCTGACCGCTTGTATGTTTGCTGTATTAACAGGCGCAACCGTAAGCTCTTCACCTAGCGCTTCCTGCTTCGGATGATATTGTGGGGTGTTATTATAGTTTGTGTTGATTGCTGCGTTGTTTCCGGCCCTACCGTCGGCAGCTGCTGCGCGCTCCTGTTTTCGAGCCCTAATTCTTGCCATTACGCCGCCTGATTCATCGTCATATAGATTTCCCTTTTGCTGCATATCTCGCATATTGCTCGCAAATGTGGGGTTTTTAATGCTTACGGCTGTCTTGCTTACTACAGCCAAAACCTTTTTCCAGAATACTACGAGCACAACCATTATGACAACCTGAACGCATTGTATGACGAACCAGCCACCCAAGCCTGTAAGAAAATTGTCGGTCATAATGATAATCCCTATAACAAGGGTTAGAATAAAAATGCTCATTTGCGTTTCGACTACTTTTTTCAGCCAGTTCCATATAAGATCAATACCGCCGAATTGTGGGGATACTGCCAGTATCAAAATAAGCGGGCATAAAATGACGTAAAAAAGAGTGAGGACTTGAAATCCCAGCAGCAGCCCTGCGATGATAAGATAAAATAAGCATTTGATGGAGGTTACCAGCACCAGAACGATTGACGTGCCAAGTCGTTTTGATGCAATGGCCGGATCAAAAAGCCCGTCGCTGTCATATAAGCCTTTAATCAAATCTTCACGTTCCTGACTTGGAAACGGCAGTCTTAAAATATTTTCCGCGTGATTGCCTGCATGGCTTTCATTTCCGATAAATTCAAGCGCTTCCCACGGATTATGCACAAGACTGCCCCACAATACCCCCGCTGCATTTGCTGCGTATTGGTTGAGGCTGTTTCCTACCGATACGGTTTGCCCGGAAAAGCTCCCCAACGCATCTACGGAAATCTGTTTTGCGGTCGTATTTACAAAGCTTAAAAATGAAGAGCTCTCATTCACAACTGCAAAGCTTATCACAACAATGACAACAACTTTACCGATCTCGGCTAAGACATTTTGCACATTCCCTTGCAAAAACTGCTTTATTATGAACCAAGCGGACGTGGCGAACACAATGATAAATATGGCGCTGCCAAAAAACATATTTCTTAACGCTTCGTTAACGTCGTTTAATATTCCTCCCAGCAGATCTGCAATATTAAGAGAAAGTCCAAGATAGAAAAGATAAATTGTAATATATGCCAAACCTGCCGCAAAGCTGAAAATCGCATTTGCAATACTATTCACCAATCCGTTTATTTGCTCGGTAAGCCCCGGCTTTTTTATGTCGAGTGCGTAATTATCGCGATATTTAAGATATTGTCCGTCGCCTCCGTCAATTTCACCGGCTCCGGGAATATCAGGCATAAAGCTCATCGCACCGGCATTCAGCGGATACACGAGTATTATAATAATGGTAACAAATAAAACAACCGGCTTTTTCATGAAATATCCTCTCAATCGGGAAATTACCAATTTGGATCCTATGTATCCCCGGCTTTATTAAGCACGCCGTTTATTGAATCGATAAATTTGTTAAAATTGTCGCAGCTTCCTTGAATCGCTTCAAGAAAATATATTACTTTCTGCGTCTCGATGGCTTTGCTTTTTAAGGCTCCCAATGTTTCAGCCCATATCCCAATATCGTTTTTAATCTCGGCAGCCCGGGCTCTCAATCCGGTCTCTTCTTTTTGACAGTAAAGCACCATGTTTTCAAATTTCTGGTTAAAACCCTCGCCGGGCTGGGACATAACATAATCGTAAATCTCTTGCGTGCAGTGAAAACTTTTATTGATGCTTTTACTTCCCAAAATAACAACCTCCTGCTTTGAGATACATTTAAAAGTTGATGTAATACCGCGGGTTTCGCGCCGTTCCATTAACGCGCCACTCAAAATGCAAATGTGGTTCTGTTGAGAGGCCTGTGTTTCCTACATAACCTATAACATCGCCGCGGACTACCGAGTCTCCTATATTCAATTGGCTGCGGCCTACCATATGCGCATATAGCGTTGTCACTCCTCCGCCATGATCGATAACCACGAAGCAACCGTAGCCCGTTGTAGCATAATTTTCAACTACTCTTGTTACTACCCCGTCAAGCACGGAAAAAATAGGCGTACCTGTTTTTGCAATTAAATCAATCCCTGTATGATTGGGGTTCGCCGACCATGGTCTGTAGCCAAATTCGCCATATACAGAGTTAATCCAGTACGTTCCCCGCGGCAACGGAACGATAGGGCCTTCGCCCGACAAATCTAAATCCTCATAAAGCTCCCAGTCAATCTCCCAGTCAAAGTCAATATCGTCGGTATCGCGAAAGTAAAAGCTTAAACCCAGTTCATTTGCCATTTCCTCGAGATAATCAACAAAATATTTTTCTCTCCATATCTCCAATAGGGCTTCACGATCAACTTTTTCCTCGATTCCACAACGCTTCAAGGCCTCGTCATACGCCAAAACGTGTATCGGCTCAAAAGATATCATACGGATTTGATCTTTATCGCTGTTTTTCGCCTTTTCATCGGCGGCTTCCTGCGCTTTCTCAACGAGGTTTCCTGCGTTTAATTCGGTAGGATTGCTTTCACCTATGCCAATATATCCCAATATCTCGTCCTTAAAGCGAAATATGTTGGTTTCTACGGTCTCATATCCGCATCTGTCTGTACATTCGCCCTCCTCGTCATCATAATGCACAAATTCTTTTATGATTTCATGCATAACAAGGAACTCGAGCGCGGGGAAAATATATGGCCTTTCAAGGGATTCGTCCAAATTTTCACTTATGTATGTCGTAACAGCCATAACCAAATCAGCCGGAACCCTTAATTTCTGTATGTTCACAAGCTCTTCAATTCGTTCAGAGTTCTCCTCAGCATTCCCAGCCGACGCCGCGAGCTGAGGTACGCTGTCGTTAAAACCCATAAATAACGGCATAAACAAAATCACTATGAAAAACCCGCTGCCAAGTATAATGAATGCCCATATTTTTATGCTTTGCATATCCTATACTACTTCCCGGACAAACATATCTTCCCAAAGCGCAGCCGGCTCATCGGCCTGCTTATCGTCAAATTCTCCATTTTGCTCTTCAGCTTCCGCATCGGCCTCCTGTTTTGTCTTTGGGGTGGTGTCAAACGCCGCTTTGATGTCGTCGAAAATGGCGTCAACCTTCAGTACGCCGATTCTGCCGAACAGATCGCTGAAAAGGCATTCACCGTTTCCAAGCTCTTTGATTATATCGAGATTTTCAGGCGTAACCTCCATATCAAGGTATTCAAGCATCCTTTTTGCTTCATCCATGTTATCTGTGTTGAAACAGAATTTGTAGGTTATCGCGTTTTTGATACCCTCGGTCGGAATATCTAGGACTGAATGTCCATTGAAGATACACCCGCAGTATAGCGACCGGCCCATGCGGGAAAGAAAATCGTAAAGATTCCGGCCTTCAGCGGTTTTTCCAAGCGCCCAGCTCTCGTCAAAAAGAACAATGGAAAATACATTGCGCGGTACCAGCGCGAAGCGTTTTGCGATATTCCCAAGGATAATCATCATTACAACAGACAAAGATTCATCCGGTGAATAACTTTCTTTAGGCGTGTCCGGCCCCGGCATCTTTAAATTTTGGATTTGGAAAATATTCATTCGGTTGTCAAGACTAATAGCCGTTTCATTGCCTGTACCGAAAATAAGCGCTGCCATTCCGCGGCGCCGCGTGCTTTTAAGCTGTCTTCCAAGCTTGATAGCCGCGTCTCGCAGCTCTTTTATTTCCTCCTGTGATTTTTCTAATATATCACACAGCTTTGACATACAGGGTTTTTTAACGTGCCGGAGCTCGTCGAGCGCCTCGGTCAAAACAAGCGACGCCGATCCGTCAGGCGACAGCTTGTAAAGCTCACTTATTACGATGTAAGCAAGCTCGCTCGCGCGGTCATAATCATCGGCGTAAACAAGAAACGGGTCGAGCTTCCCGCGGTTTGATTCGTCGGAGCTTAGTGTTACAATATTGATTAACCCCTTGAGCATAGGCAGCCTTTTTATCCATTCTCCGCGCTCACCTTTAGGATCAAATATCAGGGCAAAACCGCCATATATTACATTGAGGACAACCAACAGGTTTGCAAAAAAGGATTTCCCTTTTCCCAGCCGCCCGAATAGTGTGGCGGACGCGCTGTTGTTTGAGCGGCAGGCAAGCCCCATATCAAGAAATACCGGTTTATTGTTTTTACCTGTCGTTCCAATATATGGCCCTATATTATCCCCAAGCTGATTGCTCACGCCGATAACGCCGCCAGCGAGAACCTGCGGCAATAGCGGCATCGTAAAAGCATCAATATATTTCCCCGTACCCGGGATATGCTGCATGAATAACTTTAACTGATCGGAAACCGGGCGCTCCCAAACAAACTTCAAATCTGAGTACGTGGACCTTACAAATTCAGCCTTTTCTTCCACTTCTTCAGGCGTTGTACCAAATATGCAGATCGAAACGCAGGTTTTGATTATCGGTGTACGCGACGACTTTAGCTCCTCCTCAAGCTCTTTTGCCTGTTGATAGCTTTCAATGGTTTCGTTGCCGTCTTCGCCAACCTCCGTGATGTTTTCGTATTGAGACTTGATTTTTCGCGTCTGCAATTCAAGTTCCCGCAAAGCCTGCCTGTGCTCAGAACTTTTTATATGCACGCAAATCTCTCCCTGAACGTTGAGGGTTTGCAGAAGATAGATCCATTCATTTCCGGGAAACGACTGCTCAAGCGGGATGTGAGACAAAACCATATATGTTTGATACGACGTCTCGCCACTGTTGTGCGTAATCTTTAGCATGCGTTTTTCTTTCTGGTCTATCTCGCCCTGAAAAAGATTGATCGTATCGCGGAAATACGGCCTTAGCACCTTATTCTTGCCGCTTTTGGATAAGCTCCGTTCGGTATACGGAAGCCAGTCCGAGATAATCTCCTGCTTTCGCCCGTATTCGTTGACGATAAGCTTTCTTGTCACGTTTAGCCTAATTTCATGCTCAATCCCTTTATTCGCGGCGCGCTTGAGTAAATATTGTATCTCCGTCGCTGTCGCCGGGCGCATCGGTATTCGTTTATCCTGCTCAGCCAGAAAGGCCGACGCGAGCTTTTCAAAACGATGCACCCTGCTTTCCATGATGTCTTTATTGCGCGTAGCCATCACAGTTTCAATCAAATTTACAGGGTTTTTAAATAAGGCTTCGACATATCCTTGTACCCCGGAAGCGCCGCCGGCTTCGTCTTCCGTAACAAGCTTTACGATTATGTATGTGTCATATTCAGTCGAATCCGCGCCCTCGATCGTGCTCCGTTCCGTCAATACCTGTTTTGTAGACATGGCATAATTAAGGGCGTAGTCATATAATACATCGTTTTCATCAAGTGACTTTTCAAATTGTTTGTAATGGGTATCCAAATCAAAAACAGTGGGGATAATCAATATTTTAGCTTCATCGATGATGGTAGAAAGCAATCTTGTAAGTTTATGATGTATATCAAGCTTGCTTTCCTCGTTTAAAGTATCGTAATCAAAGCCGTTCAGCTTAAAAACACCCCAGCAGCTATTATTGTTATCAAATATCAGGTTCTGCTCGTAGTAAACGATCGGGCATTCAAACATAGAGTTCTCCTTGTTATAACTTTAAATATTTAATTGACGATCGATAACAAATATGTTATCATATTATAGCAAGGGGGAATATTGTGTATAAGGTGAGTTTTTACCATGACAAAAGCGGAAGATCGGAAATCGTCGAATACCTTGACAAATTGAAAGGCCAAAGCGAAACAAGCAAAAATGAACGCATTAACCGCGACAAAATCCTTGCGTATATCGGAGCATTGGAGAAATATGGAACACGTATAGGGGAGCCGATAGTGAAGCATATTGACGGTAATTTGTGGGAGCTCCGCCCTCTTTCTAACCGCATAATCTTCTTCTACTGGAAAAATAATAAATTTGTATTATTGCACCACTTCATGAAAACCACGCGGAAAACCCCGTCAAGAGAAATCGATCGGGCACGGGCGAAGCTGAAAGATTTTATAGAAAGGCATGGTGAATAGCATGGCGGATAAAAAAGTCATTGATACATTTTCTGATTATATGAACGATGAAACAAGGGTAAGCCCCGTAGAGCGTGAACGGATTAATTTTGAAATATCATTAATTGGTAAAATGATTGAGGCAAGGGAAGAAAAAGGGTTGTCGCAGAGAGAGCTTGCAGAAATATCCGGTGTTAAGCAACCTGCAATTGCCAGGCTTGAAAGCATGAAATCAACACCACAGATAGACACTCTTTTCAAGGTTCTGCACCCCCTTGGCTACACAATCGAGATTGTGCCGTTACAACGAAGATAAGCGCATTGGCGCCCCTCATTGTTTACGGGGATTTGCATTTGACACCCGTCGAGCTAAAGCACCGGCCGCAGTCGCCCGTCCTTTATCTACACCGCTCTATGCGTACAGTACCAACTGAACTTCGCACGCCCGTTGCCGTGATGGTTTGCCGCGCGGAAAAACTCAACATTCGTATGTTTTTGAACAATAAACATAATATAGTCTTTTGCAAAGATATGAGGGGGTTTTCCGTCAAATTTTTTCTTCCGCAAAAACCCGGTGACGAGATACGGCAGGGCGCCATATAGCAAAATAGGCGGAATATTTGTTAAAACCGGTAAAAACTTGCTAAGTGAAAAGACGGCCGCACAAGTGATTGAGAAATAAGCCAGCGCGTGAAGCGATACCGGAACGGGCAAGCGTAAATTTTGTATCGCGTATATCTTGTGCTCAATTTTCCACGCCTTTTCATAACTGAAAAGCCTCACGGATTATCCTCCTCCAAATACGGCTTTGATTACGATGCTTTAGTCATTTCATTCCAGATTGTTTCACCAATCGTTTGTAGTCTCATAGGATCCATAACAATGAATATTACTATCCCTCCTACGGCTAGTACGATAAGCATTTTAATTATATTCCCGGAAAAGAAAAGTTTAATTGCGATTATCGCTACTGCAATACCTGCTATCCAAACAATATTTTGTATAAGCCACGTTCCGGCATTTTCTCCGTAATTTGTAGCGGCAAAAACCACGTTTGTAAGCAAAATAGCAGCAATAAGAATCATGCCGATAAATCTTATGGTATTACCCCTTTTCGATATTTCCATACCCTTACCTCCAAAAATTTATTGCCCGTTAAAATTGTGTTTTATCCCCGCGGTTTTTGTACCCATTTCCAAGATATAGAACCTGTTGCCATCGTGAATGATGAGTATATTGAACCTCTGCGTCAATTGGGTACCGTTATGGTCTTCAATAACGATTTCCACCAGCGAAAGGATGTTTTTTGCATTCGTGGGATCTCCATAGCTGCGTATATCCTTTATCTCTTTAAAAAGGTACCGGCCATCAAGCCCCTTAAAACCTGATTTGTCGGCGTCCGCCGCCAAAAAATAATCGATTCGTGTTTGATTTTCCTGATAATAGGCGGTAAAAAAGTTGTTCAGAACCTGCTTGATTTGATCGTTGATGTTTCTATCTGCATCCCGGGCTTGAAAAGGTTCAGCCGTAAAGTCGTATCCGTCGGGGTTCGCTACAAACACAGGATAATCCTCAACAATATACTTGCCCATCGACAACACCCGCACCGGGACTTTCAGATATGTGTTTTCCTTTCTGGTTTGAGCTTGCCCGCTGCTTTCCACCTGGTTCTCAGTAGAAACAGGCATGGTGGGGGCCGCCATGTATTCAATCTCGGCCATGACGTACACGTCATACTGGTCTTTGTTGTATGGCTCTAACCTATAGGCTTGTACATACGTTGCCGCCGCGCTGCTGCGAAAGCTCTGAATCTCAGAGAACGAAACACGCTGCGAGATGTACGGCCTTACACGGTTCATATAATCGTCACGTCTGCCTGACTGGTACGTTAAATACTCTTTCGCGAAATTCTGTGCAAAGCTCTGTACCTCATACGACAGGTTCACCCGCCCGGCCTGCTCCGCGATAAATGAATTGGTACGCCGCTCCATATCGCTCAACGGATCCGGACGCGCAGCCGCGACAACCCCGAGAATAAAGATAAAGGCAAGCATCCCCCACAACACAACGCTGAGTATGATTTTCCCCGTGTTCTTTTTCGGCTTTATGTACTCCTCGGAATTGATGTTGACTACTTTTTCAGGTTTCGACAAGAAAAACGGCTTTTTTAAGGGATTTTTCGTTGATTTTTTGGAACCCGTTTTTACAGGTTTTCTCGATTTTTTGCTTGTTTGCTTCATTTATTCACCGCCCGTTTCCCGTAATCAAAATCAAGTTTTACAGCATGCGCATCTTTTGGGACGGATTTCATGGGTAAGGGCTTAGGCGCGTTAACAAGCCTTTGTGAAAGCTCCGGCGTAATCACTCTATGGTTTTCCGCAAATTCATTGGCATCTATCCCGTCTATCGCGGAGTCATCAAATAAATAAGCCTGAAACTCAACGGTATCCGCTCCTGCCTTAAATAAAAACCGTCCCTTTATTTCCGGCAGCCGGCAGGCATCCGTGTTACCGAGGACAATTTCACTTGCGGATTTATCGGCGAAGCGACCGCAAATACGCACCGGCACATTATTCTTTATTTGCCCTGTGATTACGTTTGCGTCCGGGCGCTGAACACCCAAAAACAAGTTGATGCCCGTCGCCCTGGAAAGCCGGGCAAGCGTTGACAAATAACCGCTTAATTTCTGTATCTGTTCCTTTTCTGCACCGCTTGAACCCTGTTTATCAAGCATTTCGCCGATTTCATCGCAAAAAACGCCGATTCTCGTAAGCCTTTCATCTTCACCGACTATTCTGTTATATTCTTTAAGGTTTTTGCAGTCCAACGCGCGAATTTTCTCAAATCGGGCGGTGTTTTCTTTTACAAGCAGCTCAAAAAGCTCTATTGCCTGCTTGCGTTCGGTTATCACTTCACCAAACTTTTCATACTTGATCCCAAACTCGACGCCGCCTTTAAAATCAAGCATAAACGGCAGCCCGTATTTTTTGATAAACTGCCAAAACAGGCACCGTAATATCACGCTCTTCCCGCTGCCGGTTTCTCCCGCCGCTAAAACATGCGGCGTCCGGTTGACGTCAATATATATCGGTCCAAGCGCGTTTTCCCCGATAACGTAAACACCGTCTTTATGGTCTATATACTCATCGTTCCAATCGATTCTTTCAGGCAGCCTAAAGTCGCTGCTTATCGTAGTTAATTTTACTTTCCGCTTGCTGCCGTGCGGTTCTATTTTTAGAATCTCGGCGTCGAAGGCTGTTTCAAGCTGCGGCTTGCTTTTTTCCCAAGCCGTAATCGGAATGTTACTTCTAAAGGCAAGGATTTCCTTTTTGCCCTCTTCTTTTTTATAAAGCAGCATCGGGTATCTTTTATCCCTGCCTATAAACCCGATTTCCTCGAAAAGCCTATAATACTCTCCAACCGCTTTTGACAGGTGCGCCCCCAGCGCGTAAAGATACAAAAACGGTGAAGCGAGGAACAGGCCATAAATCAGCCATTGGAAGTATATTGGCGCGTCGATTTCAAAAAACAGACTCCGGTATATGTATGCCGCTGTGGCTACGCCAAGAAAAATCACAAGCCCTATTATAAGCGGTTTCGCTTTGTTCAGCTTCTTGATTCCGTAACCCAGCGTTTTAAAGAACCTGCCAATACCCTTAAACAGGCCCGTGAGTACAGCTTCGACAGGGTCTGATGTGCCCGGCGTCATATGCTAATCCCCCTTCCCAAACACAATCTTCCTGTTCAAATACCGGCGTGTGGTTCGGAATTTCGTATGCCCCAACGCTTCCATAACCCGACTGTTTGCGGCAAACGCGCCCTCTGTTTTTTTGCACTCTTGTTTGTAGGTTTGGGCGAAAACCCGGCGTAAATCATGGCACTCTATGCCAAGCTCGGCGGCTTTGTTTTTCATATGTTTAGTAGAATAAAAAACAGGCTTGTCCTCATCGGTGGTTTCAAGAAGCTCCGGAAGCTCCCGCCTCAAGTAGTCATCCTCCAGCGTCTTCACGGTCCGATCCTTGCCGCCCTTGCCGTCAATGATTTGGACCTGCATGTTATCATTAGAAATCGTTATATCACAGGGCCTCAATGCCGCAACCTCGGCGACACGCGCTCCGGACGCCAGCATAAGCCTGTAAGAAAGCTTCAATTTCTTATCGCGGATAGCGTTGATTTTGCGCTTTACCGTGTCAAACTGTAAAGGCTCAAATGTCCGTTTTTTGTAGTTGCGTTTATGGGCGGCGGTCGCTTCGAAAAAATCGTTGTCTGGGATTCGCAAGGCCGGGAAGCACGCTTTGAGCTCCAACAGGCCGCGTTTCGCCGCACTGAAATCATTTTTGGTTCTGAGCCTTAGCATCCGCCGTTCTATTTCTTCAGCGTGTATTTGATATTCGTTGTTAAAATCATAACCGTGAAAAAGGCTCTTAACGGCATGGTAATATTTCTTTGCCGTATTATTGTTATACTTAACATACAGATGATGCCGGAGATTATCTAAAATATCGTATTTCATTTTGATTTATCTGCCGGTTCCAGGATTATCGTTGAAGTTGGAAGGATGGACATCATCGCCGCCTGTGCTTGGGTTAATTTCAGGATCATCGTATTTTTCTTCACTGCCCGGAAAATCGAAATCGGGATAATCCGGTTCAAAACCAATGTCGAGTTCACGGCTGGATAAAAAATACTTTTTATGGAGGGGGAGTTCCTTATCACTTCTCTCAAGGTACACCAAGTCCCCTTCGTCATTGAGGGTGTATACCCAAAAGGCATTGCCGAAGCCGTTAAGCTTAACGGTTGACATCATTTCATTGTATCCGAGCCAATCAAGGATCATGGTTTCCTGTATAAAAGGGTAAGATTTTAGAACAGAGGCGTCTTCTTCGTTCGCCCCGGATTCCGCCCATGCCCAATAATTTCTGTCTTTATGTACCCTTGTGTTAAGCGAAATGCCGTCGCCAAGGTCTACTTCAAGCTTGTTATTGTACTCTCTGGCAACTACAATAAGGCCCTTTTCAGCGTTCACGTATTCGTCGTTGCCAAATACATTTACGTAAGCGTTGCCGTAATTGATACTACCGGTAAAAGAAGCGATATCGCGTCCGCCCTGCTGTATGACAGCCGTGAAGTCAATATCCATCCCGTCCGTGTCAGCGGACCGTACTTTTTCATGAAGTATAATCTGGAACGCCGCGAATTCACGCTGGGGACTGCCGCGGTCTTTGATGCCTACGATTTTGTAGCTGTCTATCAGGTTTGCACCTTTCGACAACCTGATTCGTGCCGTAAGATTTCTCGTCCTTGTCCCCGTACCGGCGTCTGTCACAGGCCATGATACATAGCTTTTTCCGGCAAACTCAGGCGGGGAAGTTCCGCCCCATGTTGCGGTACTGAATCCGGCGAAAGGTCCGTCCGGAGCAAAATCCAACAGATAATTAAATTCATTGGAGTCCTGCGCCGCGTACTCGACGTCGCTTTCAAAGCCTCCCACGCTGCCAATCCAGTAATTGGTTCCGCTCCATGCCGAAGCCGTTACAAGCGAACTGAATGCAAGAATAAGAACGAGGAAAAGGGTTATCGCTTTTTTCATTTATAAATTGCCTCCTGTCTAAAAATCATTTTTTATGGTTTGTTGCAAAAATCAGTTTTAAAATTGGTGGAACAGCAATGGCAATCCAGCATAATCCAAACAGAAGATTTATTTTTTCCATAACATCTCCCCTGCCCTGTTGGCACTGCCGGGTCTGTCACCTGCCCTGCGTAATACTCTACATATAGCCCTCTCTTACCGCCCCTGCCGGTTGCGGTTTCCGGGGGGGGCCTCCACTCGCCCCCTTTACCCCTCCGTGCAGCCTATATATCTAAATACAGGTTGTCCGCTTCGCGGCGCCAGCCCGGCTTCGTTTCGCTTGCGCTCAACTGCGCCCTACTGTTACCACTTGCTTACAACCTATATATAAATATATAGGCTATTATGTCCTCGGGGATAAAACCTGTTGTTTCAGCATTACAATACGGGTTTGACATGTGGGAATTTCCTCAGAGTGTTTCAGTATAAAGTTACCACCGATTACAACAGTTTTTTTACATTGTTTTTAATGTTGTTAGCGTGTTATAGACCTCAAGATCGATGAGCACCATGCGCCGGCGCCGACCCTCTTCCTTAATATAAACATTTCTTGTAACGTGCCGCTCATCGCCGTCAATCCAGCGCAGGCGCTTCCAAATTGTGAGTTTGACGGCTGATTCCTCAAATTTGTTGCGGTCCAGAAGCTCCTCGATGACGGGCCGCTCGGCTGCCAGATAGCCGCCGTTTTTAATCAGATGTCCGGATCCGTTTTCAAGACAAAATTTCGTTACGGCAACATATTCCGCAACAAAATTATCAAGATGCATGACCCGCCAGCTCCGTTGTTAGAGTTTCAAATTTATTTTTGTTAATTTTGAGGACTCTTGTTTTGTTGTAAACCGTGTCATGCGTACCCCGACTACAATCAAGGATTTCATGTTGCTTTAATTCTTCTACCATTTCTTTCCTTTTGTAGCCCGGCAACAATTCTGAAATAGCGGTAAAAAATTTTGCGCTTGGTATATATATCACATTTTCATTTTGAGGGGCCTGTAAAGCTTGTCCGCTTTTCTTAAAATTATGAATGGTTTTAGCAACGCAAACAAGAAAAGGATTCCCGGCGCCGTCATCGTCCGACTTTTCATCCGGAGGCTCAGCGCCCTCTTTTTCTTCTACATAGTCTATCAAGCTATTGATTTTTATTTTCAGGCGCCGTATCTCCCGTCTTAGCGCCGCTTCATCCGCAGGATATTCTTCACTGTCTTCCGACTCCACAAGCTCCAGCGGAGGATCAATATCCATATTTTCCGCTAATTCTAAAACATAATCTGCGTGCCGGTCGGATTTGACGCGCAGTCTTTCGATTTCATTGATAAGCGCAATATCATCACTGTCAAGATCATTGGCTTTACTATCCAGTTCTTCCCTGCCATTGTCTTCATTCTCATCCTGAAGACGGCTAAAAGGTCTGTTGCCGTTGTTGTTTTGGCGGTTAGCCGTTTTGTTGTTATATGTAGGTTTTACAAAATTCTGTTGATCTGCTTCATCTTCAGGATTATCCGGCCAGTAATTTTCATCCTCGTCATGGTATCGGCTGAGAAAATTATTTCTGCGGTTACTGCCACGACCGGATTTTTTGTAGCCGCGCGAAATCCTGTTGTCATTATTGTCGTCCGGAAGATCCCCTTCGTCCTCCAGCTCGTTGTCATCCTCGTCGTCATCGCTTTTACCCTTTTTCCAGAAATACGCGCCTGTTGCAGCTACAATCAGTACGCCTGCAGCAACGAGGGGAGCAACGGGAATATTTAATTTGCTGCTACCCTCGGGAGGAATGGTCGCTGCAGGCTCTGGCTGTCTTTCTGCTTCTTCTGTTACTGCCTCGCCCGGGGGCATTGCCTCAAGCGGCGTTACCGGTTCATTCAGTATCGGATTTGTTTCTGAAACAACAATAGGCGATTGCCCGTCTTCGGTTGCTTCATAAAACACATATATGAAATTGGGTTCCTTTTGCAGCGCAAAAATATTTAATGCCAGAAAGGCAACCAACAACAAAACTCCAAGCGTTATTAAGATTGTAATTATTGTTGTTTTCCTTTGACCGTTACCTAACATACGCGAGACCTCCTGTTGTTTAAATAATTTTACCCTCTATTTTAGGTTGCATTTATCCTAACTTCGTGGTATGCTATGAGAAAGGAGTTGAGATTGATGAATATCAATACTGAGAATCTTGTTTCCATCTCGGAGGCTAACCAAAACTTTTCGAGAGTTGCCCGCCTTGTCGATGAAAAGGGAACTGCTATTATTTTGAAAAACAATGCGCCACGGTATGTACTGCTGGATTACAGCCTGTTTCATCAAAATGCCGTAGCGGATAATGTTGACGTAGATGCGGCAGCTTCGCGCATATTGGCAAAACATATCAAAGCTTTTGAGGAATTGGCGAAATGATAACGCTTAATAAAGAACAAATAAAACGGCTTCATAAAAAGTTGTTGGATGCAACGGGCGGCTTGGACGGAATCCGTGATGAAGCTATGTTGGATTCGGCATTGTCCGTTGCGTTTCATACTTTTGACGGAATAGAGCTTTATCCATCTACGGCGGCGAAAATTGCGCGTACTGTATATGGCCTTGTATGTAATCATCCATTTGCAGATGGCAATAAGCGTATTGGCACCTATGTGATGATGGTGCTTTTAGAGCTTAACCATATCGAAGCTGATTTTACTGATGATGACATAATCCGGATTGGGTTGAAGCTTGCGGATGGGAAAATGAGTGACAAACAGTTGCTTGATTTGATATTGGAACGCTCAAAATAACTATCTTAATTAACAACAATTTTTCACATAGCAAGGGTTTCGCAGCCGTTGTTGTTTTTTTATCTGGCCCTCCCCGCCTCGGCTAAATGCCGGGGCGCTTTTTTGTTGTCGCTTGCAAACCTGTTGTTTCGGTTGTTGCCGGTTTTGCTTCGGCAATAAATATAAACAATCGTTCGCTACAAGTTTTTGTCCGTTTGTTGAAGTGCAACAGATTTTATTTTCAATATTATTGAATTAATATGATTTTTACTCAGATCTAGTGAAATATGTTGCGGTTATTGTAGTTTTGTTGTTTATCAGCTACGGTTATGAATTAAAAGGTCGCTATAATTTATAATATGTTAAGTTACCTGACATGTCAATTCTATTATATAATTATTGTTAAGTTTCCTAACCTACGCTTGAGACTGTTGTGCAATTTCACTATTATTGATATTAGGAGGCTTGCACATGAATAACATTAAAAAATTAAGAGCAAAAAATGATATAAAACAAGCCGAGTTAGCGAAATATCTGAATGTGTCGCGGGGAACATTGTCGCATTGGGAACAAGAAAAGTATGATATTGACAATAAAAGCCTTCTAAAGCTCGCCGATTACTTTAACGTTACAATCGATTACATACTAGGACGTATCGACAACCACGCTGGCTACAACGATAAAGAGAGAGCCCCCATCCAAGATGAGACTCTGAATTACACCCTCCTCGAACGGTCCCATATAGAAAAATACCGCCAACTGAACCTGGAGGGTCAGCGGCGGGTAGATGAATATACGGAAGATTTAGTTGACAGCGGAAAATATAAAAAATGTGATTCCATTTCCGATGTGGCGAATTAATAGGAAATAGGATGAAAAAATCCCGCATAGCTTACCCGGCACGGGCGGGTTGCTTTTTTGCGTTCAGTAACGCTATGACATCAAACGGGAGGATGATAAAAATGTCTCGATTTCATGTTAATGTCAAAAACGACAAAGAAAACAAAGAGGATGTTATAGAATATTTACGTATTGTAGGTATGTTGGAATGGATGAAAATGGACCTGAATCGGGAATTTTGCGAAGTGGACAACGAGAGGCAACATCTTTATGAAAAGCGTGATTATGAGAGCCAGCTAACTGAACCGGCAGCTTACTACAAAGGAAAATTACTAAAAACATTAAAGTCAAGCATAGTAGTTGGAATTGTTTTTTGGATAGTGTGGGTATTTTTAATACTTCCTTATCTGTTTAGAAACATTCCAATGCTTGATAGGGTTGACGAGGTAACTTCAAGTGACGGAAGTCTGTATACTTTTCTGTTTATCATCTTCTACATTCTTCCCTTTATCGCTGCGGTGGTTTTTTGGTTGCTCCGTTCCAAAACATTCAAGCACTTCCGCCTACATATTAAAAATTTTATTGCCTTTAACGCACAAGAAAAGCAGCGCCTGAAAAACGCGCCAAATCAAGACGCTGAACTGGATAACAGAGGTTCTGCATTGATTAATTTGTTTAATAGAACTGAATATCTGCTGGAAGAAGCTTATAGCCTCAACATATTGCACCCTAAGTACCGGAACCTCAACGCCGTTTTCACAATGTTCGACTACTTTCAGGCCGGCAGCGTAGATACATTAAAAGAGGCTATCAATAAATTTGACAACGAGTCTAGGCTTGACAAAATCATAGACCGGTTAGGTGACATAAATGAAACTATGCGTAGAATATATGATGAGATGCAATATCAAACCCAGCTCTTGGAACGAAATCATGCACTGTCCCGACAGCAGCTTGAATACACAAGAATAACAGCTGAAAATACAAAAAAGATAGCTAGAAATACTCAGATTACCGCATTAAATACCAGTTTGTTGCTACTTATAGAAGATTCGCGAGAATGGCGTAGGGGTTACTGATTTATAGTGGCAACGATATCAACTACTACAGAATCGACAAACCGGAAGAAAAAGAACAACCCGCCGAAGCGGGTGTTGACAATTTGATATTATGCGGTTATAATGTAGATATAAAGGCGTTGCCGGTAAACGGTTAGCCCAAAAGAGTGATTAAGAAATAACCGCTACATTTGGACGATGGGGCGGTTATTTCCTTTTGCCTATGTACTCTATCATTAATGCTGCGAACGCAATCATCAATACTAAAGTCTCATATACGGACAAATGGCCTCACCCCCTTTCGGGTGGTGTGGCTAACCGCCTACCGTTGTGGCAACGCCTGCATATATTTTAAGCGCAGATTATTGTCAATGCATGGCAATGGACGATCATACGAAACAGAAAAGTAACCCCGCGGAGGCGACCGGCGACCGCGGGGTTTTCTTTTGGGCTGGTTATCGCGGCCGGCAATTCCTTCGAGATATACGCGGCGGCCGCCTTCGACCCAGAGCTCCCGCTCGATGGGCGACGTCAAAAATATTTACGGCTGGATTTCCTGGATTTCATAATTCGCTTTTATTGCTGATATTGCTTCTCTGTAAAGTTTATCAAAATCTTCAGCAGCGACTCTTTTATAACTGTATGGATAAGAAACAACCTTTACCTCTGTATTTCCATCTGCTTTTAGTACAGCGTTTTCAAATATTACCGCCATATATGCACTTCTAGTAAATGGCTCCTCTGTTTCTGTAATATGAGCGGTAATTCTGTAGACAAGATAAATTCGATTCATTTCTTTTAGACGTGATTCTCCTTGCTTCAACGTGGACAAATATATATTTGTTAGCTCCGGTGTATCAAAATTCGCATTTAAGATTTCTTCTCTTTCTTTCCACCCTAGAGTGTATTCACCAAGTCTTGCCAGTTTTTTTATTATATCACGGTATTGATTGGCGCAATCACTTTCAATAAGGTCAACCGCTTCGCGCTTCATCCAGTCAAGGGCTTCCTGGCTGACCTCGCTAAAATCCATTATGTATTTATCGACGCCTTCGACCGTAAATTCCTTACTTATCGTATCCGGCATGATATATCCGTCTCTTTCCAGCCTTTCGTCAGAAACATTAGCCGTGACAGTAACTACATCGCCTATACGTAAATTTTGGTGCGGTTCGATATTATATCCAATGTCACGAACATACTGCTGCCCGGAGCGGTTGAAGACCCTTGCTTTAACATCCGGTGAAATTCCCTCAAACACAACCTCTATTTCCACGAACAAATCAATCTCTTTTGCCTCTTGTAGGCCGGAAACCGTATAAGTAAACTCTGTGTTCTCAAGCTTGATATTTGCTTCTTTCATCAAGGTTTCATCGTATGTAGCTTTGATTTGGACATCTTCACCGTTGGAGAAACCCTCGATCTTTCCGGAAGCAACCTCGTAACGAATAGAATTTAGAGCTTTTTCAAATAAAATTGCTTTTTGCATGTCATTATTGTTGCTTTCCGCAAATTCGTTCACAAGCCTGGCAATCGCGGAATCAGATGATACTAATTGGATTTTACCCTTTGTGTCAAGGCCTTCAAATCTTACGGACGCGAGTACTTGTGCGTCGACGGTGGATCCACCGCCTCCCCCGCAGCCGACGATAAATGATATTGCCATTGATAAAAGAATTACGAATACAGCTTTTTTCATGTTGCGTCTCCCCTCGTATGATTTATTTTCTGCTTACCTAATTATATAATGAAATACAATTAGACGCAAATTTCGACATCCATTCGTATGCAGAAGTAATATATTAATGTATATATAATTATATATATTATTCCGTTGTTTTCAATATGCAATATTAATGATTATTTATATATATTATTGTCTATAAATTATATTTATTTTTTAATTTAAATGTTATATAATATTATATATACATTAATATATATAATAATCAGGGGGTTGCTTCATGGCTAAAATAATTGCAGTCGCAAACCAAAAAGGCGGCATCGGTAAAACTACCACGGCTATAGCCCTATCTACAGGGTTTGCCCGGAAAGGTTTCAAAACATTATTGATTGATGCAGACCCACAGTCCAACGCTTCAGATACTTTTAAAGCGGATGTAGAAAATTCTTTGACCCTGCAAGACGTCTTCGAAGGTGTTCCTATAAAGGAAGCTATTCAAAAAACCGAGATAGGAGATATTGTCCCTGGGGATTTGCGGTTATCAAATGCGGACCGCTTATATAGCAACAGCCCAAAAGGGTTCTACATCCTAAAAGAAGCCCTTACTCCGGTTCTGAAGTCTTATAAATATATCATTATTGACACGCCGCCAAGCTTGGGAGTAATGACGCTAAACGCCTTAACTGCCGCGGATTCATTGATTATTCCCGTTTTTGCGGAGCGATTCAGCCTGAAAGGGATAGCTCAATTATCAGAGACGATAAACGAGACAAAAAAGTATAGCAATCCAAATCTTACGATCGATGGCATACTGTTGACCTGCTACGACGGCCGTACGATTTTGGCTCGAACTCTTAAAAACACATTGCAAGAATTCTCACAAATGTTAAATACAAAACTGTTCGATACAAAAATAAGGCGCAGCGTCGCCATGGGTGAATCTCAAAACGAGCAGGAAAGCATTTTTAATTACGCTCCATCCTCGACAACCGCTTTAGACTATGACGCCTTTATTATCGAATATTTGGAAGGAATGAAGAAATAATGCCGACAAAAAATTTAAAAAATACTGCCGCGAGTGATTTTTTTAAATCAATGGGCGCCAACCCCAATACTGAAACGGTTGAGACATTGGGCCCGAATACAGGCCACAAGGAAACAGACCTCCGGCAAGAGGGCAGAAATGAAGCGACCGTCTCGATCAGCTTGCCAAAAAAAAGCAGGGAGGCAAAGCTCATTAGCTTAAGAGTTAATGTAGGAGAATATACGGAATTTTCAAAAATTGTAAAAGAATTAGGGTATAAAAACAGCGAAGTATTAAACCATTTTATCCGTGATTTTATAAAAGCAAATAGAAAAAAGGGAGGATTATAAAATGGTACAGGGTGAACTTATATATTCCGTGGAATCAAAAAGGCTTAATATTGTTAATTTGCATTTTAAAATTGTGCAATAAATGAGGACACCGCCACCCCGCAGGGCTCCGAGAATCTATCGGGCGGCCATTACAGCCGCCCGATTGCATCAAGTAATAATTTTTGTAGCCATTCCGGGGGTATGCGTCTGCCAAGCTCCCAATCTTGTAGGGTGCGGTGCGGTATCCCATAGAGAGCATCGGCAAGTTTTTTTTGCGAAAGCCCGATCTCTAATCTGGCCGTGGCTAATTTAGAGCTAAATGTATCCAATATATACCTCCTAGTCGCTCCATGATAGTAGTTTCCAGCCCTTCCATTGGCCCACGGGCCGCTTACGCTTGCCCTGCATGGAGTATTTGATTTTTACTATCCCATCCCACGCCTGGCGGGCGGCGCCGTCAAAAAGATGCTCGTTTTCCCGGCACCAGTGCAGGAGATTGCGGCACTCGTACACCTTGCCGTCCGGCGCCTGTATCACCCAATGCTTGGCCCCGTGAAATTCGGGGCCGCGCTGACCGGCCAGAGTAGATTGATATGCCTCGCGACCCTTATCCACAGACCCCGAAATTTGCGGCAAATGCGATACATTGAGCCGGTGTTGCTTTACACAGTCTGGATTACCACACGTCTTAGTCTCTGCGGACGGCGGGGAAGAGAATTTCTCCCCGCATATCACGCACAATTTGTAGTTTTGCCGCGCAAGCCCCGCGCACTTGTAGGAGCAAAATCTCCTGCGGATCTCCTTAACCTGTTTGCCGCAAAGCGTACATTTTTTGTTTGTCATTAGTAAGCCCTAAACCAATGCCCGCCGCTCTCGGGGGTGTATTGGTAATCTGCGACAAGCTTTAAACCGTCGACCGGCAGATACTCATTTCCGTGGTCTGTTTCGCCCTCCGACGCTTTGCGCTTGCGATACACAAGGACATAACCGTCAGATTCCGCGTATGTCAAGACCTCGGCCTTGCTACGGGGGTACTTGTCAACCTCATAGGTAGCGCCAAATCCGCTTACACTGCGGGCGATGATTGTGTAGTTAGCCATAGTTTTGTCCTTTCTGCCGGAGATTAGCCGCTCCGGCTCGGCTGAAACTCTGAGAGCTATATGTTGTATATGCCGTTGAGCTGGGCGGCAATCTTGCATATATCCTGGTCGTGTGGTACCTCATACCAGCAAAATCTGCCATCATCGTCCGACTCAATACGGTTAAGCTCTGCGATAACAGATTCTGTGCGCGTTGTGCCGATGTTGATAACTCTGTCATCAATGACTATATAGAGCTGGATATTGGCGGTCGGGGGTGCGCTTTTTGCCATGTCCCACATGTTTGCGGCGATTTTGCTGTATGCGGTGTAGTTGACATAATCAGATGTATTAACGATTGCGGTGCTTACTTTTGCTTTACCTGCGGTCATGTCGGTGATAATAGTTTTGACCATAACATTGTTTTTCATTTTTCTTACCTCCGTTTTGGCCTGTGGCCTTGTCTGTATCTATATTATAGCACGCATTGCGTGTGGTGTCAAGCGTTTTTTAAAGTTTTTTTAAATTTATTTGTAAATAATTTATGAACGGGATGCGGGAGAAGCGCAAGGATTTTTCGAGCCTGTTTATCGTTGCTCTCGATGCAAAATGATAATGCCCTTTCGCAGCAGGCCGGGAAATAAATGCAAATGCGGAGGTAAATTCAAATGAAAAATGTATACGATATTTGCCCCGATTGCGGCGGCTTAAAACTTTGTCTTGATGAGGGAATAGGACACGCTGTTTGCGATACTTGTGATGCTGAATGGAGATATGGTGAGAGGTGCGACGAACCGAAGCCGCGAGTATATGTCAAACCGGCATAAAAAGAAACCGCTGTTTCCAGCGGCTTCCTCTCTCATTTAATCATCGTCATATAGCCCTACATTTACAGATCTATCAGCTTTTTCAGCCCATTTAAAAAGTGTATTTCTTGCGTATCGTGTGACTTTCATATCTTCTTTTATAACTTCGATGTCCTCTTTTATTGTTTCAATATCACCTTTAATATCAGCTATATCTTTTTTTATTGGCGCGTTTTCTTCTTGAATCAATGTTCTGATGGCCTGTAAATCCTCTTTTGTCAATGCCATTATTACGCCCCCTTGTATTTTTTCTTTATTGCTATTAAGCATATCACAAATCAAGCTTGATTTCAAGATGGGCGGTTTCGCCGCCGCCCCCGGCTTTTTGTTTTAGTGGTTAAAACTCAATTCCAAATTCATCATAAAGTGCTTCATCATTTTTTGCACAGTAGATTCCGAATTTTGTTTCTTCTACATGCTCGCCGTTGTTGGCTTCTTCAAGTGCGTTCGCAAGCTCCATCGCAAGGGGTTCATCGTCTGACATATCGTACACTAAATCATATATCATGTCGTGATTGTCGCTATAATTGCCGCGGCCGTAAGATTTTGAATACATGCAAAAACGGCGGCGCGCTACGCTTCAGCCCGTTAGCTCCTACGCCGTCTCTCCCCTTGCAAAACGCGCTATTGAATTGACGGCGCAAGCGCCTTTGAAAACAAGTTTTCAACAATCCAACAGCTTGCCTTTTGTCTGCGGGGTATCATGCTTTTAGCAAGTTCTTTTCATACATATTAAAATAAAAAAGGAGAAGGAAAGGGAACGGCGGCTGCGGCCGCGCCCCTTCGAAGCCGCCTCATCAACAGGCTTCAGTGTTTTGGAAGTCCCGGTTTATCCCCTTATCCGGATGGTGAGGCAGGACAACGGCTTCTCCCCCTCCTGCCCGCAAGGGGACTTGCCCCTGTTTGGACAGGAAGGGAGAATCAGGTTTATCCGGCGTGGAGCCGGCAGGTATCCGTATTCCCTCGCACATTACTGCGCGACAAGCTCCGACGGTCAAGGTCTGCCATAAAACACCGTAAGATAATCATTCTTTCGCTTGCCCCTCCTCACGCCGCGCCGAAGCGCTGCGCGTGATGCAGGACGGTCACATCCGCTACTTTATTTACGTCCGGCATTATTTCATCCGGACAGACATGGCAAACCCGCCCACCCTATAACGGCGTTGGCGCCCGGCGATTAACCCAGGCCGATTATTTTTACTTGATGCTTCTTCTCAAGGCTTCTTGTTTATCCTCCGTTCGGCGTCGGAGCCGCGCGGCGCTTGCCCGTTTTCGATAGGAGCTTGTTTTTGACAGCAACTAACCAAGGCATTACGGCCTTTCTTTTTTCGAAAAACCGATACCATACAGCTTGTTGCGCCCGCCAGGTTCAATGACGCCTTAAAAAAGGCAACAAAAAACCAAGGCATAGCAAGTCCATTTTTAAAAAGGGCTTGATACCGCACTTTTTTATTAAATTGTGTTTATGTAATCCGCGGCGAG
>Ga0099364_10001217_pt1 | contig 42888 bp, 33 predicted proteins | sample TergutTh196P3_FD_73070 | JGI IMG/M metagenome (GOLD analysis project Ga0099364, IMG submission 73070) | Microcerotermes parvus P3 segment gut microbial communities from Pointe-Noire, Republic of the Congo - Th196 P3 | ecosystem: Host-associated > Arthropoda: Insects > Digestive system > Gut ...
AATATACTCCAAAAACAAGTGATTTACTCATCATTGGAGGCACAAATACAGAAATTTTAAATATAAAAGGATTAAAAGATGATAGAATTCAAGACCATCAACATATCTTAAATATTGAACTTGATGCAACAGAATTTCAAAAAAATAAAAATACACAAATATTAAGAATTATCCCTAATGATGTTAAAATGGTTGATGGGCAATTACAACCTTTTTCAACAAATTTTATGCTTCAAAGACAGCGAAAAGATAACATTGTTAGAATTTCAGATGCGACTGGTTGGGATGCGGTTTGGTATGATAATTATCATAATAAAGAAGATTGGGATGTTATTAAAAGTGATGATATTTCTATTTTGCATATTTGCGAAGATGGTAGCCAAACTCCAAATACTAATTTAGCATCTATTATTACCATCAAAGATGATAGTATAATAAGATTTAAGCAACTGAATAGATGGGTTTTAATTGATTGGCGAATCAATATGGAAGTTCTTGTTTTGCAATATTATCTTAAAAATTCTACAACGACAACTTTGCCGTGGGCTTGCTCAAGTGCAGGCAAACAAAACAATAATGCTCCAGTAAAATTTGAAACAGAACAAACAATTACAACAAAATTAGATTTAAAATTATTTGATAATTTTTTAGATAGATTTGTGTTTATTTATTATATTGCGGAAGTCGTTACGCATAATTTATGCGATGCTGTTGATTTAGATTCTATAACTTCTTACAAGGAATTTTCAAGAATAAGTGGAAGCCAAATGTATGGAAATTCGCACAATTTTATAGCAACTTTAACGCCAAAACAACTAAATAATTTGCCACGACCATTCACTTATGCAGTCCGATTAGAAGCAAAAAGAACTGATACAAATTGCAGTAATATTTTTAATTTAGGATACTGGACTGTGTTAGATGCCGACATTTCTACCCAAATGAAATTATAAATTAAATGCAAGAAAGTGAATAATTTTGAATTTGCATTTACCTCTCTTTTTTCTAATATATAGTTTTACTATATGCAAATGTAAAAATAAGTTTTAATATTGTAAATAATCACATAGAATTTGATACAATACAACGTTCTTATAATCCAAAAAAGAAAAATATAACCATTGCTGAAGCCGAATATGACGATAAAAATTATTATGAAAAATACGCTTAATTTTTATCTTACAAAAAATGCACTTTTTTATCCAAATGTTGGAAGTTTTATTGGAAGTCAAAAAAATAAGGCCGTAAGTCATTGATTTATAAATACTTAAAAATCAATATACAAAAATACACTTTTTTATCCAAATGTTGGAAGTTTTGTTGGAAGTCAAAAAAATAACGCCGTAAGTCGTTGATTTATAAACACTTAAATATCACTATACAAAAATAAGGATTATTTATGAAAAAAGATAACATATATAACGCCCTGCTAAACTCATTTAGGCACCCCTTATTTTACTGTGTTTAGACGCTATTTAATCTTAAATTATGTATTACATTAATCGGATGCGGAATAAGCAGTAAAATTTACTGCTTTTTTCGTATCCGATACACTTTTTTTAATACAATTCTATAAATATTTTAATATTTCTTCTGCTATATTTGTTTTGCTATCAATTAGTATTTTTTTTATGTTATCATATTCTTCTTTTTGTTTATTACATTTATGTTCATCTGATATAAAATCTAAAACTGCATCAGAAAGTATTTTTGGAGTAGCAAATTTTTGAATGTATTCAGTCACTATTTCTTTATTAGCAAGTATGTTAGGAAGTGCTACAAAATTAAGATTAATTAGTTTTTTCCCTATCCAATAATGAGTAAATGTTGTCTTATATGCAACAAGCATGTTCATATTAAGTAGAGCGGCTTCAAGCGTAGTAGTTCCTACTTTTACAATACCGAATCGGGCTTTTAACATAAGTTCATTAGAATTATTAAATAGTTTATAACTAAAATTATATTTTTTCAAAATATCAAATATATTAGCATTTACATTATCAGAAACAGCAAAACCAAACTTAAAATTAGGATTTGTTTTGTGAATAATTTGTGCTGTTTTAGCAAATAAACTAATGTTTTTAATAACTTCGTGATTTCTACTTCCAGGAAAGAAAGCAATTAAATTGTTCTCGCTATTATATTGCAATTCTAATTCTTTTTTTGCATTAAATATTGGATTAAGAAGTAAAGGATGCCCAACATATTTTGCATCTATATTTCTTTCCAAGAAATACTTTTCTTCAAAAGGAAATACGACAAATAATTTAGTTATAATGTTTTGCATTTTCTGCCAACGCCTTTTTCCCCACGCCCAAACTTGCGGTGCAATATAATAAAACACAGGTATATTATTCTGTTTAGCAAACTTTGAAAGTTTAATATTAAAACCAGGATAATCAACAGGAATAAAACAATCTACATTTTCTTTTAGCATAATTTGTTGACATTGTTTTTTTAATTTGAGAAACAACAGCAATTTTTTTATAACCTCGACGAATCCTACGACAGATATTTTTTCTATTGGAATAATAGATTTTAATCCTTCTTGTTCCATATTTTTTCCACCTATGCCGAAAAAACTGATATTTGGATTAATTTCTTTTAATTTGTTCATTAATTTAGCGGCGTGTATATCGCCTGATGGTTCGCCTGCAACTATAAATATTTTCACTAAAATTACTCTAAATAAAACCTAAAATAACTATATATTCTGTAATTCTGTGTTTATTTCGGCATCCCCTTATTTATTATGCCGAAATAAGTTCAAAAATAATAGCATTACACAATTATTAAAAAAACCTTATTTTAAACAAAAATAAAATGAATTTTGTTTTATAATAAAAGACGGAAAATAAAATAATGGCATCACAACAATTATTTAAATTTGATTTTTCAAGTAAAACATCAAATAATTTATCTAATACGCCTGCACAATCAGGAACTAATGCAGATAAGAAACCAATTACAGGAATTAGTAAAATGGAAATGACTACAGAAATATTTAACGCTTATCGCAATTTAATATATAAATTATGCGGAATATATTTTACCGATAGCAAAAAATATTTATTAGAAGGAAGAATAGTCAGACGGCTTACATTCCATAAAATGAATAGTTTTGAAGAGTATTTGCGTTTTGTAGAATCCCCTAACGGAAGAGCAGAGTTAAACGAATTGTTTGAAGCAATTACTATAAATGAGACATATTTCTTTAGAGCCCCACAACAATTTGATGCTTTAGAAAAAGTTATTATCCCCGAAATAATAGCAGCAAAAGGTAGCAAAATCAATCCTACTATCCGTATATGGGTCGCTGCTTCATCTACGGGTGAAGAAGCATATACTATTGCTATAATAGCACTAGAAAAATTAAGAATTAAATTTCCCGGTGTTAATTTCCAAATTTTAGCATCAGATATAGATAGAAATGTAATAGAACAAGCAAAAAAAGGAGTGTATAAAGAATATGCTATAAGAAATGTTCCAAAAGATCAATTAGCGAAATATTTTAAGTTTGATGGTGCAAATTATGTGTTATCCGACCAAATAAAAAAGATGGTGCAATTTACTAATATCAATTTATATGAAGCCAAGCAAATGCGAATGATGCGTGATATAGACGTAATATTTTGCTGCAACGTGCTAATATATTTTGATACGACTTCTAAACAGCAGGTAATATCTTATCTTTTTGATTCTTTGAACAAGGGCGGATATTTATTTATAGGTTATTCGGAATCGCTCCACGGCGTATCAAAGGCATTTAAGTTAATCCATCTCCTTAAAGCAATGGTATATAAAAAAGAATGATTTTACTAACTCCAACATCTGTCATGCTGAACTTGTTTCAGCATCTGCATAAAAAATGCAATTATACCACAAGGGGGCAAGCCCCCTTGTTAAAAAGATGATTGTTTAACACGGGGGCTTGCCCCCGTGTTGAAATAGATGCTGAAGCGAGTTAAGAAAGACACAGAGTTTCTGTTTGGAATGACATACATAAAGATATTAATTTTTTAGCCGATACTAAAAGATATGTTTGTAAATTAGAACAAAAAACATTATTTTTGAAATTTAGCAAAATAAGAAATTAATAATTAAAGTATAGATTTTATGAAGAAACTACCAATCGGTACAAAAATTCTTTGCAGTTTTATAATACTGCTACTGTTTACATTTATTGTTGGAATTATTGCTATTAGAAGTATTAATAACATTAATGACGATTATACTAACAGCATAAATTCCCAAGTAGAACCCCTAAAACCCGTTATGGAACTTGAAGTCGCATTTGCTAATGTAAGTCGGGTATCACGGGCATTCGTTATCAGAGTTATGACTGAACCTTCTGAATATGATAAGCAAAAAGGTAGATTGCTTAACCTTTTAGATGTTATGGAAGAAAGGATTGATACTCTGCATAATGTATTTAGTGAAGATGTTAATAGCGAGACATCTAAACAAAACATACTTATTTTATCTGAAATCCGTGAGCATTTTAGTGATTTTCGCCCAATGGTTGAAAAAATGATTGAAACAGCTAAAACAGGTAACCTAACCGAAACTGTTAAATTATTAGATGCTACGGTGGCTTTAGCTAATTTAATCTATGATAATATTCAAGGCATATATGATGTGTCATTGGATGCAATTAGAGAAGTTACGCATAATAACGCTGCAAATGCTAATGTCTCTATTACTGAAATCATTGCTATTATTACTTTTGCATTGATTATCGGTATAATATTCGCTATAGTTATGACACGAATATTTAGTAATCAAGTGCGTTGGTATGAAGCAATATTAGACGCATTTGTTGATAATCCAGTGTCAATTACAGATATGAATAAGAACTTGGTGTTCCTTAATGAATGTGCATTAAAAGTTCTTGGAAAGACCAAAGCAGAAACAATTGGTAAGAATTGTGGCACGATTTGGGGCGTTGATATCTGTAAAGATGAAAGATGCGGTATAGAGTATCTTAAATGTGGTAAAGGTAAAAGCACTTTCAATGTAGGAGATGCTATATTTACCACTAATGCAAGTTATATCAAAGATCGAAAAGGAAATAATATCGGTCATATTGAGATTGTAGATAATGTTTCTCAAATCACTCATCTTACTGAATATAATAAGCAAGAAGTTGAGCGATTAGCAACAAACATTAAAAAGATGTCAGCAGGTGATAGCAATATTGATTTCACTGTTGGAAAGCCAAATCAATACACAGAAGAAGATTATAAGAACTTTAATATTACAGGTAATAATCTTCGCAATGTTCTTGAAGCAATACAAAAAATGGTTGCTGATATAACAGATTTAGCAAAAGCATTGCACGATGGTAATATTGGATTTAGAATGGATCCAAGCAAACATAGTGGTTATTTTAAAGAAATTATAGGCACAGTAAATAATGCCCTTAATGAATTAACTAAACCATTGCAAGAAGCAGCAAATGTATTGCAATTAATGTCTACCGGCGATTTAACTCCAAGAGTAAATGCTAATGAGTATAAAAACGATATGCAGGATTTTGCTAATTATGTTAATAATCTTGCTGATTCATTAACAGAATTGATTTCGCAATTGCAAGAAGCAATACATACAACTGCTTCATCTACGGCAGAAATATCAGCGACAATGGAAACTCTTTCCTCAGCACTTCATAAAGAAGTTAATCAGGTAGATGAGATTGCAGCATCAATGGAAGAGATGTCGCGGACAGTTGCAGAAAATACTAATAGTGCTAATTTAACCGTAGAAGTAGCAAAACAAAGCGGCGTAAAAGCAAATGATGGCAGTAGTATAGTAAATCAAACAGTTAAGAAAATGCGTGATATATCAGGTGTTGTTAGAGCATCAACAGATAATATAGCAAAACTTAACGAAAATAGCAAGAAGATTAGCGAAATAACAAATGTTATTAATGATATAGCCGACCAAACTAATCTTTTATCATTAAATGCCGCAATAGAAGCAGCACGAGCAGGCGAACAAGGTAGAGGTTTTGCAGTAGTTGCTGATTCGGTTGGTAAATTAGCAGTTAGCACCGCATCGGCTACCAAAGAAATTGCTGAAATGATAAAACAAATACAAAATGATACCGACTCAGCAGTAAAAGTAATGGAAAAAGGAACTACCGAAGTCCAAAGTGGTATTGATTTAGCAGATAATGCAGGAACATCATTAAATGAAATACTTTCAGGCATAAATGAATTGCTAAATATGATAAATCAAATAGCAACCGCAAGTGAAGAGCAAACATTAGCAAGTCAGCGTATTTCACAAAATATTACAACAATTTCGCAAGTAACAGCCGAATCTGCTCGCAATATTGAAGATGTAGCATCAACTACTAATGAATTAGCAAATATGACTGAATCGCTTACTAATTTAGTATCGCAATTCAAAATAGGAGAAACTAATTCAAATAAAACAAAATCCACAAAACTATTAACAAATTAAAACCACTAACAAATTATTTGTTGCATAACACGGGGGCTTGCCCTCGTGTTTTTGTTTGCAGTAAAAGAAGAAAATTAGTAACGTTTTAACTCTATTAGAGTTAATTTTAGAGTATTATCAATAATCAGAGATTTTCATCCTGCTATATTAGGATTTAATGTCAATAAAAAAGTAGTTATTTCTGCTTGCATTAATTGTAGTGCTTGCTTGCTAACTATCCCTATTACAGGGATTGACGCAAACAAAACTAATAATCCTGCTGCTACTTTCACTTGAAAACTTAACATAAATATATTTATTTGCGGCGATACTTTACTCAATAATGTTAATGCTAAATTGGTATTAAATATGGTTATGCTTACTGGTGCAGCGATTTTTAATCCGAGAATAAGGAACGATGAAGTAATTTTGAATAGGGTTGTTAAAGTTGCTTCTGTCAGTTCAAAAGTTGTTAATGGGACGAATTTCATACTTAAATATAATGCTTCTATTAAGAAGTGATGTCCATTGAAGTAAAGGAATAACATTAAAGTTGTTAAGGCGTAAAACTCGCCTACGAGTGTGGGTGCTCCTGAATTTGGGTCGAATACTGCTCCTGCTTGGAATCCCATTTCCATATCCACTAATCCACCGCCGAATCTTGCCGCCCAGTATATAATATTTGATGCAAATCCTAAAATGGCTCCTACCAATAATTCTTTAAACATTAGCAAAAACATATTAACTATTTCAAATTTTACGGGGGCGGCGGTGTCAAAAAACATGGGCGTTATTATTAATGTTAAAATTAGTATCAGCATTGCTTTTACGGGGATTGGAATAGCGATATGACCAAAAAATAATGCACTTACAAATAGTCCCGATATGCGAGTTAGTATTAGCATTCCGATAATTATTTTATCTTGCGTCAGCGATAGAAAGTTTGCATCAAACATTGTTTAACTATTTTACGTTTTATAATTAAAAACTTGCTACAAAATAATAAATTTTTGTATAAAAAAACGTATATTTACTCCTTGTTATTCCGTGCTTGACACAGAATCCTCTAATTATATGTTAGGAGATGGCAAAATAAATTGAGAATCACGTTTTTAGATGTGCCTGTATTATGCTTTTTAAACACAACTAAATTAATAGCACTATTCTATAACTTTAGGAACTTTAAAAAAGTTTTCATTTTTTTTAGGAGCATTTTTTAATGTTTCACTTAATGCAATTGAAGTATTAGAAACATCATCTCTTAATCTATTAACGTCATTTATCATAAATTGGAGTTCTGTTTCGCTATTAAACATATAATCATAATTATCTATTTTAGAAACATAATCAGTAATTCCATTTAATTGATTAAATAGAACATTACTTTCGTTATCATTAATTTTTATTTGTATAATTTTAGAAATATTAATCAATTCTTCTTTTGTCATATATTAACTATTATTTTCTTCTAATTTTAGGAATTCTGTATCTATTGCTTTTTCTATTTGTGCTTTTGCAATATTTCCCATAAAAGACAGTTTTATTTCTAATTCAACCAAATTTTCCATAAATAGAAAATAACCGTCACCTAATTTTGATTCAATATCCAATCTATCTATATTCCATTCTGATTTACTTACTACAGACGATAGTATTGGAAGTTTTAAAATTTTATCATTTACAAAAGATTTCATTTCTTCTTTTGTTTTTTTAGTTTTAATTTGTTTTTTTAATACAGACATAATAGCAACAATTTATACATTTTTATGATTTTTTAATACTTTTTAAAGTTATTTACAAAAATAAGGTTTTTTTTTGAAAAAAAAATCCTTATTTTTGTAAACTAATGTAAATTATTTATGGCAGAAAGAGATTATTATGAAGTGCTTGGCGTAGATAAAAATGCAAGCCAAGATGAAATTAAATCAGCATATAGAAAATTAGCACTAAAATATCATCCCGATAGAAATCCTGATGATGCAACCGCCGAAGAAAAATTTAAAGAAGCAGCCATTGCTTACGAAGTATTAAACGACCAAGATAAAAGACAACGATATGACCAATTTGGACACGCAGGTGTTAGTGGTTTCAATGGTGGCGGATATTCCCCGTTCAGCAATATTAATGATATATTTACTCATTTTAGTGATATATTTTCAGGTGGATTTACTGATTTCTTCGGTGGAGGAAGTAGCAGAAGTAGACCAAGACGACAACAAGGTGAACGCGGCTCCGATATAAAAATAAAACTACCACTAACTATAAACGAAATAGCATTCGGAACAGAAAAAACAATAAAAATTAAAAGATTAACACACTGCTCAAGATGTAAAGGAATGGGGGCAAAAGATGATGCAAGCAAAATAAATTGTCCTACTTGTAGTGGAACAGGTGAAGTAAGAAATATTAGTCGGTCAGTGTTCGGTCAAATAGTTAATATTACGGTTTGCCATACTTGTAATGGAGTTGGACAGGTAATTAAAGAAAAATGTCCTGAATGTAACGGCGAAGGCAGAGTTTCGTTTGAAGATACTATAGATGTTACCGTGCCATCGGGAGTAAGTAACGACAACTATATTCCTATTTCAGGCAAAGGAAATGCAGGTAGATTCGGCGGTAGAGCAGGTGATTTACTTGTTATATTTGTAGAAAAAGAACATGAAAAATTTAAAAGAATGGGCGATAATGTGCTATATTCTTTGGATGTAAGTTTTCCTGATTTAGCAATAGGTTCTAATTTTGAAATAGAAACATTAGACGGAATTGATAAAATTGAAATACCTACAGGTTCGCAACCTAACGATACAATTAAACTTAAAGATAAAGGCATAAAAGGACTAAATACACACAGACGAGGCGATTTTATAGTTATGCTAAATTTATTAATACCAAAGAAAATATCAGCAAAAGAAAAAGAAATTATAACAGAACTCGCATCACACGAAAACTTTCTAACCAAAAACATAATAACAAAGAAAAAAGGATTGTTCGGAAAACAAAAGTAGTTTTTTATCCACTATTTTTAATATAATACTTTACAAAAAAAACAGGCAGACCATAAAAGTTCTGCCTGTTAAAATTTTTTCATTATGCTATTCTTTTGGTGGAACTATATCAATAAGTTCTATTTCAAAGATAACTACTGAATTTGGTGGAACTATACCTGTTTCTTGGTCACCATAGGCTAACTTTGGCGGACATACTACTTCCCATATATCACCAACTTTCATTTTAGTAATTGCCTCTTTCATACCTGGCATATTTAGTTGTTCCATAGGAACTGCAGGTGCTTCCATAGTTCTGGTAGATTGGAATTCTTCGCCGTCTATATATTTAGCAACTATATGAAACTTAACAATATCTGTTGCTTTAGGAGTTGCTCCTGTTCCTGCTTTGATAGAACGATGCTGAAGACCTGATTTTTCAACAACAACATCGGGCTTATTTTTATTATCGGCGAGAAATTTTTCACCATCTTGTTTTGCTGTTTTTTTACGTTCTTCATATTGATTTTGTCTTTCTTCGAATTCTTTTTGCTGTTTTTCTTGCATTATTGCTTGCATTTTCATAAGCACAGAATCTATTACTTCTTTGGTTAATAATGGGCTTGTAGTATCTTCATTGTATATAATACCTGCTTTCAGTCCTTGAAAAACAATGTCCATATTAACATCCATAGAGTCCTTTTTCAGACGTGAAAGAAAATTATTACCAATATCGAAGCCCAACGAGTAACTTAAACTATCATAATAATTAGTAAAAGTTATTGCACTTGTTTCTTTTTCTTGTGGCGTATTATTGCTTGAGCAGGAAGAAAACAATAATATAGAAACAGCCACCATTGTCAAAATTGTTTTAAAATTCATTTTTTATATTTTAATTAAATTAATATTCTAAATTATATTTTTACAAAAATACAAAAATTATTTTAAAATAGAATATTATTTCAGTATCCCCTAATTTTAATACAATATTATGTTACTAAAAAAGAGTTTGTAACACTCTTTTAAGAGTTCCTGACACTCGTTTAAGAGCGTAGCTAAACTCTTTTAAGAGTTTCCTAAACTCGTTTAAGAGTTCCTGACAATCGTTTAAGAGTTTCCTAAACTCGTTTAAGAGTGTAGCTAAACTCGTTTAAGAGTTCCTGACAATCTTTTAAGAGTTATATAAACTCTTTTTTTTTAATGTAATTTTTAGATGCCACCTTACTATTTTTATCAAATATTTTCTTATTTTTGTGAATTGTATAATTAAAAATAAAAAGTAATGTATAATTTAATCAAACAAGCAGACCCCGATTTGTATCAATCACTCGAAAATGAGTTGAAAAGGCAAACAACTAAACTTGAACTTATCGCAAGTGAAAACTTTACATCCCCCGAAGTAATGGAAGCACAAGGTTCTATTATGACTAATAAATATGCCGAAGGTTATCCTGGCAATAGATATTATGGTGGATGCGAATATGTGGATGTTGCTGAAAATATTGCTCGTGATAGAGCAAAAAAATTATTTAAAGCCGAATATGCTAATGTTCAACCTCATAGCGGTTCATCTGCAAATATGGCTGTTTATCACTCTTTTATCAAAATTGGTGATAATGTTCTCGGTATGAAATTAGAACACGGCGGGCATTTAACACATGGTTCGCCTGTTAATTTTTCGGGCAGATTTTTCAATTTTATTCCTTACGAACTTGGCGAAGATGGAAGAATTGATTATAATCAAGTTGAAGATTTAGCAAAGAAAAATAAGCCGAAACTTATTACAGTTGGTGCTTCTGCATATTCGCGTGATATAGATTATAAGGCATTTAGAGACATTGCTGATTCTGTTGGTGCTTTTTTATTTGCTGATATAGCCCATCCTGCAGGAATTATCGCTCGCGGATATTTAACTAATGCAGTTGAATATGCACATGTCACCGCTACTACAACACATAAAACATTGCGTGGTCCAAGAGGTGGATTAATTTTACTTGGAAAAGATTTTGATAATCCTTTCGGTATAGTTGCACCTAAATCGGGGCGAACTCGTAAAATGAGTGAAGTTATTGATAGTTGGGTTATGCCGGGATTACAAGGTGGTCCTTTGATGCATGTTATTGCTGCTAAAGCCGTTGCTTTTGCTGAATGCTTAACTGATAGTTATGATAACTATATTAAACAGGTTTTAGCAAACGCTAAAGCACTCTGCAACGCAATGATAGAAAAAGGTTATCAAGTTGTATCAGGCGGCACAGATAATCATTTGATGCTAATTGACATCAGAAATAAAGGATTAACAGGTAAAACCGCACAACTTACATTAGACGAAGCAGGTATTACTTGTAATAAAAATACCGTTCCTAATGAAACAAATTCAGCACTCGTTACATCAGGTATTCGTCTTGGAACACCTGCATTAACTACTCGTGGATTTAAGGAAACAGATTTCAAACAAGTTGCCGAGTTTATAGATAAAGCATTGAAAAATACAGACAAGCCCGAAGTATTAAAACAAATATCTAACGATGTCAGCAACTTTGCAAGTAAGTTTCCATTGCATGTGAAGTAAAATAATGTTATAAACCTGTCATACCGAATTTTGTTTTTTCGGTATGACGGGTTTTTCTTTTTTTTCGTATATTTGTTAAAATAATTATATAATATATGATACCTTTTCAATTACCTGTAGAAATTATTTGTGTTCTTTTCTTTGTTTTTTGGGTAGTTCCCGGAATATCAAAGAAAATTAAAGTTCCTAATATTATCTTATATATCATTTTCGGAATAATTATCGGACCTTACGGAATAGGATTAGTAGATAATGACGATAGAGTAAAATTATTATCAGACATAGGAATAATGTTCATAATGTTTCTTGCAGGTTTAGAACTAAATCCCGCACAAATAAGAACCAATAAAAGAAATACAACAGTGTATGGAATATTAACTATAATAATACCTGTTGTTATTGGATTTAGCATATTTCATTTTGTTTTAGATTACGGAATATCTACTTCAATTTTAGTAGCATTAATGTTTGCAACGCAGACACTTGTATCTTATCCAATAGTAAGCAGATTAGGTTTAACATCCAAACGAAGCGTTATAACAGCAGTTGGTGGCACAATTATTAGTGATTCTGTTGTGCTATTTTCTATCGGAATAGTATTAGCAAGTAGTAAAGGAAATATAAGTATAGAGTATTTATTAAAGTTTGTATTATTAATTGTTGGGTTTATATTTATAGTATTATTTTTGTTTCCGTTAGTAATTAAAAGGTATTTTAGCAAGATAGAAGAGAGTGTTTATGGTAGTTTTTCGTTAGTAATTTTCTTTTTGTTTTTAGCAGGAAGTATGGCACATTTAGTAGGATTAGAACCAATAATAGGAGCATTTTTAACGGGTATAACATTAACTAAATATATACCTAAGAACTCGTCATTACTATCTAATTTACATTTTGTAGGCGATGGCATATTTATACCTGTTTTTTTATTTTACGTTGGAATGCTAATAGATTATCAAGCAGTAATAACAGATAGTGATACATTATTAATAGCAGCCATATTAGTTATAATAGCAATACCTACAAAATTATTCCCTGCTTTTATTTCGGGTAAGATATTTAAGTTTAGTAGTAGCGAAATAGGTGTATTATTTGGTTTAACATCAGCACATGCAGCAGTAGTTATAGCAACAGCACTTATAGGTTACAACATTGGAATAATATCGCTTCATATACTAAATGCTACTGTATTATTGATATTAATATCTTGTATAGTGAGTTCCATAGTTACAGAACATTTTGGTAGAAAACTTGTATTAGAAAGCCCGCCAATAGAAATAGATGAAGATGCTAATGAAAGAGTAGTAGTTCCGTATGCTAACCCTGAAACAGTGGATAAACTTTTATCAATTGCAGTTAATTTTACTTATCCTAATCCTAATAATGTTATACATCCTTTAACAATAGTTCAAGCAAATAACGAACAATATAAAGAAACAATTCTAATAAATAGGAAGAAAATAACAGAATTTACTAAAAGTAAATACTCAAAAGATATTCGTTTTAATCCTGTATCAAGAATTGATGTTAATACCGTAATGGGAATAAATAGAGCGTTAAAAGAATTAACTTCTACGATGCTAATTATTGGATGGCCTAAGAACATTCATAGATGGGATATACTCGGAAAGCATATTGATGTAATATTGGAAGAAAATGATATACAAACTGTAATTAGCCACATAAACCAACCTATTACTGCTTTCAAAAATATAATAGTAGGCGTGCCTGATAATGCTAATTTAGAAAAAGGATTTACTAAATGGATGCGACATATAAGTAATTTTGCAAGTAATACGAACCTGCCTGTTACTTATGCAAGTTCTGATTTTATGATAGAAATTATTAAGCAACATTGTAATAAGAACCTAAAAGAATTCCAGCCAAGTTATAATATAGTAAAGTATGAAGATAGATTAGATTATATAGATAAATTAGAACAAACAACGCTATTTATAATTTTGTTTGCTCGCGAAAAAAGTATTTCTTTTGAAACACAATCAGAAAAAATAATCAATGTTTTAAAAAATAAAGAGGCATATCTAAACTTCATAGTAATAGTTCCCGAACAATATCCGATAGAAAAACACCTGATATAACATTTGCTTCAGTATAACATCATTAACACGGGGATTCCTCCTCGTGTTTGCTTTTTCCACCTATTTTTCTTATTTTTGCAATTATTAAAACGATTTCTATAATAATATAAGATATACAAATGATTTATTCGCCTATTTTTTGCACGAACGCACAAACAACTATTACTTCCTTCACTCAAAATGGAAAAACAGCTGCCGATTGTATAATTAACAGCGGAGAATATACAGGTGCGTCAATTTCGGGCGATATAATAATTGCTGACGGATTAGATATACCTGATTATGCTTTTGCAGGAAATACTAAAATAACATCAGTGAAAGCCGCAGGTAATATAGGAACTATAGGTGAGGAGGCATTTTATAAGAGTTCAGCAATATTTACTTTTAATGATGTAAGATTTATAGGTGCGTATGCATTTAGAGAGGGTTCGGGTGATATTACCTTTAATAATGTAAGATTTATAAGTGCGTATGCATTTAGAGAGGGTTCGGGTGATATTACCTTTAATAATGTAACACTTATAGGTGCGGATGCATTTAGAGAGAGTTCGGGTGATATTACTTTTAATAATGTAGCACTTATAACTGAGGAGGCATTTAGAGAGGGTTCGGGAGATATTACCTTTAATAATGTAACACTTATACGTTTGGGTGCATTTTTGAAGAATTCAGGTGCTATTACCTTTAATAATGTAGGAACTATAGATGAGGGGGCATTTATTGTTAGTGAGGGTGCTATTACCTTTAATAATGTAGGAACTATAGATGAGGGGGCATTTATGGAGAGTTCAGGTGCTATTACCTTTAATGATGTAGAAACTATAAAGAAGCGTGCATTTGCGGGGAGTTCAGGTGCTATTACCTTTAATAATGTAGGAACTATAGAAGTGGATGCATTTCTTGAGAGTTCAGGTGCTATTACTTTTAATGATGTAGGAACTATAGAAGAGGGGGCATTTTTTGTAAGTAAGGTTGATATTACATTTAATGATGTAGGAACTATAGGTAAGTATGCATTTTGGGAGAGTTCAGGTGCTATTACCCTTAATAATGTAGGAACTATAGGTAAGTATGCATTTAAAGAGAGTTCGGGTGATATTACCTTTAATAATGTAGGAACTATAGAGAAGGGTGCATTTGATGAAAGTCAATCACAGATTTATGTTTCTCATCAAATGACAGACGCAAAGATAGAAGAGTTCTATAATCCAGTTGGTTGTTATCAAGGAAAAGTAAAAAGATTACCAGAACCAGAGCAAGGTTTAAGATATATTAACACGGGGGCAAGCCCCCGTGCTAATAGAAAAGAAGTAGGTAAGTTATCACGGGGATTAATCCGCGTGTTAAAAAAGATGCAAAAAGTTGTTAAGTAGATGCTGAAACGAGTTTGGAATAACATTTTTTTTCATTATTTTAAAGATTATTTAAAAGCGTTAGAATATGGAAAGTGAAAAAATAAAAGCAACAACCGTAGTTGGTGTAATACGCGATGGTAAAGTTTGTCTCGGCTCCGATGGACAAGTAACTATGGGGCAATCTATTGTAATGAAATCAAATGCCCGAAAGGTTAGAAAGATTTATAACAATCAGATATTAGTAGGTTTTGCAGGAAGCACTGCAGATGCCTTTACATTACTACAACGATTCGAAGAAAAAGTAGAATCTTTTCGCGGCAATCTAATGAAAGCATCAATAGAAATGGCTAAGGACTGGCGAACAGATAAATATCTTCGCAGATTAGAGGCAATGTTAGTTGTAATGAACAAGACGGAAGCACTTCTTATAAGTGGCACAGGCGATGTAATAGAACCCGAAGAAGGCATCATTACTATTGGTTCGGGAGGACCTTATGCCTTGGCAGCAGCCCAAGCAATGATGAAGCATACTAATATGTCGGCTCGCGAAATAGTAGAAGAAGCATTAAAAATTGCAGGAAATATCTGTATATACACAAATACAAATCTAACCATAGAAGAGTTGTAATGAAAAAAAATATCCCGTTGTTAATTTGGGGACGTGCTTATATAAAAATGTTGTGCAGATACAAATAAACTCGGCAAACATAATACAAAACTTAAAAAATTATTCCTAATGAAAATGTAAAGTATTGTTTTGTGGGTTCTTCGTTATCGTATTTTATAATATTTACACTATTAAATTTTGCTTCTAAATTTAGCGATACTAACGACAAATCAATATCTATTCCTGCTCCAACAGAATAGCCCAATCTATGCTGTGTTGTTGATGTTGCAATAGGTATAGAAATATCATTAGTCCAAAAAATATCATAAGTGTAAGAAATATAATTGTAACATAAATTTGCATTTAGATACGGCGATATAAATTTCTTAAACAGATGCCCGTTTATACCGACTGAAATAGGAACTATGTTTGCTGTAGATTGTGTTTTTGCTATAACTGTATCTATTCCCAGCGGAACTAATTCATAAATACCTTCATTAAAGCGTGACAGACCAATAGTAGGCACAAAAGTAAAATTATTAGATAGCGAAACTCTGCCTTGTATTTGTATATTATAACCTATATTAGTGGCAGTTTTTAGCAAAAACATTCCAAAAGTGTCAATATCTTTTCCTTCTATACGTTGCCGAGCGTCATCGTAGAATTGTGATACTTTTTCATTGGGGATTGCCAGTCCTACTGATAAGCCGATATGCAATTTATTTTCTGCATTTAGTTCTATTATTAGCACTAATAATAGTAGGAATATAAAATTTATTTTTTTTAACATAATATTAATAAAGAATGAGTAAAACTCACATTGCTATTTTCAAAAATAAGGAATTTTTGTATAAAAAAAGCGTTGCAAATATGGTTCAATTAGAAAGTTTCATAAAAAACATTTTTTTCAAAAATATAATTATTTTACGTAACATTATATTAAGTATTTAGAGATTTGAAAGAAAAATTGTTTGCATCTATATCTAAAAAAATGGGAATAACTATAACAGAATTTTATGTTGTTCTAATTATTGTTATCGGTTTTGCATTTGGTGGTATTGGAAAGAATTACTTTCCTTTAAATGAAAAACAAAATAATATTTCTGCTGATTCGTTAAGAAGTATTTTAGATAGTATTTCAAATATAGAAAAAACTAAATTTGTTGGAACAGATACAAGCAATAACGCTGTCCAAGAATTAGTAGAAGCAGATACATTTTTTTATAAAAAGCCACCTAAAAAAACTGATTTTAATGGCATCGTCAACATTAATACTGCTACAAAAAAAGAATTGATGCAACTTTATAATATAGGGAATAAGACGGCTGATAAAATTATTGAATATAGAACTAAACACCAATTTAGAAGACCTGAAGATATATTAAATGTAAAAGGTATCGGACCTAATACTTATAGCAAAATAAAAAATAATATCGCTGTTTAGAAAAATAATAATTTTATTGGAGATTGCTAATCATAGGATGATATCGTGTTTTATATACATTAATAAAAAATAGTAAAATTAAAAAGCATTTATTTATGGCAGTCGCAAAGTGTAAAAGAATTAGCAGGAGAAGTTGCAAAACTAAAAGGATTTAATGAATATCAATGCCAAGTAAATGCTGAACTGAAAGAAACTAATGCTAAACTAATTGATATATTAAAAAAAACTGTTATAACGCTAAAATATGCTATTTTGGTGATAAATGAAAAAAATAAAATTATAATTATAGTATTTTTTTCAAAATAAAATATTATATTTGTATTATAAAAAATGTAATTTAGATAAAAATTATGGAAGCTATAGAAAAAGCTATAAATAAAACAAGAGGACAATTAACAAATATTGTTATATCAGCCGCTACTAATGAAGGGCTGGCGCAAGCAGTAAAAGAACTGGCAGGAGAAGTTGCAAAACTAAAAGGATTTAATGAATATCAAGTCCAAGTAAATGCTGAACTGAAAGAAACTATCGTAGCACTACGCGAAAGGATAGCAAAGCAAGATATAATTATTGCCGAGCAAAATGTAATTATTGCTGAACTAAAAGAAAATAATGTAGCACTACGCGAAAGGATAGCAAAGCAAGATATAATTATTGCCGAGCAAAATATAATAATCGCTGAACAAAATATAATTATCGCTGAACTACGCAAAAAAATAGATAAACAAGATATGATTATTGGCGAACTGAAAGAAACAAATGCTGAACTGAAAGAAACTATTATGACGCTAAAAGATGTTATTTTAGTGATAAATGAAAAAAAATAAACTTGCCATTCTGTGCTTGGCACGGAATCCCCCACATAAAATAAGGGGATGCCGAAATAAATTCGGCAGGACAGAAAAAAATATAATATTAACACGATTTTTTTTTAATAATATAAGGCCTTTTTTTTATGAATAACTACATTAAATTATTCAAAAAAGTTTTAAAGACGGCTAGCCAAAGAGCGATGATGCTGTCACAAGGCGTTCAGAAGATAAAGAACGCCACGAAAGATTTCTTAACATATAATAATTCAATCAACACGAAATCTTTCAAAAAAGTTTTAACGCTGGCAATATGTATTGCAATGATGCTGGCAATCTACACCCCACAAGCAGAGGGGCAGGCGCATAATGGAATTTTAGATACAGTTAACTTTCCAATTGAAGTAGGTTCAGAACCATATGTTCCACTTACAAGTTCTCAACAATTAACATGGGACGGTGTTTCTTCACAGACCCATGATTATTTTACTGGCTACTTTTTAATCCCATTTCCTATAACATTTGATACCACTACTTATCCTATTGGTACTAGAATAACAGTAATGGCAAATGGATGGGTGCAGATTGGGGCTACTGCAACAGGAAGTGGAACAGGATATCCTGGACAATCTACCTATCTTTATACGAACTATCCTAATTCTACAGGTAGCTATGTTTATAGGAATCTAATAATGCTTTGTTCATGGGATGGTTCCTGCTTACCGGAAAATATGGTCTGGCAAGTATTAGGAACGGCACCTAATAGACAATTAGTAATACAATTTACAAATTTGTCCAGGTATAGTTATCATACTACACAGTCAGCCAGTGTTCAAATAATTTTTTATGAAAACTCCGACTTGGATTATCCTAATAAAATTAGAATACATTTTGGACCGGGAATAGGAACAATTATTTCGCCAAGTTCACAAACAAATGCGTTTATATCCGGTAATACTGCTAACAGATTGATAGTGTTTGAACCTGCAAATCCTATGCAATTTCATAGAACTGCAACTTCATGGTCAACAACTTATCCTTCTATGCTAAATAATTTTGCAACACAATATGTAGTCATTGATAGATACATTGATTTCGGAATTCTTAGTAGGGGACCAACTATGGATGACTTTATTCCTAAGGACACTTTATTTGCTATAAATCCAATTACGGGTGATATAACTACTCCAACTGTATGGTTTAGAAGAAAAGCAGGTGATCCGCCGGTGCAAATACAATATATCATTAGAAATCCCGATAATGTAGTAGTGTTTGAAGCACGGGATCCGAATAATCCGTCAAGTAATTGGATAGATATTCCTATATCAGTTAGTAGTGATGACCCAATCCAATATACATTTTCTAATGCACAAGGTTCTATGGTAGATGCTGCTCAAACTGCTCGTAGACTGACTTTCAGGACTGCTAATGTTGCATCAGGTTTCTATACAGTAGAGGCACGTCTTAGATATATGAACGGCATCGAAGAGAAAATAAGCGAAAAGTTTGGAACTTTCGAAGCACGTTATGATGTAGATATTGCGGCAATACGGATAGAATCTCCCGATGATTCGTCAAGGCAAACATACCCACTCGCAAATAGAACAATAGATTTTGCTACTACGTTCAAAAATTTGGGTAAAAACGATATTAGAGCAGAATATGATGTTCGGTATGTAGTTACACGTATAGCCGACAATAGTGTAGTATATGATTCTACAATGTCTATAAGATTAACGACAGAGATATCAATGGATCAAGAATTCCGCCACGATGTTCCTGAACAAAATAAATTCAATCCTCAGAGTGCAGCCACGCAACCTGGACCGCATAGGTTAGATGTATATGTTACGTTATTCAATGTAGCCGAGTTATATACTGGTAATAACCATATTTCGCTTATATTTAATATAGATTATCCCTACGAAGGTGAAGTAGTAAGTGCTGCTATGATGTCAGGCACATCTACAGGACCATATTATGTTGACCAAGTATATTTTCCGCGGGTATCTCTTAGAAATAATTCAGCGTTTGATGTCAGTGGTATAGCATTAACAGCGACTATAACAGCACCAAGTGGCGCAAAATCAGTAGTAGTTCAAAATCCTGAATTTTTGCCGGGCGGTAGCGAAGTAGTAATTTATGATTTCAATATGCCATTCATTCCGAAAGAAATAGGTATGTATGATATTGAATTCTTCCTTGCTGATGATGGCGATTCAAAAGATGCTAATAATTATTTCAATTTATCTGTTCCTGTAGTCGAAGGATTGACGGGAACTTTTAATGTCGGCAGCACTACGTGGGGGGCACAATATCTCACAATAGAACAAGCATTAGCCGATGTCTATAACAGAGGTGTAAGAGATACAGTTACATTTGTTCTAACCGACCCTATTTATAATATAGGCACAACCAATTCCGATTATGCAATTGATATATCTTCGTCTGTAGCGGGCTTTACATTACCAAGAAGTTTTTATGGTAATACACAAGCAGAATATGAAAGATACAAAGCAGATTCTGCAAAGTTTAATCATAATAAATTAATCCGTTTCGTTCCTTCAGAAGAATTAAGATATATGCGTTCTTCTATACAAATTAATTTGTTAAGTAGAACAGGTATAGGAATGCATTTTGGTTCGGCGTTGTCATCGCAATTTCCTAATGCATCTGCTAATAAAATATCTCGTTCTATTTCAACGGCGCTGGGAGAACGTCCTAAAGATTTCTATTCTTATAATGCAAAATTAGAAATAGATGGTGGAGCAAACCAATCTATTAGTATTGCTCTATCGCCGAATGTTCCTGTAAATGCACCGAATAGAATACCTATAATGTTAGGAACTGGTGCAAATAATATTGCAATAAAAAATTGTGTAATCCGCGGCGTTCCGTTAGCGAATCCACAAGTTCCTGAATTATTATACGATGCTAAATGGAATACATTTACTTTTGGTGACGTAGATGGAGTTGCTGCTGCAATTTTAATTAGAAACGTTTTACCTGTTGACCATAATGGAGTTAATAGCAGAGTATTAGATACAGTTTTAAATAGCAATAACGTAATTCACGGCAACTATATTGAAAATGGTTCCTATGGTATAATGTCATTAGGAATAGGTCCACTTTACAACGTATTTGAAGGCGAATATGTTTCTTATTACAATGATAACAACGTATTTTCTAATAATAGAATAAACTCTTTTGATGTTGCAGGTATATTCCTTGGCTACGAAAATGGTGCAAAAGTTACCAACAACGTTATATACGTTATCGGTATAACTAATACAGAAGAGAACGATGTTGCAGGTATTATGATGGGTATTCCTGGCAGGATGCGAATCGGCGAAGAGTTTTTAGGAACTACAGGATATAATAATTTGCACATATCATTAGAAGGAAATGAAATAAGTAGAGTTTATTCTAATAAAGATGCTTACGGCATAAAAGTAGAACAAGAACTTAATAACTTCGTGTATTCTCAAATAACGGGCAATAAGTATTTTGCTAATCATAATGATTCTATAAATATCTTTAATAACGTTATATGGGATGTTAAAACACATATGGATAACTATACGGGCAGTAGATATGGTATTAGATTGTTTGCATCAAGAGTATATGATTCTCCGTTTTTAGATAAATTTGAATTATTTACAGAAAGAAGAGATACAACTTATACAATATCACACGCAAAAATTATTAATAACTCTATAATAATACATGAAGATGATAATAGAAAAGTTAACTTCCCTGATGCTTATATCGGCGGACTCGTAGTGCAAGACGTAGATACTATAATGATGTTTAACAATGCTATTGCTGTATTGGACGAAACAAATAGTGCTGATATAGTTGCTGCCGTTGTTATACAAAGTAAGCGTCCTAACGGCGAAGATAATGGCACTAAATTTGAAGCAGATAACAACGTATATTATACGCCTGATGGTTCTGTTATTAGATTTATAGAACAATCTCAACGTCAAAGGTCAGTAATATCTAACCCTGGCGCAAGGGACCAATTTAGAGGATTAGAACAATGGATATTTTATACTAATACAGAAAATACATCTGCTACATCCAATTTCTACCCTAATTTGTATAGAACGAATACAAATCCGCAATTATTACGAGTTACTACTCCTGCTCCTATTGGTTCATATTTAAGTGGTAGAGGCAAAAAGTTTGACTTCATAAAAACGGATATAGACGGTAATTTACGCGGTGTAGCAGACCAAAACTACGACATCGGTGCATGGGCATTTTCAGGTCAAGCATATGAAAACGATCTTGGTATTGTTAATTTTGTTGTGCCTGTTGCTTCAAGGGATTACTCACATCCACAATTTGGCGAAGCCGAATATGTTATGACTACGGCTCCTGTAGATGTTATTGTAAATATTAGAAACAATGGTAGCACACCTATTATAGGAAGAGTATGTTCTTTGCAAGTATATCAAATACCTGATGTTTCCTCAACTCCTGAAATAGGCGGAACACTTCTACAAACTTACACTGTTAATATTAATGCTGCACCATCTGAAACCGTGCCTGTTAGTTTCAATATAAGAAATGACAGTCCTTTACGTTTTCCAAGGTCTTATGCTGATTTAGTAACGACTCCAACTCCTGAACGTTTTAGAGGTATGGCTAACAACGTAACTCCACGATATAGATATGAAATTACTTTGCCATCAGACCAAGATAATACAAATAATACAAATTATCCACCATCTACAATTCCTGCAAAAGTAGTTAGATATTATATCAAAAAATCTGATTTTAGTGCTATTGTTTCTGCTAATAATACAGTAATTCTTAATATGGGCGGTATTGATGCCAGTTACATAAACAGCGGTGATACAAACTTCGTTAGTTGGTTTGGCGATAATTATCTTGTTCCAAACTCTGACGTTATGTCAAACGTTGCAGGATTCTTAAACTTTAAAGCACTACAAAAAGGTTTTAAAGACCTCGGCATATATTACAAAGCAAATGACGATGAAGAAGGATATGACATAATAGATAGAAGTGTTTGGGAACCAACATCGGTTAATTACTCTATGTATAGATATTTATTCTGGTCTGATGCTTTAAACGATTCGCTCACTGAATACCAAGAAGGTGATATAAATAGATTTATGTATGGTGCTTCAAATAAGAACCGCAAAAATATAATATTCTCTTCTGAAGAAATATCACGTAACTCCTATGCTTATTATCAATATATTGAAGAAGACGACTTTATTAAATCATTGTTCGGTGTTACGCCAAGAGGCACAGGTATATACAACGCAACTTACGAAGCAGCACCAAATAGCAACAGCGTATTACTTACAGGTTCTACTTTATTGCCTAATGTAAATGCTGCAATTAAAAACAATACACTTTACACGCTAGATCCTCCGAAAGATGTTAGAATGCAACCCGCTATATTCGAAAACTTCGGAAATGCTAAATTATCTTCTTTACAAGCATTGTATTATAGCAAACTTGTCACTGTAAATAAGGCTGATAAAACATTCGGTTTGATTTCATTTACTTCTGAAATGAATGCTATTTACCTCGGTGTTGACTGGAGACATTATGATGACCCGAAAGATATAATTAGTGCTATTTTAATTAATCTTGGCGGATTTATAGATGATGAAACTTTCTTACATACTGAAATTGTGAACTTTGATGCAAATGTTATCAATAATAAAGTTGTCCTTGATTGGGAAACAGCAAGCGAAGTTAATGTTAATAGTTTTGTTGTAGAAAAATTAAATACAAGCAACAACTTTGCTAATATCTACGAAACAGAAGCAAAAAGAGATAACAACATTGCTAACATATACACTACCACCGATGCTAATGTTCAATGCGGAAATACTTATACATACCGATTGAAATCTATTAATGTTGACGGAAGTTATAATTATAGCAGTGAAAAATCTGTAAGCATTGACGCTACTTCTAATTTCATTTCATTAGATAAACCTACTCCTAATCCTGTGACCGATAACACTTTTGATGTTGCATTTGCACTATCAAATGAAGCAAATATCAAATTATCTATTATGGATATTACAGGAAAAGAAGTGATGGTATTGGTTTCTAACCAAGCATTCAGTGGCAGCAATAAATTATCTTTCGCTTTGAATAATTTACCGAGTGGAAGTTATAATTTAATTTTGTATGCAGACGGAAACTCCGTATCACAATCATTTACTATTGCTAAATAGTTTTTGGAACACAACTATAAAAGGGGAACAAAGTTCCCCTTTTTTTTGTTTTACGCTGAATTGTTACTAATAACTAATCCCCTTCGTCCATTCTACCATCGTCAAGGTTGCGTTCTCGTTTTTGTTTGTAATCGTTAAATCGGTAAGACAAACCAAGAACAAAACCACGAGAATTAAATTTAGTATTTGTTTCTGAATATAATACGCCCGGTATGTCCTCAAAACCGCCCCATTGCATAGTATTAAATATATCTTGCAAACGCAATGATATATTAAATTGACGAGAAAAGTTTAACCTAAATGATGCATCCATATTCCAATTACCTTTAAATTCACCTTGTGCCCTTAACATTTTAGAACGAATATTAGCACTTAAAGTTATATTTAAAAACTTTTCTAATAAATCAAGTTGTGAATTGATTCTTGCAGTCCAGTTAAATGCTGTTTTTTTATCAGCACCAATATCTCTTGCATCAATACTATATGAATATAAAGAAAAATTAGCATCCGCTTTCCAACTTTCAAATATCTTATACATATATATAAATTCAAAACCTGTTCTTGAAGCCGTGGATATATTCATCGGCATAGATAAAGTTGTATCTCCTTGAACAACACTTTTATAGGATTCTATTACATCGGTAGAATATCTGTGAAATAGCGTTGCTGTAAGAGTAGATACATCATAATTCATTAGATAACCGAATTCAAAATTATAATGTGATTCAGGTTCTAATTCAGGATTACCTTTTCTTAAATTCAATGGGTCTTCGTAATTAGTTACGGGATTTAAATCCCAATGGTTAGGTCTTCGCATTCTGCTTGAAAAATTAGCACTAACTTGGTGATTAATATTTAAATCATAAGCAAGATAAACACTCGGGAATAACATTGTATAATCATTTTTGAAACTTAATTCAGGAGCAAGAATAGCATTAAAATCCATTATAGTTGTCTCAACACGCACTCCAACATTGGTTTTAATTGCATCAAATAATTTAGTAGAACCTGTTACATATCCTGCTATTATTTGTTCTGTAAATCTAAATTCATTTTTTCTATTTGTATCTACAACCCAAATATTATTGACCAAATTATCTAAATGATTATCTATATCACCTTTTCTATTATAATACTTTCCGCCTGCTTCTAATTTGAAATTAGTTCCGATAGGTCGTGCATAATCAAATTGGGTAGTATAAATATTAGAAATTGTGCTTGAAACATTTTGCTGTTTAGAATATATTGAAGAATCAAAATTAGGTGCAAAAAAGTTATATTGATTATAATATGTTAGCCATTCTCTATTGTGACCATTATAGTATAAATCAACATAAAGTTCATGACCTTTGTCTTCAAAATTATGTTTATATGAAAGAGTATGCTCAAAATTAGTTCCGAACGGACTCTGATTATCTTCAGCACGAGTATAATAATCTATCCAAATATCTTCATTATCATAAACCCAATATTTACTTTCATTATTACTTAATCTTCTATTTGCACCTGCATTAAAAGTATAAGTTAAAACATCATCTTTGCTAAAATTATAATCCGCACCAATTTTACCTCTAAAACCTTGTCCTCCGCCTTTATTATTGCCTTCTTGTTTTAGAGTTTGCAAAGTATCACCGTAACTATTTAAAAGGTATCTATTTCTTTCAGATTCTCCGCTTCTGTTTCCTAATCTACTTGAGATATTAACAAAAAAATTCCATTTCCCCGTATTTAAATTAGCAGCAATAGAACCTGAATATCTTGGCTCGCCTGCTTGATTTAAGCCACCATTTAGATTGACCATTCCATTAAAACCATCATCTCTTTGGCGAGTAGTAACTATATTTATCATACCTGCAGTTCCATCTGCATCATATCTTGCTCCTGGATTAGTAATTAGTTCTACTGATGAAACCATCGTTGAAGGTATTTGTTCTAATGCTTCACTTGCGGTAAGATTGCTAACTCTGCCGTCAATAAGCACTTTTACATTAGAATTGCCACGCAAACTTACATTATCATCTTGGTCTACGGTGACCGAAGGAATATTTGCAAGCACATCAAGAGCAGAACCGCCGATATTTGATGCATCTTGTTCTATATTAAATACTTTTCTATCCAAGCCAACTTCTATTGCTTCTCTTTGTGCAACAACTTGGATTTCTGCTTGTTGTATTGCAACCATTTTTAGAGTTAGGTCGCCGCAATTATGCTCTTGTTTGGACGAACTTATACTAATATTGCGAACAAACACTGTATCATATCCGACAAATTTAACTTCAACAGTATAATTCCCGTCATTTACATTAAGCGAAAACTTACCTTGTTTATCGGTATATCCACCTTTGATTAACCTATTTGTTTCTGGATGATGAGCGGTAACAGTTGCTCTTGCGATAGGTTTTTTGCCGTCATTATCTACAACTCTACCTGTTATTATTCCACTTGGGAGTGCGTCAGTAGGATTATTTCGGTTTTGCGGCTGTGAAATTAGAGTTCCTGACATAAAAATCAGAAATAAAAAAGCAAATGCTATTTTTGAATAATTCATTAAATTAAAATACTAATTATTAATAACACAAAATTAGACATAATTATTAAAAAAAGGTTTAAAATATTTTATCTATCCTGCTGAATTTACTTCATCATCTCTTTATTTTACAAACAATTTACTTGTATTTACTAATAAATTACTCGTATTTACTCATCTTTTACTTCTAATTACAAATAAATCACTTCTAATTACTAATAAATTACTTCTAATTACTAATAAATTGCCTCTAATTACTCGTAATTTGCCTCTAATTAGGCGAAAAGTTGAGTAATTACTCGTCTTTTGCCTCTAATTACTCGTGATTTGCCTCTAATTAGGCGAAAAGTTGAGTAATTACTCGTAAAAGACGAGTAATTACAGGCAAAACGTGACTAATTAGTAACGTTTTATTAGTAAATACGAGTAAGTTATTAGTAAATACGAGTAAGTTATTAGTAAATAGAAGTAAATTATTAGTAATTACGAGTGATTTATTAGTAAATAGGAGTAAGTTATTTGTAAAAACAAACAAATCAACACGAGGGCAAGCCCCCGTGTTAATACTTACGAGTAAGTTATTTGTAATTAGGAGTAAAATATTTGTAAATACGAGTAAGTTATTTGTAATTAGGAGTAAAATATTTAAAAAAATATAAAAAATAATTATTTTTGCAAAATGAAAGATAATTCTAATGACGAAAATAATGCTATATGTAAAACTATAAATAATATAATTTCGTTAGATGAACTTGTTAAAACAATAAAAGATGCAATTTTAGATGAGCCAAGTATTAATTTCGGCACAGGGAATATTTTTAGAAAAGGTTATAATGAAGAATTAGATTTGTATGTTCAAGCAAAGTATTCAGCACAAAATTGGTTAGATAAATATCAAGATAAAGAGCGTGCTGCTACCGATATTCCATCGCTTAAAGCAGGTTATAATAGTGTTTTTGGCTATTATATAGAAATTACAAAAATACATAGCAAAAAAATACCATCACATTATGAGCGGAAGCAAACTTTAGTAAATGCTGAACGATATACAACTCCCGAGTTAAAAGAATTTGAGGCAAAGATATTAGATGCAGAGTTCAAAATACAAGAGATAGAACATAGATTGTTTAATGAAATAAAATCAAAGATATTAGAATATATAGAGCAGATTCAGAATAATGCATACCATTTAGCAGTTCTTGATTGCTTTCAAAGTTTTGCAACAATATCTAAATTAAATAACTACGTTAAGCCGTCAATAGATGATTCGCTTTCTTTAGAAATAGATGCGGGTCGTCATCCTGTAGTTGAGAAGTCATTGCCTGCAAGCGAGATATTTGTTCCGAATAATACTTTTATGGATACAGATACGGAGCAGATACATATAATAACGGGACCGAATATGGCAGGGAAATCTTGTTATTTGCGGCAAACTGCTTTAATAGTTTTAATGGGACAGATAGGTTGTTTTGTGCCTGCAAATAAGGCACATTTTGGATTCGTAGATAGAATATTTACACGCGTTGGTGCTCAAGATAATATAAGTGCCGGTGAAAGCACTTTTCTTGTAGAAATGCAAGAAACAGCATATATTCTTAATAATGCAACGAAACGAAGTTTGATATTGCTTGACGAAGTTGGAAGAGGAACAGCTACTTTTGATGGTATATCTATTGCTTGGGCTATCGCAGAATATATACACGAGCATATTAAAGCAAAAACATTATTTGCCACACACTATCACGAACTAAACGATTTAGAATCAAAGTATAATAGGATTATAAATTACAGGGCAGATGTTTTAGAATCTGGTAGCAATATCGTATTTACACATAATATTAGCAAAGGTGCAAAGGTGCATTCTTATCATTCTTACGGCATATATGTTGGACGGATGGCAGGATTGCCTTATTCTGTTGTGCATCGTGCAAGTGAAATTATGGGCGAGTTTGAAAAAAGTGTTAACACATCTAACAATAAACTTTTTGCTGATACTTCTAATATCCTTACAACAAAAAAGCATCAACAACAAGAATCACAACTCTCCATTTTTGAAATACAAGATGATGCTATTAGAGATAAACTACGTAACGCAGATTTAAATTCAATGACTCCTTTACAAGCCCTCCAATACCTCCAAGAACTAAAAAATTGCTTGTAGAGCGTTGAAAATAAAAAAGATTATGTATTCTGTTATTTTGAACTTGTTTCGGCATCTTTTTTAACATAAATAATTATGGATATTTTTATAAATAAAATTTGTTATACTGAACTTGTTTATCAAAGGATAAACAAAAAACTAAACACCCAATTTTCAAAACAAGAAATTGAAAAAATGATATTTGATATTATTGAAAAAACTGAAGAAAGTTATTTTGAAAAAAAAGGCAAAAACTACTATATATCTAATAAAGAACATAATATTAGAATAACAATAAATTCAAACACTTTTAGAGTTATTACCGTTGACAAAATTGTAAAGTATTTATAATTTTGTCAAAAATTTTTATTAATTTACAACAATTTTTAATTAAATATAAAAAAATGGCAACTGAAAAATTAATCATTGCTGCAAAAGCAGCATTAAAGGAGTATTTATGTGTCACTCCTACCGAAAATATATTAATCATTTCTGACGAAGGATTGCGAGAAATAGGACTCGCATTATATGAAGCAGGCCAAACATTATGCAAAGAATCCTTCTACGTGGAAATTAAAAAAAGAGAAGTAAACGGGCAAGAACCACCCGAAGCAATCTCATCGTTAATGAAAAAAGTAGATGCAGTAATTTGTGCTACATCACGTTCGATGACGCACACCGATGCTCGCAGAGGAGCAACAGAAGCAGGCACAAGAGTAGGAACAATGCCTGGAATAAACACCGATATAATGCTGCGTTGTTTTGCTGCTAACTCTAATAGCATTATAGAGTTAAATAACAAACTAATATCTACACTAACCGATGCAAAAGAAATAAAACTTACTTCCAAATCAGGCACTGATGCAACTTTTGGATTTGCGGGAAGAAAAGTTATATCATCCACAGGCGTGCTGTCTAATAAGAGTGCTTGGGGAAACATACCTTCAGGTGAAGTATATTTTGCCCCATTAGAAGATAAAGCAGACGGCAAACTTATAATTGATGGCTCTGTTGCAGGTATTGGAATGATTAAAGAACCAATAACTATATATCTTAAAAATGGAAAAATCACATCTATTGAAGGCGGAGATGATGCCAAAAAATTAGATGAAATGTTAAGTAATGTCGGCGAAAAAGCGAAAATAGTTGCTGAATTTGGTATCGGAACTAATCCTAAAGCAGAAATAAGTGGATGCATTTTAGAAGACGAAAAAGTTATGGGAACTGTCCATATTGCATTCGGCAATAATATTTCTATGGGCGGGACAAACGATATTCCAATACATATAGATTGCATAATTAGAAATCCATCGTTCAGTGTTGATGGCAAATCTATAATGGAAGAAGGAAAGTTTGTATTTTAAAATCTACATTTTATTTTACCTAAATAAGTTCGGAATAAAAAGTATTTTAACACGGGGATTCATCCCCGTGTTATTTTTTATAAAAACTATGTTATGCTGAACTTGATTCTGTATAACATTTTTATAGGTTACATATAATTAAGCATTCCAAATTAATTTCTTTCCTGCCAAAAGATGACAATGAATATGAAAAACCGTCTGTCCGCCGTCAGCATTGCAATTGAAAACCAATCTGTATCCATTTTCAGCAACACCTTGTTGCTTCGCAATATGTTTGGCTGCAAGAACAATTTTTCCTATTATTGCTTCATTATCCGCATTAATGTCGTTGATTGTTGGTATTTGTTCTTTTGGAATAACTAATATATGGACTGGTGCAATCGGGTTAATATCGTTGATTGCAAAAACAAAATTGTCCTCATAAATGATTTCTGATGGAATTTCTTTATTGTAAATTTTTTTAAAAATTGAATCTGCCATAAATAAAAAAATAATTTTTATACAAAATTACAAAAAATATTATATAAAAGCATTTAAAAAAAATGTATATTTGTAATTTAAAACGTTGATTATAACGAAAATTTAATATTAGATATATTTTTGTCGGAGAACGAAAAATGGCAAGAACATTAAACAAAGTAATGTTAATTGGTAATGTGGGCAGAGACCCCGAATTAAAACATACCCCTAGCGGTATTCCCGTAACATCATTCAATTTAGCAACAACTGACTCGTGGAAAGATAGAGCAGGAGTTTTGCAAGAACACACAGATTGGCACACCGTTGTAGCATGGCGAGGATTAGCCGAAATATGCCACAAACTTGTTAAAAAAGGTGCCAGAATCTACGTCGAAGGAAAATTACAAACACGTAATTTTGAAGACAAAAACGGAATAAGAAAACACATAGTGGAAGTTCTTATTGATAATATGCTAATGCTTGATGCAAAGCGTAACAAAGAAGGTGAAGTAGAACAAAGTTTAGATATAGAAAACTTTACTATGACTTCTTTTGAAGATGATGATTTTATGTCACTGATTGCAGATGTAAGTAGTCCATCTGCAGATTTTGATGAAGATAAATCTATCTTTTAATATATAATTTTTCTAACAAACATTTTTTTTCTTTAAATTTTATACAGAAGTTTTAGGACTTCTGTTTTTTTATACGGGGATGCGGATTTAATTTGGAATAAACTTTTTAGAGGTTCAATTATCAAACGCCTCTATCAAATTCAGGATAAATAAAACTTTCTATACTTAAAGATTTGCCTGTATTTTCATCAACTTTAATAACTACTCCTGCTATTTTATTATTTTCTGAAGCGGGCTCATATTTATGTGCTGTTTGATAAATAATTCTATTTAATGAAACATCTGTTTTTAATCCTAAAACAGAATTATATGGTCCCGTCATACCGACATCGGATATATAAGCCGTTCCTTGTGGAAAGATTTGTGCATCGGCTGTTTGAACATGTGTATGTGTTCCTATAACTGCACTAACTCTACCATCTAAATACCAACCCATAGAAACTTTTTCGCTTGTGGCTTCGGCATGAAAATCAACAACTATTATTTTAACTTCATTATTATTTATACTATTTATCACTTTATTAGCGGCTCGGAAAGGACAATCAATCGGATACATAAAAGTCCTACCCTGCAATTGCATAACTGCTATTTTTATATCTGTATATGGAATTGTTGTAATTTTATAACCCAATCCTGCATTCCCGCTCGGATAATTATAAGGACGCAAAACATTATCACTTGACTTTAATAATCGCTGTGCATACCAATTATCCCATATATGATTCCCTGTAGTTATTACGCTCGTTCCCAATTCTAAAAGAACATTTGCTTCACGCTCTGTGATACCTTTGCCGTTACAGATATTTTCGCCATTTACGATAATAAATTGCGTATTATATTTCTTTTCTATATAATTTAGATTTTCATTTAGATAATCTAAACCTGAAAACCCTACAACATCCCCTATAAACAATATATTAACCATAACACTTTATATATTTTTATTTATCAATAATTACAAATATACTTATTATTTTCTTATTTTTTTTGCTATCGTGCAAACTTTTTTGCTGTCATGCTGAACTTGTTTCAGCATCTCCACCTTTATACCTGTCATGCTGAACTTATTTCAGCATCTCCACCTTTATACCTGTCATGCTGAACTTGTTTCAGCATCTCCACCTTTTAACCTGTCATGCTGAACTTGTTTCAGCATCTCCACCTTTATACCTGTCATGCTGAACTTGTTTCAGCATCTCCACCTTTTATTCATCACGGGGATTTATCTCCGTGTTGCATAACTTTTGCTCGGATTTACCCATCTTTTACTCAATTTTGCTCGTGATTTACTAATTTTTGCTCGGATTTAGCAGTCATACAAACTTGTTTCAGCATCCCCTAAATCATTATGGGATGACAAAAGGATTTTTAGAGGTTTCCCTAATTTTATTCATCGCCTGTTATCCCGCCAACACTTTCTTCTCCTTCAATTATTCCTGTGTTGATACAGTTGGTTATAACGGTATTATTATTCAATGCATAGCCGACAATTCCCCCAATAGATTCATTTCCCTCTATAAACCCGGCGTTGATGCAGTTGGTTACTATTGCAGGCTGCTGCCGGGTATTGCCTAAAATCCCACCTACTCTATATTTTCCTTTTACAAATCCAATATTAATGCAATCATCTATTTTTAGAGTATCAAAGTTATTACAAGCTCCAGCAATTCCTCCTGCAAAACTTTCATTTCCAACAAATCCAATATTAATACATTTTTTTATTGTAATTCCATATCCTACCCCCCCAATAATTCCACCTGCACCCCAAGTATCTGAATTGGACGTTGAATACATATTTCCTGTATTAATGCAATTTTCAATGATGCAATTATGTGCACTTCCAGTAATGCCACCTGGTCCCAAAAGACGAAAACATTGACCTTCAAAATATACATCACAAGAATTAATGCAATTTTTAAATATGGTTGGTTTATCGTAGTTATTATCTGAAACAGTCCCAGCAATTCCGCCTATCCAAACAGTAGCAACACTATTGTATGAAGAATATTTAACATATCCTTCTGTTCTAAGATTAATAATAGTACCATTCCTTATGACTCCAAAAAGACCTATTACAGTGTACATATTAAAAGAAATTGCAGCAGTATCAATACCTAATACAATTTTAAAATTGTTGCCGTTAAAATGTCCTTCAAATAAGTGTGTATAGGGTGCGTTCCCTATTATTGTTCTAATTGTGTCAGTAATATCATTCATTAATTGAAAATATTTGCCTTTACTCCAACTGCCAAGAGAATTAGTTGGATTATTATTTACACTATCGGCAAGTTCTTCCAAATGTGCTTTTGTATAGATTTCAAAAGCCGTGGCTTCTGTAATTCCATCTCCGCCACCGAATGGACCAGTTTGTGCGTTTGCTGTTTGTATTGTTATCGCTATCATAACAATTATAAAAATAAATCTGTTCATAATTTTATGTAATATGTTTTTTATAATCTGCAATATAATAAAATTTAATTTAAAAGTTTTGGTTTTTACTATTCGAACGACAAATTACTTTATTTCTTTTCTGTTGGTTCATAATTATGGAAAAACATTGAATATGATGCTCTGCCTTGACTTGCCGAACGCAATTTAGTTACATATCCAAACATTTGACTTAAAGGTGCAATACATTTTATAAGTTGCGTATTTCCTTTTAATTCAACGCCTTCAATTCGTCCTTTACGGGCATTCATATCTGCAATAATATCACCAACATATTCTTCAGGCGAAGTAATTTCTACACGAAACATTGGTTCTAATAAAATAGGCGAAGCAATTCTAACAGCATCTTTAACCGCAATAGAAGCAGCAATTTTATATGCTATTGGATCGCTTTCGCCTTCAATATATTTCATTTCTAATATATTAACTTCAATATCAGCCATTGGAAAACCGCTTGTTCCTACATTTAATGCTTCTTTAGCTCCTTCCATAGCGGCATTAAGCATTTCTACAGGCATATTTTTATCTGCTCTTTCTATATTTATTTTTCCTTTTTTATCTATAAGTTCATTTTTAATAATTATTCCTAAATCTTTTGCTGGTTTAATAGATAATTTAACTGAGCCGAACATATTTTTACCTGTGCTTCTATCAAATATACCTTCTTTAATTATTTCTTGATTTATAGTTTCTTTATAAGCAACTTGTGGATTTCCTGTGCGAGTATCAAGATTAAATTCTCGTCTCAATCTATCTACAATTATTTCAAGATGCAACTCACCAACACCGCTAATAATAATCTGTCCACTATCGGCATCATTACTAAACTTAAAAGTAGGATCTTCATCAGCAAGTCGTTTTAATGCTTCAAGTAATTTATCTTGTTCTGCGAGCGTTTTTGCTTCTATTGCTTGATTAATTACAGGAGCAATAAAGCGGATTTTTTCAAAAAGAATTTGATTTTTTATATCACAAAGAGTATCACCTGTTCCTGCGAACTTTAATCCTGGCAATGCTATAATTTGTCCTGAGTTAGTTGCTTTTATTTCTTCTCTTTTACTTGCGTGGACATTTAATATCTTAAGTATTTTTTCTTTTTTATCTGTTCCTGCAATTTGCAAACTATCCCCTATATTTAATGTCCCCGAATACACACGAATATATGTCAGACGACCAACATAAGGGTCAGTCACAACCTTAAATGCTAATGCAGAAAATGGTTCATTATCTATAAGTTTAACTGATTTAATTTTTTCTAAATCTTTAACATCATAGCCCGATATTTCTGTAATATCATTAGGACTTGGAAGGTAATTTATAACTGCTTCTATTAGCGGCTGCACTCCAATATTTCTTAAAGAAGAACCACATAAAACAGGAAGAATAGAACGATTACAAACACATTTTCTTAAAGTATAATTTATTTCTGCGATAGTAATATCTTCACCTGCAAGATATTTTTCTAAAAGTTGGTCATCAGTTTCTGCAATAGATTCTATAAGTTGATTTTTATATTTAGTAGCAATTTCAATGTAATCGGCAGGTATATCTGTTATATTAAATTTAGAACCTTGTGTTTCAACATCGTAGTAAATTGCTTTCATTTCCAACAAATCAATAACTCCTTCAAAAGTATCTTCAGCACCAATAGGAATCTCAATAGGCACAGGATTACAACTAAATTTTTCTTTAATTTCATCAACTACTTTATAAAAATCTGCACCTAATCTATCCATCTTATTTATAAAAATAATTCTTGGGACATTATATTCATCTGCTTGTCGCCATACTGTTTCGGTTTGTGGTTGCACTCCACTTGTGCCGCAAACAATAGCAATAGCACCATCTAATACTCGTAAAGACCTTTGCACTTCAGCAGTAAAATCAACATGTCCTGGTGTATCTATAATATTAATATTATATCCATTCCATTCAACAGGCGTAACGGCAGACATTATAGTAATGCCTCGTTCTTTTTCTTGTTCCATAAAATCCATAAAAGCAGTGCCATCATCTACTTGTCCTATTTTATGAATATAACCTGAATAAAATAGAAAACGTTCTGTAGTTGTAGTTTTTCCGGCATCTATATGCGCCATTATTCCTATATTTCTTATTTTTGATTTATCGTCTGACATAATTTTTAACTATTTAAAGAACATTAAAATACGAAAATTTTGGGAAGTATTGTTGGCATATAAGAGAAAATAATACTATATTTGCATTATGAAAGATAGATTTATTGATGAACTATTTTTATATGATTGGGACGAAATATCAGAAAAGATATTAAATGTAAATGATAAAAATATAAAATTAGTTTTAGAAAAAACAAAACAAAATATTGCATTATCTATGAATGATTTTATGTCTTTATTGTCGCCAATTGCAGTAAATTATCTAAATGAAATGTGTCTTATAAGTCAGCAGAAAACACATCGCCGTTTCGGGAAAACTATACAACTTTATATTCCTTTGTATCTTTCTAATTATTGTCATAATGTTTGTATTTATTGTGGTTTTAATGCAAAAAATAGTATTAATAGGAAAGTGTTAAATGATGAAGAGATTCTAAAAGAATTAGAAATAATAAAAAATATGGGATACAGACATATATTATTAGTCACAGGTGATAGCAAAAATAAGGCAGGGGTAGATTATATATTAAATGCAATTAAATTAGTTAAGCCACATTTTTCTTCTATTTCGGCAGAAATACAGCCGTTAGAAATAGCACAATATAAATGTTTAATAGATGCAGGTTTGAGTTCAGTTTATATTTATCAAGAAACTTATAACAAAAAAAAATATCCTTTTTATCATCCAAAAGGCGAAAAAAGTAACTTTGATTATAGAATATCTACTCCTGAACGTCTTGGGCAAGCAGGTATATATAGAATAGGATTAGGAACATTATTAGGATTAGAAGATTGGCGTGTGGAAGCATATTTTCTTGGTTTGCATTTGCGTTTTATGTCGCGTAATTATTGGAAAACAAAATATTCTATATCATTTCCAAGAATACGTCCACATACAGGTGACTATCAGCCCAATTTTCCTGTATCAAACAAAGAATTATCGCAACTAATTTGGGCATTTAGATTGTTTGATGAAAACGTTGAAATAGCACTTTCTACTCGCGAAAGTGTTAAATATAGAAACAATATGATACCGCTTGGAATAACATCTATGAGTGCAGGTTCTAAAACGGACCCAGGCGGCTATGCCACTAATATATATGAATTAGAACAATTTGAAGTTAATGATTCACGTTCCCCGAAAGAATTAATTGCAGAAATAGAAAAACAAAATTATACTGCTATATGGAAGGACTGGGACAACTATTTAGGAAGGTAATCCTTATTTTTAAGTAAAAATATTCAAAATGAAATACAATATCAGCAAAAAGAAATTACTTATATTCGCTACTACAATTGCAATTGTTGGTTCTTCTTTTATCACTTTAATGAACGTTATCCTAAATACGCAAGGATTTAAAGAAGAAATTAATCTAAATTATGCTATTATTATGTTTGTTGGTAATTTCTTTATATGGTTTATATGTTATAGTTTTACATATTATATTAGCAAAAAATCTGAATTCAAAGAAAAATAATGATTAAAACAAAAATAATTTCAATATATCTAATTTTTACTCTATCTGCTTATATTATTTTCGCAGAAAGTGGCAACCGAACTATAAAAAACGATGCTTTTACTTTCGGCGAAAAATTAGAATATAAAGTAGGAATGATAAGCGGTCCGCTGAAAGGACTCGGCGGAAGCGGAGGAATTTCTATTAGTAATACTAAAAAACAATTTACTAATTCTGCAAAAGAAAAAAGAGATTGTTATGATATTTTGTTTTGGGTTAATAGCGAAGGATTAGTTGATATGTTATATTCTGTTAATGATAAATACAAAACGTTAGTGGATGTTGCGGGTATTTTTCCTTACGAGTTCCATCAAAGAATAAGAGAAGGAAGTTATAAAAAAGATTTTAAAGCAACATTTGACCAACTAAATAATACTGCTATTGTCGGCAATAATAAATATAAAGTTGAAGATAATGTACAGGATGTTTTATCTGCATTATATTATTTTAGAACTTTTGATTTAAGTAAAAAAAAGAATGGTGATGTCATTGAATTATCTAATTTTTACAAGGATAGTGTGTATAAACTTCCCGTTAAAATAGTAAAAAGAGAAATAATTAAAGTCCCCGCAGGAAAGTTCAAAACTATATTAGTGCAACCACTTGTTGCCGAAGGAGGATTGTTTAAATTTAACAATACAATAAGTATTTGGATAACAGATGATGACAAAAAAATTCCCGTCAAAGTAGCAACATCAATAGTTATCGGCGATGTCGGAGCAGAATTGAAAAAATATAGCGGCATTAAAGGAAAAATAACAGCAAAAATAGATTGAATACTTAAAACGAAATTATTATTTTGTAAGGGTCACCTCTAAAATGAAAAATCCGTATACTGTTATGCCGAACTTGTTTAAGCATCCTCTTATTTTATGTAGATACCGAAACAAATTCGGCATAACAGAATATTTTTAACAGAGGAATTTATTTCCTTTCTAAATTTTATTTATAATAACTAATTTACCTAATTCTTTTAAGCGGTTTGCTAATGATGGAATTATATTTTGACGTGATTTAATACCACGCTGTATGAACTCTAAAGAATTGTTATCCGACTGATTATTAATTCCTAACCAAAAAACAATTTTATCTGCTTCCATTATTTTATCAAATAGTTTAGTAACGGGACTATCTTCATTCATAAGTTTTCTATTTTCATCAATTATGTTATACAACTGATTTAATGTAATTGCACCTTCGGTAGCCAAATCCACTCCTTTTATAATAAATTCAGGCGGAGTAAATGGATTAGTTTTTTCGTTATTATATATTAAATTAGTATTCAGCACACTACTTACAACATTAGCAGTAGTTCCTCCGCAAACAATTTTGCATCCATCGGCGGACATAAACTTCCTAACTACTGAGCAATCATTTTTCTTTTCTGCTGGCGGTCCCGTTATAATATTACATACCTTTCCTGTCCTTGCAAACCCTATTATATTTGTTATGTCATCATCATAATTATTGTTGCTAATAGTAAAAACTTGTTGCGTTATATCATTAGATAGTTTAATATAATCAATGCTTTTATGTGTATAATTTTCATTAATAAATTTGCAAACTCCTTCGCTTGTCCATCCCCAATCTAATCCTCTACCTATACCTGCTTGCGTAACACCATCAGACATTAGCATAATTGCTTCAGTATTTTTTATATAACAATTTGCTTCATTAATGATACCATTTTCTGTTTCAATCTCGCGTAGATTTAGTATTTTTGCACCTATTGGTGATATAAATATCGGCGGAGGCATAGAAAAAGATAAGATATTTGCCATCCCATCATTATGTATCCGCATCATAGAAAATACTGCATAATGCCCACCTTCTGTGCCTACTTGATTGAAAAAATCAACTAAACTATCAAACGCCTGACGCAAACTAAAGCCCGATTGCAATAATTTTGAAAGGTAAGATACGTTCATAGCGGCAGCAAAGTTTGCTTTTATGCCGTGTCCTTTGCCATCGCAAAGTATAATAGTAGTATGATGTGGCGACCTTGCTATACTAAATACATCACCACAAGCAGTTCCTTCAATTTTTGATTTTTGATTAAAAGCAATATCTATATATTGATACATTACATTGATACATTTTTAGTTATTAGAAAATTATACATAAAAATAGCATTTTATGTTAAATTTTGATATGAAAAAAACAATTTTTTACTGAAATAATTCTAAATTGACTATAGAGATATATTAACAAATTGAGTAATGCACAAAAGGTATTTAAAAACATTTTTTTTGTATTTTGCCATACCGTATTAAATATGGTATAGCATTTCACAAGTAAAACTATATTTGTTTGCTTACTTCTGTCAATATGTATTTTTCTTGTTCTGTTAAACTTGCATAGCCCGATTGAGATATTTTGTCTATTATAGTATCTAACATTTCTTGTGATATTCGCTGTCCATCTACGTAAATCTCTTTTAAATTATAACTATTAGGTTCAGAATAATTAGTATTATTTGTTTGTGATGGTGTTTCCCAAGTTATAGAATATGGGTTTTGCTTTTCTTTCTTATTAAAAATATTGCCGACAACGTTCCCACTGTTAGGCGGAGTATAACCATAATTATTCCTTTCTAAACCAAATTTGCTTGGTAATAATTTAACAAGCAAAAAGCCCATTAATCCACCCCCGATGTGAGCAAAATGTGCTATTCCGTCATTGCCTGAAATACCACCTACAACAGATAAGACGACCATACCAATCCCAATCCATTTTGCTTTTAAAGGAATAAATATAGGAAATACTATCAAACGTCTATCAGGATTTAGCATTATAAAACCAAACAACAATCCATAAACAGACCCCGAAGCACCAATTGCAGGTGCTATATCTCCTAATGCTGAACTAATTAATATATGCAAAATTCCTGCTCCCACACCACAAATTAAGTAAAAGCGAAGAAATTTTTTACTACCCCAAAATTGCTCTAACTCTGTGCCAAACATCCACAGCATAAACATATTAAAGAAAATATGCCAAAAGTCGCCGTGCAAAAACTGGTATGTTATAAGTTGCCAAATATGAAAATCAGAAGTTATACCAGGTCGGACAGTCCAACCATCTAAAGGTATAAGTGCGAACCATTTAGTCATCCATATCTTAAATGGAAGCGTTTCTATAATTGAGCCGTTAAAAAGCATTTCAAGAAAAAATACAGCAGCGTTAATTACTAATAAAGTTTTTACTATTTTTGTTAATCTAAACATAATTTAATTCTTTTATATTTTTTTACAAAAATAAGGTTTTATTTTTGTAAATATATTTATCTGCCATATCGTGTTTGACACAAAATCTACTCGTATATAATTAGTAGAACCGAAACAAGTTCGGAATAACAATTAACAAAAACATAGTCATGATCAACTTGTTTCAGCATCCCTCCTTCTCAATCCTTAATCCCATCATACAAAAATATCGGCGTAGCACCAACTTTACTGGCATCGGATTGTCTTTCATCGGGGCTTTCGCTAAATACTTTTAGTTGTGGATAAAGAGATTGTATTAAGGTTGCTCCTTCTACATAAGTCCAATCAATATCGCCGAGTAAATTGGCTAACTTTCTACCAACCATATTCCTTGTTAAATGAGAAGAAACACCAGATACATCTTGTCCATTTACTCCTTTATGAATACAAAATTGTTTATCGTAATGGCAATTAGCAATCGTGGAATTAGTATAACGAATATTTGTTATTGCACCCGTAGTTCCAACTGGTCCTTCTACAACGCCAGTGTTAATACAGTTAGTCATAACACTACCAACACCAGTCGTTCCTGTAATTCCTGCAATCCCGCCTACACCATTACCTTGCTCATAAGGAACTACATTTTCAACATTAGAACTTATAAAACCTGCATTTATAGAGTTTGTTATCGTTCCGACATTCAAAACTCCTGCTAATCCGCCAATTCTATAATGCAGACAAAATGCAGTTCTATTATTCAAAATACTTCCAATATTCAAACAATTAGTCATAATAGCACCCGATGAAACAGCAAATGCTATTCCGCCCATTCCAATAGGTGTATAACTATTACCAATTCCAATTGATGTAATTGCTCCTATATTTGTGCAATTTTCAATAATAGAATTATCAGAACATTCACCTACTATTCCTCCTGCTGCTGTTCCTATTGCAGTTGCAGATGCGTAATTTACACAATTTTTTATAACACTATTAATAGAACTACCTACAATTGCACCAAAGATTTCTACGCTACTATTAACATATCCTACCACTTTAACATTAATAATTGTAGCATTGCGTATTGCACCAAATAATCCTGCTGGCTGATGCATTAAAGAATGATTTATTCCTAACGCAATTTTATGTCCATTTCCATCAAAATATCCTTCAAAACTTCCCATTAAATTAGCACCACCAGAAGGAAAATATCTTCCAATAGGAACTCTTACGCTATCATTAATAATATCTTGTGTTAATATGAAATATTTACCATTGCTCCAAACTACATTACCTTGCGGATATCCTACATTTACTAAATTAGTTAGTTCTTCTATATCATCTATATTTGCAATTTGATAAGGATTAGATTCTGTTCCATTTCCACCACTAAATGAAAATAAATAAGGAACAGATATTAAAAATAAGAGAGTATTTAGTAGTTTTTTCATTGTTTTACCTATTAATTTATATTATAAAAGCAAATATACATCTTTTTTTACTAATAATTTGCCTTTAAAACTTAATGAATTGCCTTTAAAACTTAATAAATTGCCTTTAAAACTTAATAATTTGCCTTTAAAACTTAATGAATTGCCTTTAAAACTTAGTGAATTGTCTTTAAAACTTAGTGAATTGCCTTTAAAACTTAGTGAATTGTCTTTAAAACTTAATGAATTGTCTTTAAAACTTAATGAATTGCCTTTAAAACTTAATAAATTGCCTTTAAAACCTCATCTTTTATTAAGTTTTAGACAAAATTATTAAGTTTTTTTAATGATTCATTAAGTTTTTTTAATGATTCATTAAGTTTTAGACAAAATTATTAAGTTTTAAAGGCAAAACGTGACTAATTAGTAACGTTTTATTAAGTTTTTCTAATGATTCATTAAGTTTTTCTAACAAATCAT
>Ga0099364_10001218_pt1 | contig 42856 bp, 41 predicted proteins | sample TergutTh196P3_FD_73070 | JGI IMG/M metagenome (GOLD analysis project Ga0099364, IMG submission 73070) | Microcerotermes parvus P3 segment gut microbial communities from Pointe-Noire, Republic of the Congo - Th196 P3 | ecosystem: Host-associated > Arthropoda: Insects > Digestive system > Gut ...
CGATAAAGGCAGCCGGCCGGCTTGATGAGATAGTGGTGGTGGGCATTGACGCGCTCCCGGATGCCAATGCGGCGGTTAGAAGCGGCGAGATGGCGGCGACAGTATTCCAGGATGGCGCTGGGCAGGGCAGAGGCGCCCTCGATATGGCAGTCAAAGCCGCCAAAGGGGAGGAAATTCCGAAAGAGCACATGATTCCCTACATCCTTGTTACGCTCGATAACGTATCGGAGTACGAATAGAATAGTCGCGGCTAAATAGGCGATCAGTTCTATTCTTTTATGACGAACAAGCTCCCCGGACCCGGGGAGCTTGTTCGTCATAAATCCGCAAACCTGCTCAGGCCGCCAGCGCTCTTCTGTAAATATCCCTCACGAATTTCTCGGTCACAGTGTCGCGGAAACTTTCGCCGAAGTGGCTGAGCCAGAGTTTTTCCATACTCAGCGCGGTCTTGATCATACGGTCCATGTGCGACTCGTTTATTCCGTAAGCGCGCGCGGTCGGGCGGGGCATGCCGTTAGCCTCCAGGAAGCCTATCGAGTCGTCCCAGCCGTCATCGTAAACGTCCCTGCACGCAAGCATCGAGATTGTCACGGCGACGCTGTGCGGCAAGTAAGGACTGGCGTTACTGAGCCCGTAGGATATCGCGTGGCTCGCTCCAACCCTGCCTCCGATGGTGCTGCTGCCTCCCAGCACGGAGGCGACAGCGGACTTGACCGCAATATCAATGTCGAACTCCGAGAGGTTGCTTGAGAGTACTTCGCGCGATATCTGTACGCCGTCGAGTGCGTCGAGGACCGCGTCAGACTCGCTCGTTTGGCTCATCGTTATCTCGTAGTGATGGAAAAAACTGTCCATCATCGAGTAAAACCTGTTGAATTTCCTCGCGCCGGACGCCAGGGCCGGGGCAATGATGGCGACAGCCGGGGCCGTATGGCTGTTGTTTATGCCAAGCTTCTTTTCCGGTCCCCGGAGCACGGCTATCGGAGTCAATTCCGCGCCTGTGCCGAATAGCGTGGGCAATACCCAGATGTCGATACCCCGCGCCATTTCTAGGCCGTATCCCTGATACTCCGCCGACAGTTTGGCAGGATTTGCCAGACAAATCGAAACCGCCTTCGCGAGGTCCATCGTACTGCCGCCTCCGATTCCGACCACGGCGTCCGGCATGTACTTTCCGGCCCTTAGCAGGGATACTACGTGATCCACGTCCTGCGTTCGCGGTTCGGAGTGCGAGGCGTCGAATACGTATTTTTCTTTTTTAGCGAAAATTGGGGCAAATGAAACTTGCGGTTTCAAAATCTCATCAATAATGAAAAACGGGTACGACGCGCGTTCTTTCAGCAGTTTAAGCAAATCAACCACGCCGTCGCAGCTCGGCACCACTTCGGTGAGGATTTTTGTCCGCCACCACGGGCGGGCGTCTTTGAATTCCTTTATAGTCATGGGTTCATTCGGCATAAATTCGGCACACTTCCTTCTGTTATTTAAATTGCCTGTTAGTTTTTGCCCTCGAAAAGTATGCTGTCCTGCTGCTTTTTGAAAGCGGTTATGAATGTGCTGAAGCACTCAATCTCCTGCGCGTCGAGGGATGGCGGGGCATGTTTGTATTCCTCGCTCCTGTTCATCTCAAAACAGCGCTCAAGAGCCTCGTTGAGTTTGTCCAGATGATTTTCCGCGAACGCAACGGCCGCCGGGGTATCCTGCGGCATATGGCGTATGGTTTCAAGTACCATGTCGGCGAAATCGCAGATTTCCAGAATTTTCTCGCGAAGGCGCGGTTTACGAACCAGCGCCGCCATCGAGCGCGCGGCCCCGACCTTGGTCGAGCCGACGAAGGCGGCGGAGGATTCCCTTCGGGGGGAATTTTTAGGTATCTTCGCCTTGACCTCTTTACGCGCCATTCGCATCTTTTGTTCATCTCGCATCAGTTCTAAAGCTTCTTCCAAATCTTCCATTTTTTTGTGCTTCGTCGACGCGGTCGAAAGAAAAACGGGCACGATCAACAAAATAAGCGCGGCTGCAATATGGACAGGCACGGGCATTCCTCTCCCCAAAAAGTCGGAGAAAATTAGCAGTACGCCTGAACCAAGTAAGAACGCCAACGCAGTTTTGTTCATTCTAAATCTCACCCGCTTTGAAACAAGCAACTTTACTTAAGTAATCACCGAGCACTATATTACAACGCAATACTGACAAAATGCAATATCCCCGGCATCGGCAATTACCACCAGGGCCACCCGGGATTATACCCGATAATCTCGGCAAAGCGCCGGACGAGGGCTGAACCCGCGAACAACACAAACACGCATCCAACGGCAAGGAAAGGACCCAGCGGAACGGCGTCCTTTCGCTTGAGTTTTTTTATGATCATCAGCGGAATCACAACAATGCCGCCTACGATAAAGCCCAGATATATTCCGAACGCACAGTACTTCCATCCCACCGCGCCTCCGATCCCGGCCATGAGCAGCGCGTCGCCCCAACCCATACCCCCTCGGCTCACCAGTATAATCAGGGCAATCAGGCCAAATCCGAGAGCCGCGCCCAAAACTCCGTCGATTACCGCCTGCCAGCCGCCCATGATACGCAATACCAGCCCAATAACGCCCAACGAAAGCGCCCACACGTCGTATATATATCCGTTATCAAAATCCGTCAGGGAGTTAAAAAGAGAAAACCAAAGCACAAGCACTCCCATCAGCATTGCGTATGAGAATCCCCACCTGAGGAACAGCGCGGCGGTAAGCGTCCCGGAAATAATTTCGGCGACGAAATGCCGGGGCTTGATGCGTGAGCCGCAGTACCTGCACCTGCCCTTTAAGGCGATGAACGAAAGCAGCGGCACGAGGTCCGAGGTACAGAGGACGTGACCGCAGCTGTCGCAAGCCGACCGTTCGTTGCCCCACCATTTCTTTTCAGCGACCGTGCGCATCGCCGCGGCATTGATGAAGGAACCGGCGCAAGCTCCTCCCGCGAGCGCCAAAATCGCCATCGTTATATTATAATAATTTAAGGCGTCAATCATTGTCCTATACCCCCGAGAGGAGAATATATAAAATGCCGATTATCCAGGTAAATCTGTTGCAGGGCCGCTCCACTGAAATCAAACGCAAATACGCCGCCGAACTTACGAAGCTCTCATGCGAGTGTCTTGACGTACTCCCCGAGTCGGTGCGCATAATCTTCAACGAGATGGCTCCCGAAAATTTAGCTGTCGCGGGAACTCTCGCAGCGGACAGAAAAAAATAAGGCCGCTTATTTAATTATAACCCTTGATTGATGAAATGGTCGAAAGAATAAGGAAAACCCGCCCGGCGAGGGTGGGAATAATATACTGGTCCGGCATCGGAAACACGGAGCGGATGGCGTCGTTGATAGCATCCGGCGCCGAGTCGTCGGGCGCGGACGTGACGGTCAAAAACGTTGCCGACGCCTTGCCTGGGGAATTGGACCGGTATGACGCGGTCGCGCTCGGTTCCCCGGCCACGAACTCGGAGTGCGTGGAAGAGAGCGAGATGGCAGTGTTCTCAAGGGACGCCGTTTCGCTTCTCGCCGGCAAGCCGACGGGCCTGTTCGGCTCTCACGGTTGGGGCGACGGTGAGTGGATGCGGAAATGGACTGATGAGATGAGGCGCGCCGGAGTGTCCCTTATAGACGACGGCCTTGCCGTGCGCGAATCGCCGGAAGGCGAGAGCGCCGACAGGTGTGTGGAGTTTGGAGGTAAATTGGCTCAGGCGGCAGGGCTCACCTTCGTCTGATGACGTCCAGCAAAAATTTCTCCGCCTCGTCCATGATAATATCCTTGATATCATTCTGAGGTTGGTCAATTTCCGGCGCAGGTATATACGAAGTATCGGCGGGGATCTCGATGTTGTACGGGATATTGTCCTGGATAGTAGTCATGGTATTCTGCGGTGGTCTCTCCGGATCCGGGCTGTAAGGCAAAACGGTGATATTCGGCGGACCGGCCTTTAGGATCGAGAACGAAGGTTTATCGGCGTTGCCGCCGATTTTGAACGATATTTCCCGGAAGTCCGCCTGTCTGCCGGCGGCGGACCCCCTGTCCGTTACCTGCCTCAAAAGTTCATCCAACCCTTGGCCGGAGAAAATATCGCTTATACCGCCGCCTGCGATGACTTCCGCCGCTCCCATAACGCCGCCCGCGGCGGCGTTGATAAGCTGGAAGTTCACGTTTCCTTCTCCTGTAAGATTCAGATCGCCCGCATAGGTGACGGGTCCCTCCGCTTGGACGTATTTGTATAGCGGATCGCCCTCCGGCGCGAAAGCCTCGGAACCCTTCTGGAGAATGAGGCGTGTCGTTTCGAGTTTGAAGGGAGCCGTGACCTCGGTGTATCGAACCGAATTAACGCCGTAAAGCCTCGAAACCATGTCAAGCCACTTGAAGCCGCTGATGCTGCCTGAGCCGATTTTTGCCAGGCCGGTTCCATCCAATGTAAATTCGGGATTTGCCGTTCCGCCGAAGGACATATCCATTGCCCCCATGCCTGTGATATTGCCTGCGATATCAGGAACGAGATCGTGAATCAACGCGTTCACGTCCACGCCGGACGCGTTCAGTTTTCCCGAATATTGCATAGTCTGAGTGTTGACGCTGCCGCTCGCCGACAAAGTCCCGCCGTTCAGCCTTGCCGTCCCTTGTCCGAACTTGAAAATGACGTCGTCAAGCTCCAGCGGAAGCGACACGTCGGTAAGCCTCATGCCGAAAACTCTGACAGAGGGCGCGGATGCGTTACCATGCCCTGAGATTCCTTTGTCTGAGAGCGCCGCGTTGAACCGGACCGAAAATGTTCCGCCTACTTGTCCTACGAGCTCCGGGACGTTCTCCGTCAGTTTAGCCAGGTCGAGTCCCGAAACCGTGAAGTCGATCTGTCCCGTGCCGTCCGAGGGCCTGAAACTCCCCGAGGCCTTAACAGGCAAACCGGACCAGGAGGCGGAACCGTCCCTCAACGAAAAGTTTCCCCGCGCGTAAGAAAATCCCGCTGTTATATTATCCGCGGCATACCCGGAAACCGTAAAGGAATCGCTGCTGAGGGTCCCGTCGAGCGACGGATCAAATAGCGTTCCCCTGATTCGTATCTCCGCCGTCACATTTCCCCGGGGATCCATTTTTTCGGCGTCGGCGGGGAGCAGCGGCTTTAGTCCGGCCACGTTCAAATTCACCGTGTTAAATGTCAAGTCGAGTTTTGGCCCGGAGAGAAGATCCGACACCGTGCCGGCCACAGATGAAGCCGCTCCCTGAAAATTCATTCTTCCGTTGACCGAGGCCTCGTTGCCGCCGGTCAGCCTGATATGCAGCGCGGCGTCGGTACATGTCACTCCGGAAGCTCCGATCCGCGGAGCGCGCAAAGAGATGGTTCCCGAAAGCGCGTTGGAGGGACCCTTAATTTCGGTTGAGAAGTCGGAAATACTCCCCGTTACCTCTTTGACGCCCAAAAGACTGCCCAAGGACGCGATATCCACCGCGCCCCCGTTTAGCTGCACGAATACGGTCGGGACCGCTTCTCTGAACGCAATCGCCAAATTACCATTTAGCGGGATTCCAAGTACGCTCGCTGTAATTTTGTCCAGAGAAAACCTCATCTGCCCGTAGTTCACCGTGCCGTCGAACGACTCGACCGGCCATCCCGCGACGCGCGTTCCTTTGTAGCCGGCATTCGCCGTGAATACGGGATCCGTCCACGTTCCTGTCACCTTGAAAGACGCTCCTGCCGTCCCGGCGTAATTTCTGGACTCAAGCGCGGGCCACAGGCTTGACAATTCCGTCAAATCGATTCTCTCCGCCGTGCCTTGCAGGTCAAGCGCTTCCGAAATTTGTCCCGACGCTTTAACTACGCCTTGGCCTATCTTGAGATCGGCATTTTTCAACGTTGCCTGAGTTCCCTTGATCTCCGCCGCAAGAGCGCCTGTCACCGCTATCGCGTTCACATGCCCTTTGAGGCGGGCCGTGATGGTGTTTTGGCTTACCCTCAGACCGACGTCCTCGACCCCGATTTCTCCCCATTTAGAGAAGAACCGGCTCTGGACGAGCTTCAATTCGTCGACGGGCATCTGAAAAGGTCTGTCGGACGGTTGACTCGGCAGGTTGTTGACTTCCTGGACGAATTTGTCCAAATCCATATGCACTCCGCCGATGGATAAAAGTGAAAGACGCGGCGCGCTAAACAAAGACATTATATTTATTCTGGCAAACACGAAATCGGCTTTAAGCATCTCCGCATTGTTCTTGGTTAGGCTGGTCCCGAGGATTACATAACCGCGCAGGGGATTGCCCGTCACATGGCCAAACTTAAGCTCCGCCTGCAAATATATAATTGCCGCGTTTTGCACTTCGCGCGCCACAAGATCGCATCCCATGTCCAGTTTCGCGAACATCAGGAGAAAAATCCCCGAAAACATAATGATAAAAACAAAGACCCACAAAATTTTATTTATTCTCAACGCGCTTCGTCCTCACTCCACATTTAGTCTGTGATATATTTAATTATAAACCAAGTATTGATTTGGAGTGATGGCATTTGACAGGTTTTTTTGACGGAGCGTCGCGCGGCAATCCGGGACACGCCGGAGCGGGGGCCTGTATTCTGGACGGGGGAGAAGCGGTTTGGGAGTGTTCCGAATACCTTGGCTCCAAGACGAACAACGAGGCCGAATACATGGCGCTGATTTATCTGCTTCGGGAGGCGAAGGCGAGAGGGCTGCGGGATATCGAAATTCACGGCGACAGCAAGCTGGTGGTCTGCCAGGTTCGCCGTGAATGGAAGATCAACCTGCCGCATCTGAGGGAACTGGCTTCCGAGGCATGGGGTCTGATGGATGGCATGAACGTGAAGCTGGCGTGGATCCCAAGGAGTGAAAACAAATTGGCGGATGCCCTGTCAAACAAGGCGATAGATGATCAAATTTTTTATTGAGGTATAATTTACAAAGCGCGGCCCCGAACCGACAACGGGGCGCACGGTCGCCCCGTTTGAACCTGAAAGCAATCACAGGGAGGGGAGGTGTAGGCCATGAAGACGCGGCAGAAAAAGAAAAAGCGCCGCCCGTGTATATGGGTGACGCTAATTTTGAAACTGCGCTTATTCTGGTCTCGGTGCAAGAACCGGGGTTAAAACACTCGGTTAAGCGCCGAAATCGCTTGACCGAGTAACCCGAAGGGCCGCGCTTATTATATCAGAAATTCTCTATTCGTGAAGCATTACTCGAATCTCGCCGTCACCGCGCCGATCATTGAATTTTCAGGCGAGTTCTCCGTCAAAGCGGGCTGATTGTCCGACCCTTCGAAGAAAAATTTCACGTCTGCCTGGACTGTGGCGGGATTATCGCCAACCGTAATTTTGCCCGAATAGAGAACGCGGTTCCTCCACCTCAGGCTTCCTTCAACAAAGAAGTTATACTCGCCGGGCGATACCCTGTTTCCGTTCGTGTCCGTCAGATCCCAGGTATAAGAAAGCGATCCGGCTCTTGGCGTCGCGCCGCTTATAGCGTCAATCTCCGATTTTTGCATGGACGCGAGGCCGGATTTTTCCACCCATGTGGGGATACTGTCCGGTCTGGCTTTATAACCGCCGTTTGCCGTGTAGCGCGTCGCGAAAAGAGTTTTTACGTGATTGCCGCCCGCATCTTCAATCCATACGGCAAACTGATTGCTCGCGCGTCCCGACGGTTTTTGATATTCGAACTCAATAACCGCTTTATCAGGTCCTGCGCCCGCGTGGGAACAAAACGATAAAAGCAGAAGAGCCGCGGCAATCATCACTGAAAATTTACGCATTGTTTTCCCTCCGTCCAAAATAATATTCTCGTGGAAACTCCGTATCATTATACATGATGCCAATGTGCGAATAATTCACGCCGCCGAGTCCCGCATCCCTTCCAGCGATTGCTTCAGCGCGGAGAGCAGCGCGTAGCGCCGTTCCTTCTCCGGCATCTCAGGGGGGAACTCCTCCGGGATTATCGGTTCGCCGAACTCGACGGCGACGCGCTTGGGGTGGGGAAATCTATTAAATAGTGGGTATGCCTCGAATGTGTCCACCCACACCGGTACTATAGGGGTCCGGGTCTTTGACGAAACGAGCGCCACGCCTCCCTCCAGCGGCAGCAATTTTCCATCGGGCGTGCGCTCGCCCTCCGGGAAGATCAGTACGCTGTACCCGTTCCTGATAAATTCCATCGTGTCGCGCAGAAGACTCGCGGCGAGGTTCTTGTTTTGCGGGCTCACGGGGACAGCGCCAAGAGCCCGGATCAACGACGAGAATATGGGAATCTCAAAAAGCCAATCCCCCGCGATGAAACGGATCGGATTCGGAAACAGCATCCCTATCAGCGGAGGGTCGAGAAAACTTTCGTGATTCGCCGCGAGGATCACAGGTTTTCCGCCCAGGTCTGCGAGAAACTTTTTAAGGCGCGAAAGACCTTTTATCGAAACGCGGTGATACAGGAGGAAATATATTCTGAAAAAAATCTGAGTGATTCTGAAGAACATGCAAGACACCCCTGTCACATTAAATTATTTTTTCAAAAATACTATAATACTATCGTTGCAATATCGCCATGTTATGCTTATTATGATTCTAATCGTATGACTACTCAAGGAGGCAAAATGAATATGAAGCAGTTGCGGACACTCAACGAAATGTTGGAGCACGCGTGTGTCGTCGGTCCCATGTCGATCAGCATCGCGTGCGCGGAGGATGCGGATGTTCTTGAGGCCGTAGAAGCGGCGCGCAAAAAGGGAGTGGCGACCGCGTTCCTTGTGGGCGATGCGGATAAAATAGCGTCCGCCGCTAAGGGAGTCGGCGTCGACGTTTCGAACTTCGAGGTTGTGGACGTGCGCGAGGGCGAAGCCGCCGCCGCGCTCAAGGCTGTCGAACTGGTATCCTCGGGCAAGGCTCAGATACTGATGAAGGGGATGCTTCACACCGACAATTTCCTGCGCGGTGTGTTGAACAAGGAGAAGGGGTTGCGCACGGGCGGAGTTATCTCTCACATTTACTTCCACGAGGTGGAGGGCTACGACAGGATACTGTTTATCTCGGACGCCGCAATGGTCACGTATCCCGACCTGCCGACGAAAGTTAAGATGATAGAGAACACGGTAAGGTTCGCTCACTCGCTTGGAGTCGAAACGCCGAAGGTAGCGATCCTCGCCGCCGTGGAAGTAGTCAATCCCAACATGCCGCCGACGCTTGACGCCGCCGCTCTCGCCCAAATGAGCAGGCGCGGGCAGATAAAAGGCTGTGTGGTGGACGGGCCTTTTGCGCTCGACAACGCGGTGTCAGAGATCTCCGCCCGCCAAAAAGGCATCAAGTCGGAAGTGGCCGGCAAGGCCGATATACTTATCACCCCCAATATCGAGTGCGGGAACATGCTTGCGAAATCCATCGTGTACTTTGCTCCGAATAAGACCGCCGGCATAGTGATGGGAGCGAAGGCCCCAATCGTCTTGACGAGCAGGTCTGATTCGGCGGAGGCGAAGATGTTCTCAATTGCCGCCGCCGTCGTCTACGCGGCTTTCCAAAGCGGAAAATAATTTTTTAGGGGAATCGCTGATTAAAGAACATTTAGTCAGCGATTCCCCTGACTTTCCCTATTAAGTAAAGAGAGTTCCGAGTGAAAGTTTTCGTCATCCTTCCAAGCATGTCCTTCACCGAAATAGCGGTTTACGAGGGGACCGAGGAATTTATGCGCGAGGTCATAAAGCACCCGCCCGCTGAGATATTCTCGCTCCGTACCCCCGCCGAACAGGGGCGGTACCGGTTTGACTCGATCATCGAAAGGGTTGGGGCAATTGAATATGATCTCAAAGACGTTGAAATGGTGATTACCCAGGTTGAGTCGAATAATTTGCCGCCCGGTATTTATTGGGTGGAGGAGGAGATACTGAATTTTCTGTCACGCGACGTAATCGAGGAAAATCACCTGAGGTCGGGCGTATTCGCGGCAAGCCTTATGAGCGGCTATATCGACGAACGCTTCTTAAAGGAAACAATACCGTTGGCCGTCCAGCCGGTTATCGCGGATGAAATCTTGCCGGAGGCGTCTCTGTCTGGCATTAAGGGCATAACAAGGTCGCCGTTGTACAAGTCCCTTGCGCAGCGGGCAGGCGTGGCATACTATGCTTGGTTGGGCTTGCGCAAGGAAACGAATGATATTCGCGCCGTTTCGGTTTACCTCGGTAACCACATCAGCGTGGGCGCGATTGACAGGGGCCGCCTATTGGACAATAACTGCCTGCAGGACGGCGAGGGCCCGTTTTCGCCGGCATCCAGCGGAGCCATACCTTTGGATACGCTGATCGACCTCTGCTACTCAGGAAAATACGACATGGAGGAGATGCTCGCGATAATCTCCGGGAAGGGGGGGCTGTCCGCGTATCTGGAGGATCATACGCTGAAATACGTTTCAGAACAGTACAGGGCCGGAAACAGGAAGGTGGTATTCCTGGTGGAGGCGATGGCCTGCTCTGTTGCCCGTGAAATCGGCGCGAAGGCCGCGGCGCTTCGGGGAAGTGTGGAAATAATAATATTACTGGGGCCTTGGGTGGAGTTCGACGAGTTTGTAGATCTTATAAAGGAACAGGTCGAATGGATATCACCCGTGGTAACCTTTGATTTCGAGGGGGAACTGTTGACCCTTTCCATGACCGCCGAGAAGTCATTCGCGGGGGGTTGCAGGATACTGCGCTACGGCAGGGACAGGCAGGAATATCAATAGGCTGTGACCCGGCGCATGAAGGCTTAATATGCCGGAGGGAAATTAAATTGCGGGTTTTACTTGCCTTTATGAGGTCTTTATGATAAAGTACCTGAAATTTGCCGTAAGCATACAATGCGGTTCTGATGCAAGGGGGTATTCCATGACGTTCCTGAATGACTCGGGCGGCAGATCCGCCCCGTGGACAGGGAAGAATCTCACAGAAAAAAAATCGACATATAAAAAAGTAATTACGCTGGGTTTACTTACTGTGATATTTGTTTCGGTTAACATAACGGGTTGTGCAGCGGCGGAAATAAAGCTCGTCAATCAAGCCCTCGGTATGATTGCGTCACTTCCGGAAAGTATGGCGTCCGTACACCGCAGGAGTGACATTGAAGAGGTGGCTCACGCCGCCATATCATCGGTCAAAAGTATTGCCGATCTGATGAAACAGGCGCATGAGGTAAGCGCGATGCTTCCTTCCACCCGTCAAAAAAATCAGGCCCTTCCCAAATTAAATACCGACATTGCGATGCTTGTTGCCGCCCGCGTGCCGGAACTGCCGATACCGGTGACGCCCGCTCCGAAGCCGGCGCAGGAAGCTCCGAAAGAATCAGTCGCCGCGGGTTCAAAAGTTTCTCTGCCGGGAGCGCATAACCTGATATGGCCGGTTGACGGCCTGATTTACTCGGGATTTAACGCGACGCGCGGCAGAAGGATTCACGGCGCTATAGACATAGTCACTAAAAAAGGAACCCCCATAGCGGCGGCGGCTGACGGCATAGTTTCAGTGGCCGCGAACGGGGGCAGAGAATTCTCTGGATACGGCAAAATAGTCATTCTGGATCACGGTAACGGGCTGTACACTCTATACGCTCACTGCGACTCATTATTGGTCAAGATGGGGCAACAGGTGAAGCAGGGCGAGTATATCGCCACAGTAGGGCGCACCGGGCGCGCTACGACCGATCACTGCCACTTCGAGGTCAGAATCTCCGGCAAAAAATACGACCCGATTGCATACCTGCCGTCGAGGCCGGAAATAATAAGAGCCACAAATTATCGATCGAGGTAAAAGGCGACGGCAGGATAAAAATCGTTGGGGCGGATTCTCATGAGTAAAGGCGCCATTGTGCTTGACGGTCTTTCTCTATCAATTTCCGATGTAGTCAAGGTCGCCCGCGAGGGTTACAGGGTGGAGCTCTGCGAGGATGCCGCGAAGGCAGTCAACTTAACCGCCGGGCTCGTGAAAAAGTGGGCTTCGTCCTCCGACGTGATTTACGGTATTACAACCGGATTCGGCGATCTGGCTTCAGTTAAAATTTCGCCGGAAGATCGCGGCGAACTCCAAAAAAATCTGCTGAGAAGCCACGCCTGCGGCGTGGGCGAACTCTATCCCACCGACGTAACCCGGGCAATCATGCTTCTTCGAATAAATACGTTAAGCCGCGGATATTCAGGCATCAGCCTCGCCACTTTGAATACGCTCATCAATCTCCTTAACTCGCGCATACATCCACTGATACCATGTCAGGGGTCCGTTGGGGCATCGGGCGATCTCTGTCCCCTGTCGCATCTCGCGATCGCCATGCTGGGCGACGGTGAGGCCGAATACAAGGGTAGGATAGTTCCGGTGCGGGAAGCGCTTGCCGACGCGGGTATCGAGCCCATATCCCTTGAGGCAAAGGAAGGGCTGGCGCTCAACAACGGCACTGCCGCGATGAACGCGGTCGGGGCGCTCGCCATAGTCGACGCGGAGAGGATAGCGAAAATCGCAGACATCGCGGCCGCCATGTCACTGGAAGCCCTGCACGGCGTGCCATACGCCTACGACTCGCGGACGCACGTCCTCAGGCCATACAAGGGACAGGGCGACGCCGCATCGAACATTCGCCGTCTGACGGAAGGCAGCGAGATAATCGAGCGGCATAAGCACGAGCGCGTGCAGGACGCGTATTCGCTGCGCTGCGTCCCGCAGGTCCACGGGGCGAGCCGTGACGCGTTCGCCTACGTCAGGTCCGTGTTGGAGATAGAGATCAACTCGGTCACGGACAACCCGTTGATTTTCCCTGAGAGTGGGGAGGTACTCTCAGGCGGCAACTTCCATGGACAGCCTCTTGCCCTTGCCATGGACTTTTTCGGTATCGCGGCGGCGGAACTTGCCAGCATATCCGAACGCAGGCAAGCCCGTATTTTGGTTTCATCAGTGTCCGGCCTGCCCCCGTTTCTCATAGAGGGAAGCGGTCTTAACAGCGGATTCATGATCCCTCAGTACACATCGGCGGCGCTGGTATCCGAGAACAAGGTGCTGGCCCACCCGTCGTCGGTCGATTCGATACCCACATGCGCCTTTCAGGAGGACCACGTTTCGATGGGGGGTTACTCCGCGAGAAAAGCCGTTGAGATATTGGAGAATACTCGCAAGGTTCTGGCGATAGAGATGTTCATATCCGCCCAGGGGCTTGATTTCAGCTTAAAGAGAGATCGTCCCGGACGAGGTACTTTTGCCGCCCACAAATATATCCGAGGCTCCGTTCCCTTCATAGAGCGCGACGAATTCCTATACCCGCTGATACAACGAACGCTGGAACTGACCAGTGACGGCGGCTTGGTGGATGCGGTTGAGGCTGAGGTCGGGGAACTGGCCTGAGGAATTTCGAAGACTCAGTCAAACGGAAATATCTTGCATATCTTTCGGGTTAGTTTATCAAACTAAGTAAATTATGCAATTTGAATGTAATATTGACAATTTTTAAACCTCAAAGTATATTAAAATTGTAATATTGTGTTTTCGGTGATAACCAAGAAGACTCTCCAAACAAATTGAGGAAGGGGATGATACTTGTCAAAGTCCAATCAACAGATAATGTCGGTGATTATTCTTTTTTTTGCGTATTTCATATTGACCAATGAATTGAAAAGGGGGTTTAAGAATGTCCGAAATCAAGCAAGGCGGCGAACAGTTCGCCAGCAGATGGGGACTTTTGTGCACGGTTTTGGGTATGGCTGTTGGAACGGGAAATATCTGGAGGTTTCCGCGCGAGGTCGCCAGTATGGGAGGCGGAGCATTTATTATTGCTACGTTTATAGCGGTTCTTATTTGGGCGGTTCCTCTCATAATAGCGGAGTCCGTATTCGGTAAAAAAGCGCGCATGGCCAACGCCGGCGCGTTTAAAGTTCTGCTCGGCGACAATATGACATGGTTGGGCGCTTTTGCCGGAATGGTCTGCGTTATGATAGGCAGTTACTACGGCGTCGTCCTTGGGTGGGTCATGAGGTATTTATATCTCATAGCCACCGGATTCCTGTCACAGCTTGGCTCGTTGTCGGTGGAGGCGGGAGCGGAGCTGACGGCGAGAACATGGGCGGATTTCGCCATGACGGCTACCAGGGCCGAAGGCGCGCATCTCTCGTGGGGCGCGGTGTTCTGGTTCTGGGCGGCCGGAATAATAGCCGGGCTGATAATATGGCGCGGAGTGCAGGGCGGTCTCGAAAAAGCCAACAAGATTATGATACCGGCCGTGTTCATTCTGCTTATAATACTGATCTTCCGCGTGGCGATGCTCCCCGGCGCCGTCGACGGTTTCAGATACGTGTTCAACATAAACTGGGCTGATTTCGGCAACCCGAACATCTGGCTGCGCGCGTTCACGCAGGCGGCCTGGTCGACGGGCGCGGGATGGGGCATGTTCCACGTGTTCTTCGTCTATTCGGCGAAGAACGAGGACATTCAGCTCAACGCTTTCACGGTGGCGTTCGGCGACACAAGCGCCGCGCTGCTCGCCGCTTGCGTGGTTATCCCGGCCGTGTACGCGCTCACTCCGAGCATCGAGGCCGCGAGGGAAGTCATGGGGAGCGGCGCGAACGGCCTGACATTCGTAAACCTGACTAACCTGTTCGCCCGTACGACGGGAGGCACAATACTGGGGTTGTTCTTCTTCCTGGCGCTCTTCTCGGCCGCTCTGAGTTCATTGATAGCGATGGTGGAACTCGGCTGCCGCAATCTCATGGACATGGGCTTGTCGAGGGCGAAGGCGACGTTCGTAACGACCCTCTTCTTCCTCGTTGTGGGCAGCTTCTCCGCCGCCAACAACAACGTCTTCGAGAACCAGGACATGGTGTGGGGCGTTGGTCTGCTGATAGTTGGGCTGATCTACTGGTACGGCTCCTGGAAGCTCGGCATTGATAAATTGTGGGACGAGGATATCGCTCCCTGCTCGGACATAAACGTGAAATGGATGTGGAGCTGCATAAGGCTGTTCCCGGTCCTTTTCATAGTAATCTTCGGGTGGTGGGTATGGCAGGCCGCCACGTGGTATCCGGGCGAGTGGTTCAAGTTCTGGCCGATAACGACATACGTCTACACGCCCGGCGTCATGATAGTCCAGTGGGCAATCATGTTCGTGATACTGATTGGCCTTAACAACGCGATGGCAAAGCGGCTGGTCCACGCCAACAAGATCGATTGAGCGGACGAAAGGAGACGAATACGCGAATGACCTGGGTAATCAACCTGATAGCGCTGAATCTCATATGTCACGGGTGCTTTGTAGGAGCCATCTACAAGATGATGAAGGCCGAGGAAATGAAGAGGGCGAAGGCGTCGAAGTAGAAGACGCCCGGCGCGGATAATTGTACTGTAAACCCCGGAGATGCTTATGCGTCGCCGGGGTTTTTACGAAAAGGGGTATGCCAATGCGTTTCAAAAGAATGATAAGCTGCATCGACGCGCATACGGCCGGCGAGCCTGTCCGCATCGTGACCTCCGGTTTCCCCGCGATATACGGGAATACGATGCTTGAGCGGCGGGCCTACGTGCTGGAAAATCTGGACCACTGCCGCAGGCTCATTATGCGCGAGCCGAGGGGACATGACGAAATGTTCGGCGCGCTGCTAGTGAGCCCTGTCACTCCCGACGGGGACATTGGCGTTCTGTTTATAGATAACGGCGGCATGGGGACGATGTGCGGCCATGCCACGATAGGCGTGTCAAAAACGGTATTCGAAACGGGAATGATTCCCGCCGCCGAGGGCATTAACACTCTCAAAATAGACACGCCCGCCGGGCGGGTGATCTCCTTCGTGGAGGTGCGCGACGGGGAGGTCGCAAGCGTTTCGTTCGAAAATGTGCCCGCGTTCATGTACAAATCGGGAATCAAAATACCTCTGCCGGGTATCGGCGAAGTGACGGCGGACGTCTGTTTCGGCGGCGCTTTTTACGTTTTCGTCGAGGCCCCGCAGGTGGGAATGGACGTTGTCCCGGAGAATGCGTCCAAGCTGCGCGATATTTGTATGGAGATAAAAGAAACGCTGAACGGGATGAAAATCATTTCCCACCCGACGGAGGCGATTGACTGGGTCTATGGCGCAGGGATATATACGCCGCCGGAGATAAAGGGCGATCGCATAGTGAACCGCAACATTCTGGTGTTCGGAAACGCCCAGATTGACCGCTCACCCTGCGGAACCGGCACATGCGCGCGCATGTCGCAGCTGTACGCGAAGGGGATAATGAAACCCGGAATGACGCTTGAAAACCACAGCATAATCGACACGGTGTTCGAGGGCGCGATAGCCGATGAAACGAAAGTGGCGGATTACGCGGCGATAGTACCCAAAATTTCGGGCATGGCATACATAATGGGCATAAACCAGCTGGTCCTGGAACCGGACGATCCGATGCCGGAGGGCTTTCACCTGTAAGCTGATTTTAGCTTTAAATGAATGCCGGTTCCGGGAACAGATCCCCCTCGGCGAAACGGGAAAGCCGGAAGTTGCGTATGTCCACGAAGGTTTTCTCGCCCAGGAACATCTCCCTGGCAAGACGTCCGCCGCTGGGTCCGAACTGTAGCCCGTGACCGCTCCAGCCGCAATTGATCCACAGGCCTTCAAGGGGCGCCCAGTCGATTATGGCCTGACGATCGGGCGTGTTGTCGTATGGGCCGGACCATTGCTGCAAGACGCGGACGTCCTTCAATACGGGAATACGCTGGAGCACGCTCCTCGTCACCCCCTCAAGGAACCTGGAGCTGTTGCTGAACTCCACCGTTTTGGGCTCGTCCGGGTCGTCCCGCCCCAGGAAGAAGCTGCCGTTCGGCACTTGTTTAAAGTACGCGCCGTCATCAAGACAGAGGATCATCGGGCATTCGAACGGTTCTATCTGTTCCGTTACCAGCACGTTGTGCCGTTCCGGCGTGACCGGAATATTGAGGCCAACAGCGGCGGCAAGAGGCGTTGACCACGGCCCGGCTGTGAGCAGCACGCGCGCTGCGCTCCACTCCTCTCCCTTTGCCATTACCCCCCTGATCTTGCCGCCGGACGCGAGCAGACGCTCGACCGGCGTGTACGCGAACACGCGGGCGCCAAGTTTTTCGGCGGCCTTGGCATAGGCCATGGTGAGCGCGTGCGGGTTGATATGTCCGTCCTTGCCGCAAAATGCCGCGCCAATCATATTATCCACGCAGAGATAAGGCCACCGGCGCTTTATCTCCTGCGGGGAGAGTATCTCTGACGGAATGTCGAGGCTTCGCTGGAGCGACACGTTCTTCTCAAGCTGAGTCATGCTCGCCTGGGAGTAAGCTACCCACAGATAGCCCCACTGGGTGAACTCAAGCTTGTACTCGCCGCCGAGTTCCTCCTCAAGAGTGGGAAAGCATTCGAGGTTGTACTTCGCCAGGCGGCAGTTGACCTCTGTGCCGAAATGCTGCCTCAGACCCGCCGCGCTGCGGCCTGAGCCGCCGCTTGACAGGTAATCCTTCTCGAACAGCACAACGTCCTTTATTCCGGCTTTTTTAAGATAATACGCGGCCGAAGCGCCGTGCACCCCGCCGCCGACAATGATAGCGTCCGCGGTTCTCCTGCCGCTCATTTCGGCGCGTCCGCCTTTCCGTATGCGCAAAGTCCCAGCTTTATCGGTTTCAAGGGCGGGCGGATCTCTCCGGGATCTATTTTGTCCATCGGCTCGCCGGTGGCTTCGGACAGCTCGCGCCGAATTATTTCTCGGCATCCGCGTCCCTGACAAGGCCCCATTCCCACGCGCAGTATGCGTTTCAGCTCGTCGAAGCGGTGATATCCCTTGCCTATCCACGAGCGTATCTCCTTCATTGTTTTCTCCTCACAACGGCATACGACGACGTCATCTTTATCCATAACTCACACCACCTTAATTTTTGCGGTAAACATTATAGCCCAGACACATCGCGGCGAACAGCCCCGCGATGTTATAATCCCCTGCGGACGTTTGATACGCGAAGGAGACAGTTTTGATGATCACCCCGAAGGACGCGCTAAAAAAATTTTTCGGCTACGACTCGTTCAGGCAGGGACAGGAGGAGCTCATTGACAGGATACTGTCGGGAACGGACGTTCTCGGCATTATGCCGACCGGCGCTGGAAAGTCAGTCTGCTATCAGATTCCGGCGATACTGTCCGATGGAGTAACCATAGTATTTTCTCCGCTCATATCTCTGATGAAGGACCAGGTGGACGCGCTCCGCCAGAACGGCGTAAACGCCGAGGCAATAAACAGCGCGATGGATTTTGACGACGTAAGGAACGCGCTCCGGCAGGCGGCAAGCGGGACGATTTCCCTGCTTTACGTGGCGCCTGAGAGGTTGGAGATAGAGAGTTTCCGGGAGTTCCTTTCCGGGATAGACATTTCGACGGTAGTGGTGGACGAAGCCCACTGCGTTTCACACTGGGGACATGATTTCAGGCCCTCTTACATGGCGATAGCCCCGGTTATTTCGTCGCTGCCCCGCCGCCCGACAATCGCGGCTTTCACCGCTACCGCCACGCCTGAGGTAAGGGCCGACATAGTGAAACAGTTGGGCATGGACTCCCCATACTTGCTAACGACAGGCTTCGATCGCGAGAATTTATTTTTTCAGGTCGAGCACCCGGCGGACAAGACGGTTTTTCTGCTGGACTACATCAAAAAATTCCCGGACATGTCCGGCATTGTATATTGTTCAACGCGCAGGGCGGTCGAAACCGTGCGCGACGAGCTTGCGGCGGAAGGCGTGAGCGCGGTTCGATACCACGCGGGGCTAGACGACGCGGAGCGGCTGAGAAACCAGGAGGCGTTCATATATGACAGGGCGTCGGTGATGGTGGCGACGAATGCCTTCGGCATGGGCATCGATAAGTCAAACGTGCGTTACGTAATCCACTACAACATGCCGGGCAGCATTGACAGCTACTACCAGGAGGCAGGACGAGCGGGACGCGACGGTTCTCCCGCCGACTGCATCGTTCTATTTGCCGGCAAAGACGTGGCGACTATCAATTTTTTAATCTCGAAAGGCGAGGATGAAGCGATCAGGAGGTCGAACTCCGTCAAGCTGAGGGATATTATCGATTATTGCCACACAGGAAGCTGCCTGCGGTGTCATATCCTCCGTTATTTCGGCGAGCAGGCTCGCGACGAGTGCGGCTCGTGCGGCGGATGCCGCTCCGTGACGGACAGGCGTGACGTAACCATTGAAGCGCAAAAAATCCTCTCCTGCGTCTATCGCATGGCTGAAAAAACCGGCGGGCGCAATTACGGCGTTTCCATGCTGACGGACGTTCTGCGCGGCAAATCATCAAACAGCGCGAACAGGGAGAGGATAATTCCAAATGGCCTCGACGGCATTTCGACATGGGGGATAATGAAAGACGCCTCCCGCGATGATATAGCCGGCATGACGAATTTCCTCATAGCCGAGGGTTATCTCAAGTCCGACGAGTACGGCGCGCTGTCGTTCACCGACAGCTCTTTCCCGTTCCTTAAAAGTAAAACGAGGCTGATGATGAGAAACCATCAAAAGTCCGCGAAGAAACGCAGGCGCGAGATACCGGACGCGACCCCGGCAGGCGACGAACTCTTCATGGAACTCCGAAGGCTCCGGCGCGAGATAGCGGGCGCGGAAAAAGTGCCGCCATACGTAGTCTTTTCGGACAAAACGCTCTCGGCGATGAGCAGCGCCAAACCCTCCGACGAAAGTGAATTTCTTCAAGTTTCCGGCGTCGGCGAAATGAAACTGAAAAAATACGGCGCGAAGTTTCTCGAAATAATAAGAAAATGGATTTAATGATCCCGAATGCGCCGATCAAAGTTTTGGCGTAATGCGTTATAGTCACGCATCCATTATTTCTATATAATGAGCGCGTTCCCGCGAAAGGAACGTATTGAAAGGCAGGTTTGACCATATCTGAGTTGTCAAGGAATACCTGACAACTTGAGATGAAGGTTCCCATGGGGTTAATGGTGATGAACAGCGAGGGAAAGCGATGCATGTCGATCTTAGATGGAAACAAAGATTCCAAAATTACGAGGCTTCGCTGCGCGAATTGCGCATCGCAGTTGAAAAAACGGAATATACGACTTTGGAACGCGCGGGGCTGATTCAGCTTTTTGAGATCAGCTTTGAATTGGCGTGGAAAACTCTCAAAGATATGCTTTTTTACGAGGGCTACGACGTAAATTCTCCGAAAGCGGCTTTAAAGCAGGCTTTTGCAAGCGGCGTAATCACCGAAGGGGAGCTTTGGTTAAAAGCGCTTGACGGACGAAATCTTTTTTCGCACACATACAACAATACATTAGCGGAAGAGGCGGTGGAACTGATAAAATATACATACTCCCCGCTGCTTTTAACGCTTGAAGCCGAACTCAAAACCCGCCTGTAATGAAAAACGGATTGTCCCAAGACGAACTGGCGCGGATACGCGCGATATTGGAAACCGTTCCTACGGTCGATAAAGCCGTTCTGTTCGGCTCCCGCGCCACGGGGCTTGCGCGCAGCAACAGCGACGTCGACATAATGCTGTATGGAGACGGGCTTAAAATGAGCGATATGATGCAGATAAGCTGTCTGCTTGAAGAAACAACGCTGCCTTATCAGTTTGATTTGATTCGCCATGATACAGAAAATCCGGCTCTGCTTGATCATGCAAAACAATATGGGAGAGTGATTTTTCAGCGTGGAAAAATACTCTCCGAAAACAAATCCCTTTAGAAGCAGGTTTTTTTGTGCTACTATTTAATTTAATAACCATCTGTGGGAGGGAGATAAAATGAAGAAGCATATTTTCAGCCTACTCTTTTTTGCGCTCTTTATAAGCGCTTGTTCCGCGCAGCAAGCGGGGACTTTGGAGAGCGGAATATACGGGAGCGATGACGGCTATTACTATGTAATTCACGTCCAGGACGCCGCGGAAACCCTTATTTTTATAACGGACGGGGGCACGCCCATAACTTGTGAATATGTCGTCGACGGCGATACTTTATGGATTTGGGATAGTATTTTTGAAAGATGGGAAGAAGGCGGGTATATTTCCAGTAACAGCTTTACTTATGATGGGACCGTCTGGAGCAGAACCGGCCCGCTCCCAGCCCAAAGCGCTCAAAAAACCCCTCCGCCACCGCCCGTCCGAGCGCAGCAGCCACAGCAGCCAACCCAGCAACCAGAGCAGCAGCCACAGCAACCGGCGCAGCCAACCCAGCAGCCGCAGCAATGGCGCCCGGAGAATATACAAGCTGCTCCTAATCCGAATTGTCCTCAATGCAGAGGCATAGGATTTAACCAGTTAGGATATGAATGCGGCTGCGTATCGGCCAATAGAATGTTCGCGATGCAGCAACAGTTAATTCAGCAGCGAAGCGATCTGATGCAGCAAATACAGGAAATGCCCAGATTTGATTCAAACAAGGCTTTTGAAGATGAACTTAAATCGTGGGAGCGCCGTCCGGCGGGACATACGCCGAATGGCGAGGAGCTCTTTAATATTAACTGCAGAGTCTGTAATCGTTTAGGAAACGGAACAAATATCGCTAATTGCCAGACGTGCAATGGAAGAGGTGAACTTACCATGACCGCTTCCTCGATTGACCAAATGCGCCAGGCAGAGATGGAAATGACGCAAAGCATGTTTCAAATGCAACAAGAAAGCTTAAGCTTCGGCAGTTCCTCTGGAATGATGCCATGCGCGCCTTGCAAGGGAACCGGAAAATGTAACATGTGTGACGGCCTGGGTTTCTATACTCCTGCCATCACCATAGATTGCGGCGTCTGTAAAGGTACCGGCAATTGCTCCGTTTGCTACGGAAACGGCGTAGCAAGATGAGATGTACTAATTGATACAGAACACAATGCTTCTCTCAGGAAATTCGCGAACCTGAATGAATAATGAAATAATCAAAGCGCCGGATCTTTTGATAGAAGGGTCCGGCGCTGCGGAATGGCTGGATAATGAATTTAAAAAAGGAAATTTTCCGCGAAGCGAAAAGTTTCAATCTATAGAAGCATATCAATATAAAGCAAAAGTAAGCATGAACCTGACGTCTGAAAATTTTTTCGGCGGTTATGAAGGTATAAAAAAATACTTTTACTTCAAAGAACCATATGTCACTTTAGATTTTGACGTTTACCGCGTCCATATCAGCGGAGAAAAATTGAGAGGCTATTTTTTTCATAAGGTTATAGACGACGGCTGTGACGCTGATGAAGACGGATTCGGCATGGAGCCGAAGGTCAGCGCGTTTTCCGTGATTACCGAGGGAAGCGGATTTTTATTTCCTTTTTATTGTTCCGGGTATTATCATTATCTGGAAAAATCTTATTTGACATATTGGCAGCCATACGCCGAGAGCCAGGGGATAGAATTGGGTACGGACGACAAGAATTTACTGTTATCCGTGTTTAGAATGATGTGTTAATCCGGAGGAAATATTGTCTGATATGTAGATTACAGCGGAAATGAATGAAAGTAGCTGTTTCCTATCCCCGACATGGGTGCTGCCAGGGCAGATTCGAGTAATCCCATGTCCCGCACTCCGTGGTTTCCGCCGTAAAGTTCAATCTGCTCAATGTGGAAGTCCAGTACCTCGGCAAGAGAAAAGAAGTCCGGCATTTTATTTATTCAGCCAGTTTTTTAAAAGTTGTTTCGTATTTTTTATTGATTTTGTCGCGAATCTTCATCAGTTTTTCATCGCGTTTTACGTCGAATACCGGGGAAAGGGTGAGTGCTTTACCGTCGGTAGAAATCGAAATAGGAGTATCCGCGTCAATGTTAAGCAACTCCAGGATCGGTTTATCCAGTATCAGCGCGAGGCTATTGCCGTGCTTCGTCAAAGTTTTTATCACAAGCATCACGTCCTTTTTACAAAGTAAACATAATGTATCACGAAATATTTGACGTAACAAGATGAGATGTGCTATTTGAAAGTGAACTTAATTCTTGTTTAAGGAGATTCGCGAAAAGATATGACATTGGGTACGGACGGCAAGAATTTACTGTTATCCGTGTTGAAAATGATGTGTTAATCCGTCGGAAATATTGTCTGATATAGTAGATTACCGCGGACTAACCCGGACAAAACAACAGCCCCAAGCGCTGCCGTTTCCGCTTTCGGGGCTGTTGTTATTTTATGCCGGACTGTGCCGGACTTGTTTGCTGGCTCCTCGGCGAGGACTCGAACCTCGAACCTAGTGGTTAACAGCCACCCGCGCTGCCTATTGCGCCACCGAGGAATAAGTGTTTTTTACCAGACGACGAGTATCCTAACATAATTTGCGGTCATGTCAATAGACTTTATTTGTGTTTATGATATTCTTTGGGATAAATAATCATCGGGGAATCAAGATATACTCTATCCTGATTTTTTGATTCCGATTTTAATTACGATACTGATAACAGAATTACGTGTTGTTGCAATTCAAGTTTTCAAATTTACTGATATCATTAGTATGTGCAGTCTGTGGGAGGTGGACGGATGCGGTTTGATCTTTCGGAGTTCAACTGGCCTCTCATCATTATTGTAGTGGCGATAAGCGCGACTATGTCCTATGTCGGCGACGCGCTGGGCAAGAAAATCGGGAAGAAGCGCATATCCATTCTTCATCTGAGGCCGCGCCACACGTCTACAGTCATCACCATGTTCACGGGAATGGGCGTTGCGCTTCTGTCTCTCGCGGCGGCCGCGTACTCGTCCGACTCGGTCAAGATGGCTATATTCGGCCCCAACATCATGGCCCGTCAAATGACCGCCCTTACCAGCGAAGTGCGTACGCTCGAGGACGAGCGGGAAAGAATGACGTTCGATTTGGACGCCTCGCAGTTCGAATTGTCCTCGATAAGGGCGGAGAAGGAGAGGGTCGAATCCGAGGTATCCGCTTTGAAGGATGAAACTGAGACCTTAAAGAGCGGGCTCGCGGAATTGAAATTCGGGCGCGTTATCGCGTACCAGGGTGAGATGCTGGCGCAAACGTCCATAGAGCAGGATGAAAACGGTGTTTATCACTTGGATGAAGCTGTCGGAAGGCTGCTCTCGATATCCGAGGAGTATCTGGACAGGAAGCTGGAGGAGCAGTGGAATCCGGGTGAGAGCGAGAACGAACATACCGAGATAACTGTGACCTCCGAAATGAGATCGGACATAGAAAACCGGCTTAGCTCGGCGCAAGGCCGCAAAGTACTGCGCCTCACCGCCCCGGCGAACGTAACGATAGGACAGGTCCTGGAAGGCGTCGTGAACATGTTCGACAGTAACCTCGTATTCATGGAGGGCGAGGTGCTGATACGGGAAACGATCAGATTCATGGACAGGCATGAGGACGCCGCCAATATTCTCTATACGATGCTGAGAAGGATCAACAGGTCTGCGGTGTCGAGCGGCATACTGCCCGATCCGTTTACGGGGACTGTCGGCAATCTTGACAGTCTGGATTTTTATGACGTGGTCGACAGGATTGTGACGAACGGCTCGAATTACAGAACCACGATCGTGACAATAACGGCTGCGGCGGATATTTACACTGAGGGACCCGTGCGTGTGAAAATTGATATAGAAGATCAGGAAGTTTGAAAGGGGGAAGGTGACAGATGTTGATAGTCGGGTGTCAATCGTGCGGCGAGGCAAAGATTCTGGCGGGAACGCCCGATCATGACGGCGTTGCGAGGATGGACTGGGCATGTCCGCGATGCGGCGCCGGTCAGGTTTTGCAGCTTGAAGTTAATTCCAGCCTGCGTACCTCGGATCTGCACAGTATCCTGGGCGGCATGGCTTTGCGGGAGGAAGCGTCGCCGGGGACCTTGGGGGAACTTCGCTCGATAAGTCCGCGCGGGCTTGGGAGTCTATGATATAGTGGGCAGCACAAGTCCAAAAAAATATATCCTATTTAGGAGGAGGTATGTTCGATGAGCAAAGAAAGGTACCTTGTGACTTCGGAATCAGTTACGGAGGGGCACCCTGACAAACTCGCGGATCAGATCTCCGATGGCGTTCTGGACGCCATTCTGGAAGAGGAGCCGATGGGAAGGGTCGCCTGCGAAACGCTGGTGAGTACTGGTCTGGTGGTCGTGACGGGGGAGATAACCACGGGGACATATGTGGATATTTCAAAGATAGCCCGCTCGACGATAAAGGACGTCGGGTACACCAGGGCCAAGTACGGTTTTGATGGGGACACCTGCGCCGTGATAACCGCAATTGACGAACAGTCGCCCGACATAGCGCGCGGCGTTGACCGTTCCCTTGAGATGAGAGAATCCGAGATGGACGACGAGGAGATTGGCAGAGTCGGCGCGGGTGACCAGGGAATGATGATCGGGTATGCCTGTGATGAAACCCCCGAACTCATGCCGATGCCGATAGCGCTCGCACACAAGCTGTCCCGCAGGCTGGCGAAAATACGCAAAGACCTCGTGCTTCCGTATCTCCGCCCTGACGGAAAAACACAGGTCACTCTGGAGTACGACGGCGTCAAGCCTGTTCGGATAGACACGGTGGTCGTCAGCGCCCAGCATCATCCGGCGGTGGACGAGAGCCAGATTTACGCCGACATAATAGAACATGTGATTACGCCAATCCTGCCCGAGGAATTGCTCGAAGGCAAGCCGAAAATACTGGTCAATCCGACCGGGCGTTTTGTAATGGGCGGCCCGCAGGCTGACTCCGGCCTCACGGGGAGGAAGATAATAGTAGACACTTACGGCGGAATTGTGCCCCACGGCGGCGGCGCTTTTTCCGGCAAGGACCCGACGAAGGTCGACAGATCGGCGGCCTACATGACGAGATATGCGGCGAAGAACGTCGTGGCGGCGGGAATCGCGTCCAGATGCCAGATACAGGTCGCCTATGCCATCGGCGTGGCGAATCCTGTTTCGATAATGGTGGAAACCTACGGAACGGGACGCATACCGGACGACCGGATCATGAAGCTGGTGCGCCGTTACTTCGACTTCCGCCCCGCGGCGATAATCAGGGACCTGGAACTGCGCAAGCCGCAGTACCGCAGGATAGCGGCGTACGGTCACTTGGGGAGGACCGACCTTTCCCCGATGCCGCGCTGGGAGGATACCGACAGGGCCGAGACAATCAGGAAAGACGCTGAGAGTCTGGCATAGCCTTTTACATATAGTGTGGCCGGCGAGCTGCCCCGTTTGCGGCAGGCTCGCCGTTAAGGCGTGCCCGGAGTGTCTTGAGTCGCTGGCTTCGGAATCCTCGAAATTTTGCGTGACCTGCCGGCGCGGTTTTCCCTGCGAGCGTCACCCGGACGGCTTGAGTTGTTCCTCGCTTTCCCGGTACATCGGACCCAACATCGACGTGATAAAGTCGATGAAGTACGCGTCACGCAAGACGATCGCCGTCATGATGGGTAAAATTATCGCAGGCCGCGTAATGAGGCCGGATGTTGATATTTTAGTCCCGATACCGTTGCATAAAGGCAGCGAGCGCGAGTATAATCAGACGGAGTTGATCGCGAGAGGCGCGTCCGAGATTTGGGACATTCCGGTGAAAAACTGCCTAAGATGGACGATGTACGCCCCCAGTCAGGCCTCGTCGTCCGATTACTCGGACAGGACGCTGCCGCCGGGCGCGATTGAGGCGGCGAGTGTCACCGGATTGCGCGCGCTTCTGGTTGATGACGTTTGCACCACGGGAAATACGCTGATGGCCGCGGCGATTGCTTTGACCAGAGCTGGAGCGTCGGTGCGCGAGGCGGTCACGTGGAGCCGGAGTATATGATAATTCCGTTAGACTCGGGTGGTGAAGAGCGAAGTGTCTTTGGATTTGGTAAAGTGTGGAATGTGCGATGAGGCAGTGGTTATCGCCAAGGGACAGCGGCATCTGTGCGATGCGTGCCGCGAAGTGGAGCATGAACTGTACACAAGGGTCAGGACTTTAATTCGCGAAAATATTTATACCAGATACACAATTCGGGATGCGGCGGATGTACTTAATGTGGATGAGAGAAGAATAAAGCATCTTGTGGACAGCGGTTTTATCAAGCTGACATTGAAGGGAATACAGCTTTCGTAGCCGAAGGTTATTTATTTGGCGGTTCCTTGTAAAGGCGCGCGAAAAAAAACCGATAATATACGTAAAGAAGTTTCCACCGCGAGGGGTGAACTGGTGATGATAGAGAAAATCAATGAAGTGGGCGGCATTGGAGCGGTAAACGGCATCAAATCACGCAAGGGCGCCGGATATGGTACTGACGGAGAGGTAGCGGCCGACGGATTGGCGGTGAGTCCGTTCGCGAGGGAGATGGCGAATATCTCGCTGGAGATGAGCCGTGTCCCAGAGGTGCGGGAGGACAGGGTCAAGGACCTCAAACGCCAGATCGATGAAGGCAGCTATAATCCCGACCTCAGGGAGCTGGCGGGCCGTCTTATCTGGGCCGGCATCAACAGGATTGAGGATTGATACCGGGTATTAATGCCTGAGAAATCCGAAATTCTTTTCGAAACGCTGACAAAACAGGACGAGATATTAAACGAGTTACTGTCTGTCACGCTGAAACAGAGAGAGGCGCTCAAAGACGGCCGAATGCCTGATTTGCAGGATTTGATGTCGGAGATGCGCCATATTTCCGTGAGGGCTCAGGCGATAGAAACGAAGCGCGAGCGAACGGCGTCGGATGTCGCCGCCGAAATCGGATGCGAGCCGGTGGTGTCCGAGATAATTAGCTCGCTCTCCCCGGATGAGGCCGGACGGATGGAGGAGGCGTCGCGTACGCTGGTTTCCACCGTGGAACGCCTCAAGGTTGAAATGTCGATACTTGCCCGCCTGATGGACGAGGCGAAGAATCTCAACGAAGTGCTCATATCCGAGTGGAGGAAGATGAGTTCCGGTATGGAAGGGTCTGTCACGGGAGGATTCGACACGCGATTTTAGACCGGAGGGGAAAGATGGCAATCCGCCCGTTATTTTCCTGAATACCACAAAAGTTTCAGTCTAACAATGTCGATAATTAACCAGAGAAGTAAGTATCTCCGGTTAATTTTTTTTTGGCCCGTTGGGAGGGAAACGGCATGGTTAGCACATATCACGGCATAGAGACCGGGCGCAGGGCGATCTCGTATTTCCGCAAAGGAATGGAAATTGCCGGTATGAACACCATGAAGGCGAAGGAGCCTGGTTACACCAGGCAGGTAATGAACGGAACGGCGACCGCCGCTTTATCGACTAAACCCAACTTTTCCATGCTCGGCACCGGGGTGGAAGTTGTTTCGATACAGAGGATGCGCGACATATACCTCGACTCGCGTTTCGTGAGGGCGGGGGTAAACCAGGTTTACTGGGCTATCATGGCGACCGGCGTGAACAGGGTCGAGAAGATTATAGTGGACGCGGGCGAGAAAAAGCTCAACAATTATCTCGACAGCTTTTGGGCGGAACTTCAAGATGTTCACAAGTACCCGGACGAAGCGGCTATCCGCAATTATTTTTTAACAAGCACGGTAAGCCTGACGGATTTCGCGAAAGGGCTTGCCAACGGCTACAATCAATACCGCGACGAGCTGAACGCCGACGTTAAGGCAATGGTGAAGGACGCCAACTCATATATAGATCAGATAGTGATACTGAACCAGGCGATACGGAGCGCGATGTTGGCGGGGGCCGAGCCGAACGAGCTGCTGGACAGACGTCAGCTGCTGGCCGAACGCCTCTGCATACTCACGGGCGCGGAGGTAAGCCGTCCTGTCGACGAACTCGACGGCGACTACAAGATAAACCTGGGCGGCAAGCTGCTTGTGCAGGGCACAAACAAAAGACACCTCATACTTGTCGAAAACCCCACGAACAGAAATTATTACGAAGTGCAGGTTGAATACAACCAATATGACATAACGAGCGACATAAATGTTGCGGGCGTGATTATCGAACAGCGCGCGGCGACCGGCGGCAATTGTTCGGTGAACGGCACTCACGAGCTTGACGTGATGCGCATGGCAAACGAGCTTTACTGGACTGTCGGGTACGGACTGGGGCAGTCCGAGGGCGGCGAGCGCATAGACGGTATAAAGGATCCCAACGCCGCGCTCAACATTGACGGCACGTTCGCCCTGCAAGTGGGGTCGGCGGGCGTGAGGGCGGTAAGCGAGATTTTCAGCAAGAGCCCGCCCGGCCTGGGAGTGGTATTGGGGCCGCCCGGTCCCGGCGAGCCGCGCGAATACACGTTCAGGATATCCGCAGGCTCGTTTGAGGCTGCTGTGAAAATAGAATGGAACGCCGCCTCTGAGAATTGGGTTATAACGGATAATTTCACGCCTCCTAACACGATGACCGGGTTGACCGATCAACTCAAAGCGGACGATCTCGGTACGTTCCTCAGCTCCAATTATTCCCAGTTTGGGCTCGACGTCGGATTTCAGTACGACCCGATAACGGGCGAGGCGATAGGAATAACGATCGAGACGCGCGACCGGGAGATCATCTCGATCACCGACCTCGGCGGCGACCTGATGAGGTCGTCCGGGCTTGCCAACTCGAATCCCGCGGTGAGGATAGACGTCAATGCGAATGACACGTTCCAGACTATAGTAAACAAGATAAACAACGCTTATATGTTCGACAGGACCTACGAGCTGGACGATGAGGGCAGGGAGATTCCCAAGGGCAACCTCAAGTATGAGACCGACCCGCCGGAGACCGCGCCGTCGAGGCCGGAGGAGTGGCTGCACGCGTCGCTGGAATACGACGATGACGGCAATTGCTTCATTGTTCTAACTAGCAATGTCGCCGGAGAGGCCAACAGGATAAACGTTCTGAGCGGTTCCGTGTGCGGCGGCGGCGTGGTGGACCTCACCGTGGCGCGTCTTTTGGGCTTCGTCGACGCCACGCGCGACGATTACGGCGCGGGTTCCGTAACTCAGCGCGACGTGACGGCCGTTATCCAGTTCAAGGACGACGGTACGGTGATCGACAGATACGACCGTTTTGAAAACGTCTACGCGGAGGACGCCTGGTTGATACTCAACGGCAGCAGGGAGTTCCTGTCGTCGTCGAACGAGTTCAAAGATGCGCGCAGGATAGCCGACGTCGGCAACGCGCCGGCGGACGCGCTCTCGGAATTTTTGACGGGCGTTAGGATTGACGTCAACGGCGTCGGGCACACAACCATTCTAGTCCGGCATCATCTCACTCAGGGAGCGATATTCGCCTCCATCAAGCTTCGCGACGACGTCCTGCTGTCGCAGATGGACGTGTTCGACGACATGATGTACCGCCTCGCGACGGAGTTCAACGCGATACACTACGCGGGCTACGGCAGCGGCGAATACGCCGATAAGACCGGAATGGGATTTTTCGAGCGCATTTCGAACAGGTACGGGGCGTTCGGCAAGCTCTCCGTCGAACATGACATAGCTTTCGACACGAACCGCCTCGCGACCGGAAGCGGCGACGGCAGGGGGAGATCGCTCGGGCCCGCCGACGGCACAAACGCGCTCTCCATGGCGCGGCTTAAACAGGCGAAACTGTTCAACAACGGCATAGCCAACTTCGACGATCTCTATGCCGGATTCAGCGCGACTCTCGGGGCTTACGGCCAGCTCGCGAAGACCTCGTTCGATTCCGAGAGTTATGTGGTGGAGCAGTTGGGCCTGCAACGCGAATCAATATCCGGCGTCAATTCGGACGAAGAGATGCTGCGGCTGGTGGAGTTTAACCAGGGTTACAACTACGCGTCGCAGTACATCGCCACGCTCATAGGCGTCCTGAACCAGATAATCAACGGCGTCGGCCGCGTTGGGCTGTAAAAGGCTTTGTTAAACGGGGGAGAAAAAAATGGGTAACATGTTTGCCGGGCTTACGAGCGGAAATTCGGCCCTCACATACTACAGGACCGGAATCGAGACGGCGGGGCACAACGTTGCGAACGCCAACATCGAGGGTTTCGCCCGTCAGAGGGTGAACGTCAGCACGGCTCCTTCGGTGAACGACGGCGTCGTTACGGTCGGCGGGGGAGTTAACGTCGTTTCGATAACGAGGATACGCAATCAGTTTCTCGACGCGCAGTACAGGGCGCAGCTCGCATCGCTCGGATACTGGGAGACGCGCCTCGACTGCCTGAAAAACGTGGAGATATACACGGGCCGCATCGACAACGGGACATTCCAGACGTCGCTCAACAATTACTGGGGAACGCTCGAAAACCTTCACCTGTACCCCAATCTCGAAACTTCGAGGAGTATCGTGCTCTCCGGCACGGAGTCGATGATATCCTCCCTGCTCAACTTGAGGCAGAATTTCGACGCGTACCGGGCCGACCTCAACGAACAGATAGCTGAAATGGTCAAGGAGGCAAACTACCTGATCGACGAAATAGCCCTGCTGTGCAAGGACATTTCCGCCGCGGTGAACAAGGGCGAGCAGCCCAACGACCTGCTGGACAGGCGCGACTTGCTGGCCGAGAAGCTTTGCAAACTCACCGGCGCGTCCGTGGGCAGCCCCTCGCTCGACGAAACCGACGGCGCTTACAAGATAGAGATAAACGGAAAATATCTGGTTCAGGGCGGCGCGGAGTTCAACTGCGACGGCACAAAAATAAAGAACGTGAGGCATCTCGTACTCGTTCCGATGGTGGGCAACACCAATTATTTCGATGTTCAGGTAGAGTACAACCAATACGACCACGTGAGCAACTATTCCGTGGCGAACGCCGTGATAGAGCGCGGCGCGACCGATCCGGCGTCCTGTTCCAGAAACGGGGTCCACGAGCTGTTTGTGGAGCGCCTTGCCAACGGCAAGACATGGATGGTTGGCGGGGCGAAGGGGATAATCCAGGGCGGCGAGCGCCTCGACACAATATATGACAAAAACGAGGAGCTTGGCATAAGCGGATCTTTCTCGCTGCAAGTCGGCAACGCCGGGGTCAAGGCGTCGAGCAATTCTTTCTTCAATCAGGTCGGTCTTGTCAAAAACGCGTACACGGACGGAAGTGGCCACGAAACAAAGTTCGAATTTCGCATTGCCGCCGGTGAGTTCGAAACCTACGTCAGTTTCGAGTTTATTCGCAACGCCCCTAACGATCCCAACAATCTGGCGGGGGAGTGGAGGGTGATCCGCGACGGTTTCGCGACAGGACTGCCATGCGACACAATAACCAGCTCAAACGGGAACCTCATGCTTGAGGATATTAAGAACGTGCTCGCGGCGTATCCCCAGCTTTTTATTTCCTTCGACCCTTTGAATCAGAGGTTGGAGATAGAGGCGGCCAACAGCGATGATATGCGCGGGCATATACTCTCCATAAACGATACCTTCGGAACTCTGGCGGGGGACCTCGGCATCGCGAACAAAAACCCGATTGTGGAAATTAACGTGGAATTGACGGACTCGCTTACCACGATAGCTAATAAAATCAACGGCGCGTACATGACGACGCTGGTTTCAGCGGATAATCTGGCGCCTTATGTGACTATCCCGCCCGGAGTGGCTCCCAGCCGCCCGGAGGAGTGGCTGCACGCGAACGTGATACGGGAACCGAACGGTTCGTACTACATAGCCCTCACAAGCAATGTGTCCGGCGAGGCGAACAGGATAAACGTATTGCCGGGCAATGTCTGCGGCATAGCCGGCGATTTCTCCGTGGCGCGCCGCCTGGGCTTCATCGACTCGGGTCCGGCGTGCAGCAGCAGCTACATGCAGTTCAACACCGACACAATGGCCGCCTCCACGATCGAAAAAAGAGAAGTGCACGTGAAAGATGCGTATTTCATTTACGACGGAAAGCACTTCCTTTCGGAGAGCAACAGTTTCAAGGACGCGCGGATATTCAAAACCACCGACAAACTTGGCAACCTGGTGAGATGGGACAACCCGATGGCCGACGAGCTCGGCCGCTTCGGGCAGGGGATACGGCTCAGTCTTGTCGGGCTGAACCGATATTACAACGATAACGGTTCTATGTCCGGCAACCCCGCGACGATTATCAAGGTGCAGCCCCACCTCACCAACGGCAGCATCTTCGCTATGATGGAGGCCCGCGACGATCTGATCCTGGGGTTGGAGGACTACCTCGACGACATGGCGTACGAGCTTATGAAGAGCATGAACGCCATACATTACTCAGGGCACGGGATAGGGGATAACATCAACACCACCGGGACGGCGTTCTTCGATCATATCAATGGGCGGTACGGCGCGTCGAAGCTCCTGAGCCTCAACGACGCTCTGTCGCGCGATCTGAGCCTGATAGCGACGGGCGCGGGCGACGGCGAAGGACTCAGCAGGGGCATCGGCGACGGGGCGGTCGCCCTGCGGATGGCGCAGTTGAAGCAGACGAAGCTGTTTGAAGGGAAATCCGCCGATTTTGGCGAATACTTCCTGCTGTTCATCGGGGATCTCGGCATACAGGGTTACCAGGCGGACTATATGTTTAAAACTCAGGAAGGCGTGTGTGACCAGATAAATACGCAGAGGGACGCCGTTATGGGAGTCAGCACCGACGAGGAGATGCTGGACATCATCAGGTTTCAGCAGGGAGTCGGGGCAATTTCCCGCTACATGACGGCTTTGGACGAAATGCTGGACAGGGTGATAAACGGCATGGGGGCCAGGTAAACGTGATGAAGGTTGGTGACGGTATAAAATGAGTTACAGGGTTACGAACGGCATGATGCGGACGCTGATGCTGAACGATATGCACAGGAACTTGAACAAGCTTATCGACATTCAGCAGCAGCTCGCCACCGAGAGGAAATACCAGCACGCGTCGCAGAACCCCCACGCCGTGACTAAGGGCATGGGGCTTGAGACGATGATGACGGAGGGCAAGCAGTACGTCAGTAACCTGCAGGACGCCGCCACGTGGTTGAAATTCACTGACGAGTCGTTGTCCGGCATGAACGATCTGTTTCTCCGTATCCGCGAGCTCGCTGTGAAGGGCGGCGACGGTTCGCTCGAAGGCGTCGACCGCATGGCGATCGGAGCTGAACTCCGCCAGTTGAAGGAGGCGCTGATGTCGATAGCGAACTCCACCTTGGCGGGGAATTATCTCTTCGCCGGCCTCAAGACCGACACCATGCCATTCACCATAGGCCCGGGCGGCAGCGTCGTCTATAACGGCAACAACTACGCGCTTGCCTGGGAGTTCGCCCGTATGCAGACCGGCAAGGTATCGCTCACGGGGCGCGAGGTGTTCCCGCTCGACGAGACGACGCACAAGCTCAAGGGCATAGAGGTCCCGATGGATTTCCAGTGGACCGGGCGCGGCGAGATACTCGAGTTCAAGGTTGGCTGGAGGACGGTAAAGGTCCGCATACCGGAGAGGTGGACGGACGAGATTGTGAACGGCCTCACCGACCCTGGAGATTACAACCGCTTCCGCGACCCAAACGAACCGCTTGAGGGGTGGAGTCTCGACGAGATTGCCTACCTGATAAACAACAGCACGGAAATGGGGGACGCGAGCAAACTCATTAAAGCGACGGTCGTTAAGGACCTAGACCGCGGCGTGCAATACCTCCAGATACAAAGCCTCACCGGCGAGCCGGTGCGCCTCACGGGTTGGCCGGAAACCGACCCTGTCAAAGCGCCTCAGGGCATAAAGGGCGCGGCGTACGGACCTCCCGGCAGAGAAGCGGCAAGCGACGGCAAGGTCGAAATACGCTTCGGCGATAATCAAGTGTACACGGTGAATGTGGAGAAGGGTGATAAGCTGGAGGATATAGCCAAAGCCCTCAACGCGCTGCCGGACGCCCGGATATGGGCGGCTTACAAGAGCGACGGAACCGACGACGACAACAACGAATGGATCGACTTCGTCGGCAGGAACCCGAACGACTATTACAGCATCCACACGACCGGAGGCGCGACGCAGCTCTTCGCTACCGAGATCACGACTGTGCTTTCGAGTAAGGAAGGCAACGACCATGTGGTTACGTCGAAAGAATTTTCTGATGATTATGATGTATTCAGTACATTATCCAAAGGAGTATTGACTATAAGACAAGGGTATGAAACGTATGAAATTCCTATTATTGCGGGCCGCAGCCTTGCTGAAATTGCGACGGACATAAACGATTATTTTGATGCTCTAGATCCTCCTAATATACCGGACATTACCGCTGTCGTATCAGCCGGCGCGCTGGTAATCAAACACGAGGGTGGCGAAAATTACAGCGTTACGGCCGACGGCGGGCTTGTGCCGCTGTTCTCCGACGGAGTCTACGGAACGTCGAACACGGTTCCGACCTCATCCGGGAAATACATTCTCGAAACGAGCCCGCTGCCAAAAAAAGACGGGTCGGAAGACTTCGGACTCAACCCGGAGTCCAGCGCGTTCTCGTTAGAGTACAACGGGCAGAAATATTGGTACGACTTATCAGCTCTGCCACCCCCCGCATCTTTGGAGCAAATAGCGGCGGGTTTAGAGGAATTCATAAGTGAAGTGCTCGCCGATACCACTACCACTGTCAAGGTGAAGACGGGGTTGGACACGTACGGCAATGAGATACAGTGGCTGCACATAGAAACCGACAGGCCGATAAAACTGAGCGGCTTCGGCAACGCGGCTGACGTGCTGGGGAACTTCATCGTCGGCTCGCAGCCCATATATGACAACTTCGATCACACGCACATAGGTTTTGCCGCCATGATGCAGATAGAGACGTCCCTCACCAGCGCTGAGATACCGGTCACGTTCGAAGGCTGGAATACGAACCCTAACGTGGGAGGCCTCCCCTTACACATCAACTTCGTCAGCGGAAACAGGCACGGGGAGGTATTTATTGCCGATTCCGCCGAGCTTTCGATCGAACAACTGGCGGCGCGCATCAACAGCGTGTGCGGCGACTGGCTCCAGGCGATAGTTCAGGAAGACTATCCCGACGGCGTGAGCCCGATAATAGATCCGCTCAATAATAGCGGCAATAACGAGGAAGAAGCCACAAAACGCCTTGTGCTGCGCACGATTGACGGCGAGCCTTTCGCCGTATACGACGGTCTGGGGAAACTTGGAAATGTAGCCGGAAGTTACGCGAGCATGCTGGGCATCAACACCGCTCTTGCAATAAAGGATATAGGTGTAAATTATCCTGAGCCGGCTGCCGGTGGAAATTTCGACCCGAACATGCCGGCCATATTGAAGGTGACGGTTGGATGCCGCGAGTACGAAGTCAAGGTATGCAATACTAATTGTCCTACCGGCAAAACAGTGGCAGAGGCGATAGTGAGGCAGGTAAACGAGCAGTATGGAGGGACTCTCCTGTCGCTTGGGGAAAGCCTTAATCCGAATTTCGATCCTCAAAATCCCGAGGATAATCCGCATTCTTATTCCATATTCGCGACGACGGGCGAGCCTCTGCGGATAGTCGACGCGCCGTACGGCGACCCACGTTTCAGGGAATATACGGGCGGCATTGCGAGACAACTGGAAATCAACGCCGGGTTGACGAGCAGCGTTTTTTCCGGCTCGTTTTCGCCGGACAACGAGGGAGGAACGATAAGAATAAGCACGCCGGGGCGTTCGGTTGACATACCGGTGCTGCGGGGTGAAGACATTCAGACAATAGCGAACCGCATCCGCGATTATGCCGGAAGCTGGCTTGACGTTTCGTTCTCGGCCGATGAAATCCTTAACCCCCCTGCCACTGCGGTGGGCGGCGCGATTTCGATAGCGGCGAAGGACGGCTCCGCCGTCTCGATTCTCGACGTTAACTTTAGAGGTAATGTAGCAAATCTAATGGGGTTGGATACCGGGCTTGTGGGCACGGAGGACTTGAGCGAATTCGATTTCGGCGATTTAGATCCCGACTCCACTCTCTCGATCACCGTGAACGGAGCGACGCACATTATTGATCTGTGGGACAGTGATGCCGATCCTTCTAACGTTCCTCCCGGTAAACCGACCGTGAACAACGTCGAGGAACTGGCGGAAATGATAAACGTCCGTTTCCAGGGGCAGGATATCAGGGCGGAGGTTATCAGCGATTCCGATGGCAAGCGCCTGGCGATATGGTCTCCCAAGGGATATTATTTCGAAATGACAGGTACGCCCGCAGGAGAAATTCCCGATGATTTCGGTTTCGAGGTCGATGATGACGGCAAGGTTCGCAGCCCCAGACACTCGAATTTTGCAAACCAGCCCTTCAACCAGGTCGTGACGCAGCGCACGGGAAACAACGGGTACGCCACAGATTTCTTCGGCGTGTTGGACAACCTGATTAACACGGTCGAGGGCGGCGACGTTGACGGGATTTCCGACACAATGCTGTCACAGCTGGACAATTGGCTGTCGACGCTGTTAAAATGCAGGGCGACGGACGGGGCGCTCATGAACAGGTACGAGGCCGCCGTGTACCGCATGACGACGAACAACACGAACTACGTCGACCTGTACACTCAGACGGTCGGAGTGGATCTGGCGGAGACTATAACCGATTTTGAAATGGCGTCCAACATCTATCAGGCAAGTCTGGCGGCGATAGCGCGTCTTTTGCAGCCCTCGCTGCTCGACTTTTTGAGATAAATATCATGAGTAATGAATCAGTTCAAGGGGGAGAGTCTTGATGATAACACTGACATCCACGAGATTCGGGGAGCTGGAGATAGACGAAGAGGATATCATAACTTTTCCTACCGGCATTCCCGGTTTTGAGGACAAGCATAAGTGGATTCTTGTCGGTGACGACGACAACGCGATAATGTGGATGCACAGCACCGAGGACGGGGGGCTCGCCCTTCCCGTCACGACGCCGGATTCCGTCAAAAGCGACTATAACGCCCAGATACCGCGCGAGGTGTTGGAGCCGATAGGCGACGTGACGGACGGCGACGTCGCTATTTTGATAGTGATAACCATTCCTCCCGATCACCCGTGGGACATGACGGCCAATCTCAAGGCTCCCATAGTCGTGAACAGGGTAAACAGGGTGGCTGTCCAGACGATAGCGCTCAACGATGATTACGATTTCCGTTATCAGGTGCTGGACGACGAGATGCGCGATCATATGCGCGATCAGGCGATGGCTGCCAGAGAGGCAGCGGAGTAAGCAAATGCTTGTGTTGAGCAGAAAACCCGGCGAAGCGCTTCGCGTTGGCGAGGATGTCGAGATTACGGTGGTGGAGGTCAAAGGGGACATGGTCCGCTTGGGCATTCAGGCCCCGCGAGAGGTCCAGGTCTGGCGCAAGGAGCTTTGGGAAGCGATAGTGGAGGAAAACAGGAAAGCGGCGGAAGAAGCGTCGGCCACGGCCGCGACTGTGCCGGAAATACCGATCATTCTGCCTAAAACCGCCGTCCCGGATCTTCTTGCGAGGAAGAAAAAATGACAAAGGAACTGCGCCGCGCTCCCGACAGCACGTCGGTGTGGGAGAGCAACATTAAGGAGTTGGAGAAGCGGCAGCCCAATCTGGCGATATTGCTGAAAAGATACGTGGCGCGGCACGGTCATGACTTTTCCCATTATGAAAATCAAACGCCCGCCGGAAAATGGGTGGAAGGACTCACCGGCGAGCCGTTTTTCGAACGCAGCGGAGAGCCGAAGTTCAACTGGAGCCGCGACAGCCGCGAGGACAAGAACAAACCCGTCTTTATTCTGTACGGCACGGGCACGCCGCCTTATCTGTTCAAGGCGATAAAGGCCCTGCCTCTTGCCGCGCTGTCGTTGATAGTTGTCGAACCCAACATTTCGCTGATAGCCTACACCCTGCATCTTACCCACGTGTTTTCGGCGCTGCCGGGAAACTGCGGCATAACGTTTCTCACCGACGCCGAAGGTGATGGGGAAACCGAGGAGGCGCGAAAAAATTCGAAATTTATCATCTCCCGCCTGCTGATGGAGGAAGGCCTGAGCATGGCTTTAAGGCCGGTGGGCATTTACTCGGCGGCGCTTGCCGTGCTGTCGTCCCACGAAGGCGAGGTTGACGCCTGGGGCGGCACGTTCAAACGCATGGGCGAGAGCGTAAAGGAATGGGTCACGGTGACGCTGATCTACCTCGGAAACTCGGCGGAGGATACGCTCCTGGGATTGCGCCAGATAGCCCTGATGTCGCCGATGATAGCCTTTGGCAAGCCTCTTGACCTTATAAAAAATAAATTTCACGACAGGCCGGCAATTCTCGTCGCCGCCGGACCGTCGCTGAATAAAAACTTCATGCAGTTGAAAGCCGTTCAGGACAAGTGCCTGATCATTGCCTCAGACGCGGTGCTGGCTAAACTGCTGCGCAACGGAATCAAGCCTCACATAGTGACCTCTCTTGAGCGCGTCATCGCCACGTACGACTATTTCTTCTCGCAAACAGTGGAGGAATTTCCGGAGGAGTGCAAGGATATCCTGCTTGTCGCGCAGAGCCTCTGCGTGCCCTGGACGTCGGGACGCTGGCCGGGACCGGTGTGCTTTGTCCATAAGGAGGAAGTCGTGGTTGACGTCTGGTTCGCCGGCGGAGTGCTGGGCGGTTCGACTATGATGTCGGGAATATCGGTCGCGCACATGAACTATTCGCTCGCGCATTACATGCATTCTCCCCACGTGGCAATCATCGGGCAGGACCTCGCTTACTCGGAGGACGGTTCGTCCCACGCGAACGGCGTCGGGGGAGGCAGCCAGGCAGACAGGACGGGCGCGCCTGAAATTCCGGGAGCGCTGGGCGGCATGGTCAAGACGTGTAGGGCCTGGCTTTCATTCCTTCGCACGCTCGAAGATATGATAATCAAATGCCCTCTGCCCGCATGGGACTGCACAGAGGGCGGCGCGTCGATAGCGGGAACCAGAGTCGGGCCTCTAGACGGTTTTTTAAGCGAGTTTGTGGAAAATCTGGAGCCGATGGATTTCACTCCCTCGTCCCTCTTTCGAGATGGCTATAACGACGTAAATGTGCGCGAGGTTGGCGAACGCATACTTGCAAATATCGCGGCTCAGTATGAGCAGTTCGGCGAAATCGACCGCGACCTGGACGAGGTTGAGCGCCTGATGGACAGCACCGCCGCCGCCGGCCTTGAACCGGGGAGGCGAATCGAATACGCGTCCCGCGCGGGCCATGTGCTCGACACGATTCACAACCGCAGCGCCGTGTTCGATTTCATCGGCCAGAGCTACACCAGGCTCGCGACGATAGAGCTGGCCCTCACGAGAAACCTGGAGGACGTCGAGACTGTAGGGCGCTGGTACGCGATGCACAAGGAGATACTGGACTCGCACAGAGCGATAATGACCTTTATTCACAGATGGGTATCCTACGCGGAGCGCGCCATAGCGTACTGGACCGGGAAGGGCGCGATCGAGTGGGGTCCGGTCGATCCGGAGATTGCGTGGGAAAAATCGCGCGAACTGCTGGAGCGTCTTGCCGGCGCCGAGGGCGAGGAGATACCGGATATCAGGCTGGAGCTGAACAACATCATGATGAGGTGCGACCCGATCCGCCTCCGGTGGCCGGGCAGGGTTCTTTGGAACTACGCCATGCTGCTTATGACGGAGGACCGGGCGGCCCTCGCGACGCGGTTTATGGATACCGCCGCCGACGATTTTGACGGTAAGGAGATGCCCGTTGCCGATATGGTCGCGTTCTTCAAGGATTACGCCCGCGTGTCGATGGGGCGTGACCTTGTGCACAACCCGAGCCACCTGAAAGCGGAAAAAATGCTGGCAAACGCGGTTGAACTGAACAACGGCGCCGACGACGAAATAAAAAGCCTGCTCGGCGATGTTCTGGATATGGAAATCGCCCACAGCGCGATGATGGATGAGTACAAGAGCTCCGACAAGACATTTAAGGGACAGTCGAACTGGTTCGCCGACCGCGCCGTCGCTCAGAAACTGCTGTACGAAGGCGACTTGAAAGGCGCGATCGTGGCTGTGTGGAACGCCGTCAAAAAGCATTGGCGCGCGGTGCCCGAATGGGCGGCGAGCCACCTCGACTGGCTTGCGCAGACCATGGAAAAATGTGTCGGCGCCGAGGACCCGTTGCTCGTTGAAACGGTCAATATGATTTTGGCCGATATGGTCAAAAACGCAGAAATCCTGCACAAATTATCGATCAACTACTCCGTTTCCTTCGTCCATATGCTGGAGGCCAAAGGCCTCAAAGTCGCGTGGAAAAAACCGGAGGAGGAAGAATCCGAAACGGGAGAAGCCGCGGAAGAATCCGCGAAACTGCCCGAAGTCGAACGCGAATTGACCGTGTAGGGTTGCTGAAAGGAGATGGAGCATTTGAAATTTTACGTTTTAATACACAAGGACGAGTATAACGGATATTGGGGAGAATGCCCGAATCTCCCCGGATGTTTCAGTCGTGGAGACACCCCGGACGAGCTTATGGAAAACATGAAGGAGGCAGTCAGCCTATACCTGGAGGAAAATGACGACATCGACGCCGATCTTGTCAGCGAGGTCAGGGAACTTGTGATATGAGCCCACGCGGACGGGTATTCAAGCCGCACGAAATAATCAGGGCGCTTGAAAAAAACGGATATACGCAGATTTCTCAGAAAGGTTCACATATCAAATTCCGCAAAGGCACTTCCACAATAGTCGTGCCGGATCATAAAGGCAAAGATTTCCCCTATGGGCTTGGATTAACCATACTGAAAAAAGCCGGCATTGATATCTCCACAGTGTGAGGAGTGAAACCAAATCGCTATCAAAAGGTTAAATATTGCCGTCATCAATGTAGGGTCGGGCTTCCATGCCCGACCGTGGTTTTCTGCCCATGCCCGACCGCGTTTTCGGCAATTGACGGTCGGGCATGGAAGCCCGACCCTACATTCATACGCGACTGAAAGAGAATTGATTTTACTCATCTGCCATCCTTTCAAGCTCTTCCATGGTTTTTACAATGACCTTGCCTTGCTTCGCATGTTCGAGTGAACGTTCGAGCCGGCGAATATTGGCTTCGTCGTAAAATCCATCATCATTGGCGGTAGATGCGGCCTTATCTATTTTCTTCACGTACTCGGTAACTAATTGCTCTACAACAAATTGATTCTTCAATCCCTGCATTTTGACAGCCGCATTAAATCTATTTAAGAGTTCAGGCCTGATTTTCACTGTAAGGCTTTTTTTTGCTTTAACTTCCGGCATGTTTATGACCTCCTTTTCTGAGCATAAAATACAACATTTTTTCTGTTTGTCAAGAAAAATTTTTATCTGTAAAAACATAAAAATGGATATTAACAGATTTTATGTAATTCTATATTCTGTAAATTTCACAATTGAGTCGGGCAAGAGCGCTACGCAAGGAAGTAATAACAGGAGCTTGCTTATACGAAAAAAAACAGCAGGGCGAATGCCCTGTTATTTTTTTGTGTGTTAATTACGTCGTTTTTCGTGTTAATTACGACAATCCTCTTTATTTCGGATTTATTTTAAGTGAAACTAATAACGGTACGCCGCAATACCGTTGCATAACATTATGCGCGTAAACAAGCCAAGGGTATTAAGAGTGTGAACGAGGAGGTAGGGTTATGAAAAAAATATTAGTTGTATGCATGGTTGCTCTTTTAGCGCTCAATGGCGTCGCGGTGGCTGCAACGCGGGCGTCACAATTTTCGCCGCCGCCGTGTTGTGCGGCGTGGCTATCCGGTCGAGAGCAAAACGCCGATAGGCGGATAAAAGAGGAGGTATAACATAAATATGAGAAAACTCGTAAAGTTTGGACTCTTAGCCCTTATTGTTTTTATGACGCCGGCGTTCATTGCCTTGCCGGAATTGCAGGCGAAGCCGGCGAGCCCCTTCCCGTTCACAGTCACTCAATCGGACGGAATAACGATTGAACTTTACAGGCGCGGCGACGAGTTCGGCAATTGGGTGGAAAACGCCGAAGGGCGCAAGATGATTAAAAACGAAGCCACCGGTGATTGGGAGTTGGATGTTTCCGAAGACAACGTACCTGTCTCTGCAAACGAGAAGGCGCCGGAGATCAGCATGCCCGGCA
>Ga0099364_10001219_pt1 | contig 42847 bp, 38 predicted proteins | sample TergutTh196P3_FD_73070 | JGI IMG/M metagenome (GOLD analysis project Ga0099364, IMG submission 73070) | Microcerotermes parvus P3 segment gut microbial communities from Pointe-Noire, Republic of the Congo - Th196 P3 | ecosystem: Host-associated > Arthropoda: Insects > Digestive system > Gut ...
CTGTATAAGGCCTTTGAACCGTATCGAACACAACGACACGGTTTTCTTCATCCAACCACGCTTCACCTGAAAAAGTGCCTAACCGCAATCTGCGGTTCCCATCCCGGCAAATGGATACAAAATGTCGGTAACCGGAAGTAAATGAGGTTATCTTGCCGGTTTCATCCATGACTTCCAAAGTGCGATTACTACCTGTATTCCCGCCAAAATAGATGTTCCCGTTTTCTGTATCGTGATAAACGGCTAATGAAACGCCTGTCGTGAAAATGTCCAACCGGTTTGGATTACCTTGTATTGGGTTGAAAACGGCAATGCCGGCGTCGTGTGTTTGAAAAACGCGTCCTCGGCTGTCTTCACAATTACCCATATATCCAAACAGGACAGAGAAATCTTTCCTGTTGTAGACGGTTTTGGGTTGATATAAAGTTCCCTGACTGTCAGCCCGCCAGAAGCCGTAAGCAAAGGAAGAAAACCATACATTACCGTGCGAATCTTTGATGACGCCCCAGAGATTGTCATTGCGTCCCAAACCCAATTGATACGATTCGAAAGAAGCGCGCGAACATCGATAAATACCATCTTCGGTCGATAACCAGAGATTTTCATCTCTGTCGACTAATATATGATTAACCTGAAGCAAGTTCAACGGCAACTCAGAGAAACTCCAATTATCCGTATCCATTATTAAAACCGGATAAGATGTCCTGAAGTTCGCTAAAACTAAACGGCAATCGTCCCACTGTTCAATATGTTCATTATCCCATAACCGGTTTCTAGCAAATAACGCCGTTCGGTAATCCCATCTGAGGGTATCGTTTTCGAAATAACATTGATATAGCCGGTGCTTCTGATTGGGATCCAAATCATCGTGCAGCATGGAAAACCAATCGCCGCGCCTTGTTTTTCCAAACAATACATGCGAAGCTTCCTTTTCTATTGGGACGGTTTGTACGAGCCGGATGCGTTCATCATCTATTCTGTAAACATTCAATTGTTGATTTTTAATTTCGTCGTAAGGTACAGCATAAATTGTTTGTTCGTAAACATTTGCTCTAAGGTAAGGCAAGCTATCGGCTATATGGGTAAACGTCTTGTACTTCAAATCAAATCGAATCAGCGAAAAAAGAGTCATATCGCTTTGAGCCGGTGATTGACAGTTGAATATATAAAGATAGTCTCCTAAAACCACTGCTTCGACTTTCCTCATAGTGCTTATCTGTAAGGTACTGTCGGGCAGGGGAAAATTTTCTATGGTACGGTCGGGATATACAAAGATAATATCGTGTGAAGCAATCATAAATACCGCAGTTTCGTATTGATTATAATATTTTACACGAGACGTACCGATACCCAAAGCTGCCTGACTAAAAGTCTCGAAATGCAATCCGTCGAAACGGCTGACCCCTACATGGGTCGAAAACCACAGGTAACCATAAGCATCCTGAAAGGATAATAGCGCCTGCGATTGGACCAGACCTTCACGCACGCCCAGATACCGGTGCGTAACGGAATGTACCCACTTGCGCGGTTCTTGTGAAAAACAGGACAGACCCGCCGAAAGCAGGAACAGGAAAAATAGCATCCTACGATTCATCTTTTTCAACATTGTAACAATGAATTAAGCGTTTCATGTTTTCCCTGCTGCAGGTGAAAGTATAGTCCCTGTTTTGGCAGACGACACTTATTTCTCTCGTTTTCAGGTTGTAATGCTTCACTTCGCGTACATTGACAATACAGTCGCGTCTGATATACTGAAAATTCGACGGCAACAGCGCATGTAATTGATTTAAAGAGTGAGCTACTTCCGGCAGTAGCGCATCGGAGGCGTAAATCGTAACCTTCCCGCGTCCAACTGCTTTAATCGCTACTATACGGTCGATTTGTATACGATAAAATCCGTCCTGTACCTTCAAATCTATTGTGTCAGATTGTAATTTGCTTAGATATAAATTGATGGCGTTACCTATTTTCTCTTCATGCAACGGTTTTTCGATATAGTCCAATATCCCTAACCTGAAGCCATTGAGGGCATATTCATACTTGCGAAAGGCGGTAATAATAAACGTATACGGCAGCCTGTTAGCGCCTTCGTTCTGCGGCAGATTTTCAAGTAACTGCAAACCCGACATCCCGGGCATCTCAATATCTACAAACAGCAAGTCGAAATTTTCCGTCTGCAAACAGCGAAGCGCTTTTTGCGCATCCTCCGCCAGCGTCACCTTTGAATCAGGGAGGCAGGAAGAAACTAATTCGGAGATATAGTCTCTGGCGGGTCGTTCATCGTCAACAATCAATATTTTATGCATGGCGCAATAAATGAATCGTAAAAGATGCTGCAAAAGTAGGTATAATAGTTGAAACAAAAACGGAAAAATTCACCCGTTCATGTCAAAAAAACGACGGTTCGTACATAAAAGATCTCAAAAAATAAAAAGTGGTGTCTCTCTCTACCAGGTACGCGGATGTCCCGTCCGCTCTCAGAATGCGGACTAGACGTCAGTGTACCCAGTTTTATTGAATTTCCATGGCTACTTCACAATTTTTCTTGTGGAAAGCAATGCCATATTTGAAGATTCGCGTATACCCTTCTTTCTTTAAATTGTAGATATAAGCCTTTTCTTCTATCTGTTTCAGTCCTTTTCGGGCTTCGGCTTTTAAAACTTCGGTACATTCGGGGGACGAACCTGCAGGTTCGTCCCTACAGTGCTTGAACTCAAGCGCTACGGCGTATTTTTCTTTATCAAAGGGTTTTATCAGACAATCTGACCGGCCTTTGCCCGATTCGGGATTGGAGTAAACGGTATAATCGCCCTCAACAGCCAGCAGTATGCCGAAAATAAACATGTGATAGCTGTTTTCTTCCTTGAAGTCGTAGCAGCCGGGATTGTTCAGCAACTCTTTGTTTAGCGTATCGCTAACGCCATTCGCATCACCCTTTAGCAAGTAATCTGCGAACTCCTCTATGGCGCGATGTATCGCCTGTTGCTGTCGCTGAAACCATAATTTAATACATTTGGCAAAGATATTCCTTACTTCCCTGTTGACTAATTCCGCGTAGAAAAAATTATCTTCCGACGAACCTGCACAGGGTTTGATATATCCGGTATTTAGCAGCATCGACCAGAATATATCATCGTTTTTATATTGAACAGGATAAGTAATATGTTCATCATACTGCATTTTTACAGGCGTACCGGTCAATAAACCGGCCATATCGTTTTTCAAAGCAACCGAACCTTTGAAGAATATATCCGCCAAAATAGACATACTGCCGGTGTTTGTCCAATATTCCTTGAACTTTTTTTCTTTCAAATAACCGGTGATACTCCATGGGTTATATATATTCTTTCCCCCGAATCTATATCCATTATACCATCTCTCAACTTTTTCAAACTGGTCGCCTACCTCATACATCTCGCAGGCTTCTTTCACTTCTTCTTCGGTGAAACCAAAGCAGGTAGCAAAAAATTCACTCATTATCCCGCATACTATCGGGTTGTTAAAACAACTGAACAAGCTCTCTTTTGATATTCGCTGCACCCCGGTTAATACTCCAAACTCCAGGTAATCATTCGTTTTGAAAACGTTTCCCAGGAAACCCCTCATAAAATCAATCATTTCCTTATAATAACCCCTTCTTACGGAGCTATCGACAGGGACATCGTATTCATCTATCAAAACGATAACCCGTTTTTTGTGAAACGTGTATAAACATTCCGTTAAAAATAGTAAAGCATCTTTCAGTTCTTCCTCTGTTGCCTCTCTATCATAATACATGTAAAAATCTTTTTTTTGTCGTTCAGTGAGTTTATCACTTTCATACAAGTAAAAATTTTGAAAAAAAATACCGGAAACTAATCTTTTAAGATTATTAACAACCTGAGGATACGTATTTTCCTCTACATTTTTCAGGGTGAGAAAAATGACCGGGTATTTATTCAAATGCTCATCTACAATGTCTTTGTGTTCCATTATTTTTAGTCCGTCAAACAAGGCTTTACTATCCCTGTTTACGTCAAAAAAATACCTCAACATGTTAAGATTCAAAGTTTTACCAAAACGTCTTGGTCTGGTTATTAGTGTTACCTCACCCTTGTTTTCAATTAAATCTTTGATAAACAGCGTTTTATCAATGTAAAAATAGTTGCCTTCGATAATCTTTTCAAAGGAGTCTGTGCCTGTTAAAATTTGCTTTTTCATACAAGAAAATCAGTTAATTGAATAATCGAATATTTTACTTTATGACTACAAAGATACGAAAAGAACGATTAATACCTATAATTGCATCGTAAAAAAATTATATTCATATCTTTGTGGAAGTTTTTAAATATCATTTGGAGCGCCCTAACGGGTGGGTTATCAAAAATTTGTCGTTGAATCAAAAAAATATTCGTTCTATTGCTTTGAAGTTAATGACCGGGATATTTAAAACAAAACGGAAAAATTCAACCGTTCATGACAAAAAAACGACGGTTCGTGCATAAAAGACCTCAAAAAATAAATAAGTGACTATTTTTGCGCCGTCGAGAAACGAAATCGACGGAAACAGTGTCCGGTTAGACGATAACGGGGAGAGGCAGCATTGAAAAGGAATAAGGAATTTAATATAAGAATGAACATAAAATGAAAAAAAGAGATGAAAAATTTTATTAAAACCAAAGCCCCTGTTTCGGGCATTTACCATTTAACCGCTCTCATGGCAGCCATCCTGTTTGCGTTCACCGGTTGCACGGAAGAAGATGATTTTATCGCAGTAACAGACATTTCAGGCGTGCCGGCGGTAGCCGAAATAAACATTCCGCTGACGCTTACCTCTACCGTATCGCCATCCGATGCGACCAATAAGGCTATCGCATGGTCGGTGAAAAATGCCGGAACGACCGGCGCCAGCGTTACCGGCAATACCATGACCGCCACAGCCGCCGGCACTGCTACCCTGACTGCAACCATTACCAATGGAGCCTCGAAAAACACTCCTTTTACCAAAGACTTCAGTATTACGGTGAATGACGATTTTGTTGCAGTAACCGATATATCGGGCGTCCCAACGGAGGCCGAAGTAGAAATCCCGCTTACGCTCGCTGCGACCGTGACTCCAACCAATGCTACCAACCAAACGATTGCCTGGTCGATCAAGGATGCCGGAACTACCGGAGCAACCATTACCGAAGGAAACACCCTGACCGCCACAGCCGACGGAACGGCTACCGTCACCGCTACCATCGCCAATGGCGCCTCGCGAACCACTCCTTTTGCCAAAGATTTCAGTATTACGGTAATTGACGATTTCGTTGCCGTAACTGAAATATCAGATGTCCCCACCGAGACGGAAGTTGATGTCCCGTTGACACTCACCGCCACTGTGACACCAGCCGACGCCACCAACCAAACCATTGAATGGTCGGTCAAGGATGCAGGAACAACCGGCGCGACCATTACCGAAGGTAACATCCTGACTGCAACGGACGAAGGAACGGTTACCGTGACCGCCACCATAGCCAATGGCGCCTCGCGAAGCGAACCTTTTATAAGCGATTTTACCGTAACTGTAATAAAAGTAGAAGAAACCGGCTATTATCAAGGCCCTTCCGGATATGTAAAGTTTAAATGGAATGCTTTTAATATTGATAATGCTTACATAGCAACCACGGAAAGGTATGGCGCAACTGTTTTTGGAGTAAGACAGGATGAAAGCGCCAAATTTTACTTGGATAAAATTGACGACACAAGGTACCTGATAAAGTATGTAGATTTTTATTCATCTCGCGAAAAATACATGGTACCCGCGATACCATCAGTTGTTCCCGAAGTTGGGTTAAGTAATATCGGTAATTTCACAATAGTTGAAGCAACCCGGGCGGGAGATAATTTGATATTAGGAAACGGAACCGTAGTCGACTTGAAAAATCCGAATGATTATACCTATTCGTTCATTAAAGATGAATTTACCGGAGGATATACGATTTTTCAAGAATTAGTCAGTGATTTATCATCGTTTGGTTTTGAAGGCACTTCTTTTTACCTGTCCGTTGATTGGACATGGTGGTATCTTAGTATTTCGTATATACCTGCATCTACTTTTTTTATTGAAGAAACTGAAGTAGAAAGCCCATACATTGATTTTGGCGATGAGAAATCTGTCCGGTTTTCTATTTTGACCAATTATAATACTTATCTGTATGAAGACGGTACCAGTATCTTTTCTTCTAATACAAAAGGGATAACTTATTTGGGAATGTACAACAATATTCAATATCCTGCTATGAAAGATGTGTTCAAATTGAAGAAAGTAGGCGAATCGGACGGAAAAATTCTCTACACAATATATTCTGAAGGAGAAGGAACAGGTAGCGGAGGAGGCGGTTATCTGACCGACGCTACCGACCAGGCCTTTAATAGCAACGGGAGTATTAAAAATCCGGATTATGTGTGGGAAGAAAGATGGGCGCGGTTGTCATTTGAGGCTGAGCCGAGTGACAACAGTTTGTTTGCTTTCCGTCGTGTAGAATTAGGCACTGATGATTTCGTAATTGAAACGGCATCAGGTGAATCGTATGGTAATTACGGTAGTTATGTGGGATTATATCATGGCGTCACCGTAATATCCAAGACAGATCTGCAATCTGGTGTCGGTTTCGGAATTTTCAGATTGGTGGATGTGTCACACTGATACCATTTAATATTATAAAATAAAATGATTATGAAGAAATTATTTGCTTTTGTGATAACAGCCACTCTGTTATCAATGATGTATGAAAGTATGCATGCACAGGATTCCCAAAACCCATGGCATTTGATCACGTTTGAAAACGAAGAAGAAGTTGCATTTTACAATACCGAAATGATTACTGGTATTGAAGCGACTGCTGAAAGTGTTACAGTTGTTTTAGACAACGGAAAGAGATTTTCCCACCCGACCGAAACGACAACATTTAGTTTTGATCCTCGCGAAGATGGTACCGCTACGATAAATGAAAGCATTGCCGCTCCACAGTGGAAGGTTAATTATGTTAATGGAAGGTTGTATTTCAGCCAATCGGTGAGCGACGTTTTTATCTACACCATAAACGGCGCATTGGTGTCGCAGTTTACAGGAAGTTTTACGGAAGGTTCCGTTCAGTTGTCCTCTGGCATTTACTTTGTGAAAACCGATGGGAAAAGCGCAAAACTGCTTGTTAATAACGGAAGAGGAAGCACAACTGTACAGCCTGATAATGAAACAACAACTGCTGCGCCAATCAACTTGCGGTCGGAAAGCATCATAAATGAATATTGGAACATAACGGCTGATAATTCAACCCTTTCAGTAAGAATGGCTGACGTGAAAAAGTTCAGTTTCAGTGCGGACATCTCATTGGTTTTTGAATTGAAGAATGGACTTGAAAAAGAATTGTCTAATTATCAAAGCATAGAATTTACTATTGAACCGGTTGATCCTTCAAATGTAATAAAAATCGAATACTATCAAGGTCCATCCGGCTATGTAAAGTTTAATTTATCTAACCCTTTTACAAATAATGCTTACATAGAAATCCAAGAGAGATATGGCGAAACCATTTTGGGAGTTGGTACGGATAATAGCGCCCAGTTTTACTTGGAAAAAATTGACGACACAAGATACTTGTTAAGGTATGATGATTTTTATAGCCCAATTTGGTTAAGAGATCAATATGTGGCGCCTGCGCTACCTGGTGTTGCTCCTGTATTTGAGCATAGTAATATTGGTAGATTTACGTTAGTTGAAGCAACCCGAGACGGCATGGATAATTTGAACATATTAGGCGGGACTGTGGTAGATTTAAAAAATCCGAATGATTATACCTTTACCTTTGTCTATGATGAATTATCAGGCGGATATACGATTTATACAGAGTTAACCGGGGATTTATCAGAATACGGAATTGAAGGCAGCTCTTTTTACATGGATTTAAACCCTATGAACGGAAATCTTGTGATTAGTGGAGAAACCGGTTCATCGTATTCTAAGGCGGCTTTTTTCATTGAAGAAACTGAAGTAGAAAGCCTGTACATTGATTTTGGCGATGAGATATATGTCCGGATAGCCAGTTTGAACAGTTTAATATATCAATCTTCTTATCTGTACGAAGACGGGACAAGCTTCTTTTCCTCCAACACAAAAGGTATCTCTTATCTCGGATTGTATAACACGTATGAATATCCGGATATGAAGGATGTGTTCAAATTGACTAAAGTAGGCGAATCGGACGGCAAAATTCTCTACACGATTTATTCCGAAGGAGAAGGCACCGGTAACGGAGGAGGAGGCTATCTGACAGATGCAACCGATCTGGCATTTAACAGTGACCGAAGTGTGAAAAATCCGGACTATGTATGGGAAAATCGGGCGCGATTGTCATTCGAGTCAGAACCGAATGATAACAGTGTGTTTGCTTTCCGTCGTGTTGAATTAGGCGCTGATGATTTCATGATAGAAACGGCAACAAGTATCTCTATTGGTTACTACCGTAGTTTTGTTGGCATTTTTAATGGCGTCCCGGTAGTTGTGCAGACGGATATAGTTTCGTTATTTTATAACGTCGAAATTTTCGGATTGCGAGAAGTACCAGGCCCCGATTAATCGGGCTTTCCCGTCTCTCTAAAACTGGGTGCGCGGACATCCCGTCCACGCACCCGGTTTTAGAGTAATTGAATTTCCATGGTTACTTCACAATTTTTCTTGTGGAAAGCAATGCCATATTTGAAGATTCGCGCATACCCTTCTTTCTTTAAATTGTAAATATAAGCCTTTTCTTCTATCTGTTTTAGCCCTTTTCGGGCTTCGGCTTTCAAAGCTTCGATATATTCGGGAGAAGAACCTGTGTGTTCGTCTCTACAGTGTTTGAACTCTATCACTACCGCGTATTTTTCTTTATCAACAGTGTTTTATCAATGTAAAAATAATTCCCTTCGATAATCTTTTCAAAGGAGTCTGTGCCCGTTAAAATTTGCTTTTTCATAATCGAATATTTTACTTTATGACTACAAAGATACGAAAATTTGCATCAGAATAAAATTATATTCATATCTTTGTGGAAGTTTTTATAATTAGATATATGGAACAGTTTTATGATGCGATAGATTTATTGAAAGGGATGATTGCTATTCCTTCATTCAGTCGTGAAGAAAAGGAGGTAGCCGATTTTTTACAACATCAATGGGGAAAAGCAAGCCATAAAGTCAATCGTATGGGTAATAATGTATGGTTGCAAACGACGGTTGATAATTCAAAACCAACGTTATTGCTTAATTCTCATATTGATACGGTCCGTCCTGTGGCCGGGTGGACGAGAGACCCTTTTTTACATGATGATTCGGAAGATGATATCATCTATGGATTAGGCAGTAATGATGCGGGCGCCTCCGTTGTTTCACTGTATGCGGTTTATACCTTATTGTCACAACGCGAACAACCTTATAATCTTATCTATTTAGCTTCGGCAGAAGAGGAGATTTCGGGGAAGAACGGGATTGAGAGCGTGTTACCGCTCCTGCCACCCATTTCATTTGCCATTGTCGGGGAACCTACCAACATGCAGCCCGCCGTTGCAGAGAAAGGACTGATGGTGCTCGATTGTACGGTGAAAGGGACCGCCGGACATGCCGCCCGCGAAGACGGTGTTAATGCCATAACGCTTGCACTTAAGGAGGTGGAATGGTTCAATACGTTCCGGTTTCCCAATCAAAGCGACTTGTTAGGGCCTGTCAGGATGAGCGTTACACAGATACAGGCAGGCACACAACACAATGTCATTCCCGACCGGTGTACGTTTGTGGTTGATGTGCGGAGTAATGAGTTTTATTCAAACGAGGAGTTACTGCGGCAAATAAAGGAACATGTCCGGTGCGAAGTTGTTCCCCGCAGTACGCGGCTAAACTCATCCCATATCGCGTTGTCGCACCCGTTTGTACAACGCGCTGTCATGCTCGGCAAGATACCTTTCGGTTCGCCAACCATGAGCGACCAGGCGCTTGTGCCTTTTCCTTCCGTAAAAATGGGACCCGGCGATTCGGCGCGTTCGCATTGCGCCGATGAATATATCCACCTCTCCGAAATTCGCGAGGCAATTGATATGTTTGTGAGGTTGTTATCAATCGGAAGAAAGAAAAAAATCTTTGATTGAGTATTGAGTATTGGAAAAATGTAGTATATTTGCATGAAATTTTAAAATAATAGATATGGCAGTTTATCAAATACGAATCAACGAAAAAATGTCGCTTGGCAAAAGTCTTGTTGCATATTTGCAGTCAATACCGCAAATAGTTACCTTTGAGATACTAAAAGACAAGCCAACTCCTAAAAGCGAATTATATCATAGCCTCGATCGTGCTTTTGCTGATGTTCGCCTTATGATGGACGGTAAAAAACGGAAAAAATCATTATCCGAATTAATAAATGAATTACCAGACTGTAACGACTGATGATTTTGTCAATAAAGTCAAAGTGTTGTCAAAAAAATATCGCTCTTTAAAAGCAGATTTAATCGCTTTTGAGAAAGAATTGTTGGCAAATCCTACAATGGGTGTTGATTTAGGCGATAACACCCGAAAAGTTCGAATGACAATTTCCTCAAAAAATAAAGGCAAAAGCGGCGGAGCAAGAGTAATTACCTGTACATTTTTGGTAGATGTGATAAATACGGACATTTATTTATTGACCATTTACGATAAGGGGGAGAAGGAAAACATTTCCAAAAAAGAAATTGAACATCTGAAAGTAATAAATGGATTAATATAGAATTGTTTAAAGATATTTTACAAACGATTGGAGCGCGCTATTTTGTGGCTTTTTTGAACTTACTGCTGATTTTTATCAACAGCAAAGTATTGGGCCGCGAAGGGTTGGGAATGGTCGGTGTGTTATATGCGTCGGCAAACTTGGTTGCTATCTTCAACAGCATACTTTGCGGTAATACGATTGTCTATTTCATGAATCGGTATAACCTTCGTTATGTGTTTTTTCCGGCTTATGGATGGGCTATGGCAGGGTCAACGATTGCGTGTGCTATCCTGTATTTTTTTCATATACTGCCGGAGGGGTACGAGGTGGCTGTCTTTTGTTTGGCGGTATTGATTTCGCTTGTATCGGCTAATTCGATGATGCTGCTTGGTAAAGATAGGGTTACTGATTTTAATTTTATGTTCATTTTACAGGGAGTTCTCCTGTTTCTGATATTGATAGGATTGTATTATATCGTTGGTTATAAGGATATAAGAGGATATCTAATCGGATTGTTCAGCGCTTATATCATCGCTTATCTGTACAGTTTCATCCGGCTGATTCCATTTTTGAGTAAAAAGAACAACCCTCCTGCCGGCAGATCATTTACGGCTGTCCTGAAAGAAATGTTTGTATACGGTATCTGGAGCAGCTTGGATAATCTGGCCGAAGGGTTGACGACGCGCCTGAACTATTTTCTGATTCAGCATACCGGCGGATACGGACAGGTAGGGCTGCTTGATTCGGGGACGAAAATGTCGGAGAGCGTATGGCATATCAGCAACAGTGTCAGTTATATAGAATATAATCGTGTCTCAAAAACGACCGACCGGCAGGAACAAAAGCGCATCACATTACAATTATTTAAATTGACCTATTGCTCTTTACTAATTGTCATGGCATTAATATGTTGTGTGCCGGAATGGGTGTTCACGGATTATCTGCTAACGCCTGAGTTTGCCGGTATACGCAAAGTGATTATCGGGTTGTCCTGCGGCATCGTCGCTTTAGGAAGCAACCGCATTTTAAGCCACTATTTTATCGGTAGCGGAGCGATTAAATACAGCGCTTTTTGTTCATTCATCGGGTTGACGCTTTTGCTTTTTGCGGGAGTTTTTCTGATACCGGCGTATGGCGTCTTTGGTGCTGCAGTCACTTCAAGCATCGCTTACACCGGCATGTTGATTTTTTCAATAGTCGTATTTATGAAGCAGACAGGCGCTTTGTACGTAGAATTGATTCCCTGTCGGGATGATTTTGATGAATTGCTGAAAAAATTACGCCGAAGATGACTATATTGAATATTATTCATACCTTTGTGGATGTTTATAAATGATTTATTATGGATACTTCGTTAAGGGAAATGCCGGTTGGCATACAGGATTTTGAAAAACTGCGCACGGAAGAATGTGTGTATGTAGATAAGACTCAATATGTTTATACTTTAACGCGTAAGAGCAGACCTTATTTTCTTGGTCGTCCGCGTCGGTTCGGGAAAAGCCTGTTCATTTCGACCCTGAAAGCCTACTTTCTGGGGAAAAGGGAACTTTTTGAAGGCTTGGCTATTGCGGAATTGGAAAAGGACTGGATTGAATATCCTGTTATTTATATTGATTTCAATCTTGGAAGCTCCGATTGCCTGAAAACAGTAGAAATAACGCTGAACACCATATTGAACGATTATGAAAGGAAATGGGGGATAACTGACAAAGTCGATAACCTGTCGGCACGTCTCATTATATTATTGAAAACCGCTTATGAAAAGTCTGGTCTGAAAGTGGTTGTTTTGGTTGATGAATACGATAAGGCATTGGTCAATACGATGGATAATCCGCAAGTCCATAAAGAATTAGTGACTTTTTTCAAAGGATTTTACGGCGTACTGAAAGGCATGGATTACGCTTTACGCTTTGTGTTCCTTACCGGTGTCAGCAAATTTGCAAAAGTAAGTATTTTCAGTGATTTGAATCAATTGATAGACATCAGTTTATACGAACAGTATGCAGAAATATGCGGTATATCTGAAACCGAACTCTTAGAACAGTTTCAACCTGAATTGCATGCGTTGGCAAAGAAGACAAATGCAACCTACGACGAAACGATAGCCAAATTAAAAAAACTCTACGATGGGTACCGGTTTGCACCGGAGGGAGCAAGTATGTACAATCCGTTCAGCCTGTTGAATACTTTTATGAGCAATTTTTATGGCTATTATTGGTTCAAGACCGGGACAACAACCTTTTTAGCCAACATACTACGAAACAACCTCTTTGACATCCGCAAATTCAACAACGATATAACCATTCCGGTTAAAGAACTTGACGAATACCGCGTCGGTGAAACGAGCCTTACGCCGTTACTCTTCCAAACAGGATACCTGACTATCAAGTCGTATAACCCACAATACAATGAATTTACGTTGGGTTTTCCGAACGAAGAAGTTAAATATGGTTTTTTGAGTGAACTCTTACCTGCGTTTGCGCCACAAGTCATTATAGATGATTCTTTTTCCGCTTCCCGTTTCGTCAAAGCGCTTGATAAAGGTGACCTGGATGCGTTTATGAATATATTGACTGCCTTTTACGCTTCCATCCCCTACGATGCCATCAAAGCGACACATCGCGACGAACAATATTATCAGCATCTATTCTACCTGCTCTTTACCCTGATGGGTCAATTTGTTGATACGGAAGTCAAAAGCGCCCAAGGCCGCGCCGACGTCGTTGTGAAAACCGCCGATTCGATTTTTGTTTTCGAGTTCAAGATGAAAGAGAACGCCACTGCCGAAGAAGCGTTGGCACAGATTGACACCCAAGGATACCTGATACCCTATACCGCCGACTATCGCCGTTTAGTGAAAATAGGCGTGGAGTTCAGCAAGGAGGCAAAAGGTATAAAACGGTGGCTGGCTTCGACAATGAACAATGAACAATGAACAATTACCGCCCGTCATTGTTTTTATTTTATCCAGGCGGCGGGGTTGAGTTTGGTTCGTTCTTTCCAGATTTGGAAATGGAGGATTGTTTCGTTTCCTTTTTCCGTATCGGTAAAGATCTGACCGATTATCTGGCTTGTGTTAACTACATCGCCGGCTTTGACGTAAACATTACTTAGATTGCTATAAACGGTCAGGAAATTGCCATGACGGATGATCACATTGTTATTAAATCCGGGCATGACAAAAACACGTGTGACAACTCCTTTGAAAATGGAACATGCTTCTGTTCCGGCTGTTGTTTGTATGTCGATGCCGTTATTGTTGGTGCGTACATACGATAGTTCCTGATGTTGGTGTTCTCCGAAAGAAGATATGACCGTATAATTACCTGTTAGCGGAAAGGGTAATTTTCCTTTACTGCTTTCAAATTCCTTCGATAAGAGAACTTCCGATCCTAACAGTACATAACTGTCTTTTGAAACTTCAGTAGTTCTCGTTGCCGTTGCGGTCGCCGCCGTTGCGGTCGTTGTGGTCGCCGCCGTTCCGGTCGCCGCCGTTGCGGTCGCTCCGGTCGCCGCCGTTCCGGTCGTTGCGGTCGTTGCCGTTCCGGTCGCTCCGGTCGCCGCCGTTCCGGTCGTTGCGGTCGCCGCCGTTTCGGTCGTTGCGGTCGCCGCCGTTTCGGTCGCTCCGGTCGCAGCCGTTTCGGTCGTTGCGGTCGCTCCGGTCGCCGCCGTTGCAGTCGTTCCGGTCGCTGCCGTTTCTGCAGTTGCTGTTTCGGACGGAGTTATTGCCGGTGAGGTTATTTCTGGTGCAGTTCCTGTCGAGGCTATTTCAGGCGATGCAGTCGCAGTCGTTATGGGTATAGATGATATGGATTCGGATGAAACTGTTGCTGTTGATTTTGTCACGGTTGGCGCTGTCCCGGTCGTTGTCGTTCCAGATGCCGGATCGGCTGATTTAGTATCTGATGGCGTTTGTTCCGTCATTACTGTTTCGCCTGTTGTCTGTTCTGATGTAGCCTGTTCCTCCATTACTGCGGCCAGATTTTTTTCAGAGTTTTTGATGTCTTCCAATATTAGTTGTTCAATACGTCTGTTGAGTGCATCGGCTTCTTTTCTTTTTTGTTCTAAGAGGCGTTGCAGGTCTTTTTGTTTCGTATTCAGTTCACGCACCTCTTTTTGTTGTTGTTGTTCTTCGGTCATTAATTTTTTATTTTCGTTTTCGCGTTCTGCAAGTAAATCCTGTTTCTCTTGCCGCGATTGTTCCAACTCATCCTTACGATGCTTGATTTCAGTTTGTTTTGATACGATTCGTTCACCTTCTTGTTTTTGCCATCCGGCGTATTCGCGCAGATAACGCATGCGTCTGTATGTTTGCGACAGATTTTCTGACGAAAGGATCATGAGCATTTTATATTGTGTGGAGCGTTGTTCCTGTTGTTGGTTTTGCATTGATTTGGCGTAGTTTTCTTTCGTTATTGCCAAATCTTTGTCTAATACTTCAATGTCGTCGCTCATCTTTTTTATCTTGCGGTCTATCTCGTTAATTTCCTGTCCCAATATTGAAACGACTTTTTTACGGGATAGCAATTGTTGTGCTAACAGGTTCAGCCTGTTGAGCGAATTTTTTGCGCTTACATTTGTTTCGCTCAGCAATTGGGTGGTGAGTTCAATTGCTTTGAGGGCTTCTATTCGCTGGTTTTCCAAATCCTGAGCCGAAAAATTGCCGGTTTCAATAAAAGGCGTCTCTTGTGCATTAGGGGCTATCGGGGTAGCGGCATTTGTCGATCGGGAGGTCGTACTGTTGGTTCTGACTGTTCTGCTGTTTTGGGCGGGAACGACTAAAGCTATACAGCATAGCAGTATTGTAATTAGTCCGGGACGTTTCATTTTGCAGCAAGTGAATTATTTGTATTTACGGAAGAGAGCGGACGAGATGTCCGCATATCCGATAGCGATTGAATTAATTGTTCTAATCTCACCCGGCTGTATCCTGAGGGAACGGTGAAGTCGAGGGATATGGGTCTATTGATTTCAGGCGGAGAAAAGGTAAGCGTTGTCGTACCTTGTACCTGATCGCCGGATGTCAGGCGCGCTGTCATTTTTGTAGGGAATAACTGATTGTTAATAGTCTGAAAATTACTGTATTCCCATGTTAATAAATTTTGAGGGTCGTTTTCTATCCTTGTAGCGAGAAGTTTATCGTCGCCGTCGGCCAGAAAGGTGTAGAATGTGCCGTTTTTGCCTTTCCATTGGAGTTCGGCCTGGTGGCTGCTTTTTTTTGTGATGCGAAATTGACGGTATTGTCGAGCAGTGATACTGTTTTCGCCGGGTATAAACATACGGTTTGTAAGCAACGCTTGTAGATTCTGAAAATTGATGTCGACATCGAATTCTTTTTTTAGCGGATGATAGTTGTCGCTCACATAGCGTTTGTTCATCCTGTCAAGGATTTTGATACTGTCGTTCGACAGTTCAATGCGAAGCATTTCAATGCCCAGAAAAGGTAATATGGATAGTTGTATGCGGTCGTCACGAATCATTTTGACCTGAACCCGCGAGCTAAATTCCTGTTGTGCGCCTGAAAAATCAAGATTCACGCGCGCTGAAAAAGTTTCAAAAATGATTGATTGTTCCAGAACGGAGGCAAAAAACAATTCGTCTGTTTTCGTGATGGCAGCGCTCGATGTTGTCGTCACGATAGATGATTTACAACCCACAAACAGACCTGCAAACAGTGTGGCGGCAATCATCGTGGCGGTAACAATTCCGTTACCTGCTTTCCGAATCTTATTTTTCTGGTTGGCTTTCATTTGTGTCTTCATATCTATCAGTCTTCATCAATTTCACTGAACAGTTCATCTTCCGTTTCTTCAAAATATGTTTTTTCTGCAATTTTTTTATTTACCGTTACCGTATTTTTACCTAACTCCTTCGCTTTTATCCATTGTTCAACCGCCTTTTCCTTATCGCCCGAAACATACAGGATATCACCGTAATGGTCAACTAATTCAGCGCTGTTAGTCAGGTCTTTGGATATGGCTCGTTCGATATACAGTTTGGCTAATGTAATATTGCCCTGTTTGAAAAATATCCACGCATACGTATCGATATAGGTTGCATTGTTAGGTTCCATTTTAATCGTTAAGGCGCTCATCCTTTCGGCCTTTGACAGGTCTTTTTTCAAAAGTGAAAGGTAATAGGCATAATTGTTTAACGTCATAATGTTTTTGTCGTTATATTTCAGGGCTTCCTCGTATGCGTTGAAGGCCTTGTCGGTTTCTCTCATTTTGAAATAGGTATCGCCTTTCAGGCTATAAAAATTGGATTTAAGATTCCTGTTTTCATTCGGAATTAACGGAATGGCTTCTTCCAAGGTTTCAATGGCCGATTGAAAATTTTTTTTCTGATAATATACACTCCCTAAATAATAAGAAAACAGCGTCTCATCCGGAAAGATATCCCTGCATTTGTTACAAATACGTATCGCTTCGTCCAAGTCATCCGTTTGAATTGCTAATTGAAAAAGCTGTTGCCATGCTTCAATATTTTCCGGTTCGCTTTCGGTTACCAACTGAATCTGAAAACGCGCTTCGTCAAATTTGTCCAATGCAAAAAGAAACTGTCCGTAGTTCAATTTCAGTTGCGATTCGTCGGGATGTTGTTCTAAGAGTGTTTCGAACAACGAATTTGCCCCTTCAATATCCTGGCTTGAAATCAGTAATTGCCTGATGTATCGTTCCAATATTCTCAATTTGGTATTGATATCCAAGCGTTCATTGACCAAGGCGGCTTGTATCTGAAGCTTAGCCGAATCGCCTTGTCCGGTTTTTTCATAATAGTTAGCCATTGAAACTGGATAAAAAGGCGATTCCGGATCGATTTCTAACGCCTTTTGAAAATACCTTAAAGCCTCTGTATTATTATTTTGTTGCAGATACAGGTCTCCTAATATAATAGGATATCGGGATTCCGTCGGAAACTTTTCACCCAACTTTTTTATTTCGTTCAGGGCGCTGTCCGGTTGTTGAAGCGTCATATACAACCTGTACTTCTCCATGGACAATGCTTCAAACATCCCTAATAAATTTTCCAACGCATTAAATGTGTCTATCGCTTTCCCTATCTCACCCATCCGTGCATACGATTCGGCTAAATAAAAGTTCAGTTCCGGTTTTTCCGGATATATGTTAGATAGTATTTCATATTCATCGGCGGCCTCTCCATACATGTCAAGATTGAAAAGCAAGGTGGCTAATGTATTACGATACTCATGGTTATCAGGTGTATATTCGACTGCCTTTTTCATCAGCGAGACCGCATTTTCAGGCTGATTAAAAAGGATGTAATAAGATGACAGTTCGGATAAAGCTACTGACGATGTGGAATCTATGTCTAAGCAATGCCTGAACATCTCGAAAGAGGCGTCGAATTTTTCCGCATGTTTTAGCTTTAGCCCTTCGTAAAAGAAATAATCAAATTTGCGTTCTTCGGCTGGACTGAGCTTTTGCCGCGTTTGTGCAGCAACAGACACGCAGGTAAAATGAACAATGAACAATGAACAATGAATAATGAATTTTATTTTCATAACTGAATAACTGAATAACTGAATAACTGAATAATTGAAAACTGAAAACTGAAAACTGAAAACTACATCCCTGAAAACTGAAAACTGAAAACTGAAAACTACATCCCAGTATGTCCGAATCCTCCTGCGCCGCGCGCTGTTTCGTCCAAAGCATCTACCGGTTGCCATTCGGCCTGCTTGCAGGATGCGATGACCATCTGGCAAATACGTTCTCCGTCATTAATAACAAAAGGTTCGGAGGAAAGATTTACCAGAATCACCCCGATTTCACCCCGGTAATCAGAGTCGATTGTACCTGGCGTATTCAGTACGGTTATACCATGTTTGATAGAAAGTCCGCTTCGTGGACGTATCTGGGCTTCATAGCCTTCCGGCAAGGCGATATATAATCCGGTAGGGATAAGTTTACGTTCCAAGGGTTTCAGTTCGACCGGCTCGGCAAGGTAAGCGCGAATATCCAAACCGGCCGATGAAGCGGTCGCATAGTGAGGCAACGGATGGTGGGACTTGTTTACTATTTTAACTTTCATTCGACATATTTATCTATAAATTTATCTTATTGCATTTATCAGCGTGCAAAGATAGGAAAGATAATAAAAACACGAAAATATTTTATAGATAATTAAAAATATTGTAATTCATTTTTCGCGTAACGTTTATTTCTTCACTATTGATATGCTTGAATATTCCGGAAAAGAGATGCCAGGCTACTTTGCGTTTTGATGAATATGATTCGAATGAATCTTTGTGATAGTCGAAATCATCCTGCCAACATCCTTGTGGAGACACATAGCAATAGGTAGCGTTTTCAATTTCTCTGTTTTTATCCGTTGTCTTTTTCAACGCCCCCAAATTTGCCTTATCGGGAGCGATACAAGTTATCTTTCTCTTGCGACACTCTTCGACTACAGGTGATAATACTGTCTCATATTTTTCACTGATGAAATCCAAATCAAAATCGTTGTATTCGGTATTTCCTAATTTTTGGACAGGTCTGATTTGCAGTATATCCATTTTATCTCCGACCACATCCCATATCTGACTTAATTCGTCCATATTATCTTTATTGACAGTATAATTGATTCGCAACTTGAAGGAGGGTCTTTTTATTTTAATCTCAGCAATACAGGTCAATAAATTACAAAACAATGCGTAGTTGCTATTCGTCATCATTGATTCATACGTTGCCTGTGTTAGTCCATGTACTGAAATCGTGATTTCATCCAAACCGTTGTCAATGGCTTGGATAAGTTGTTCTTTTGTCACCCTGTTGCCATTTGTTACAAGGGAAATGTAAGGGACTTTCATTTTTTTACCTAAAGCTACTATTTGTATCCAATCCGGATATACAGTCGGTTCGGCTCCGCATCCAATCTGTAATTTTAAAGCGCGATGAAACAATTTTTCCGCAATTATTTCGATATCATCATATTTAATGATGCCTTTGTATGATTTCCGCTTGTTTTCGTCGGAAAAATAACACATCTTACAACGTAGATTGCATGCCAGTACAGGGTCTAGAAAAATTCCGATATATCTTCTGCCCAATACATGAAAAAGCCAAATGCCAAATAATCTCAATCTATGGCTTTTTATCTTTGAATTTATACGTAGTAAACGATATATTTTACTCATTTTTGATTAGTTCGAGGAGTCGTTCGACAGCTTCCGCTTCGGGGATGTTTTTTAAAAGGCAGGTTTTTCCTTTGTACAAACTGACTTGCCCGCGTCCGGCGCCGACATAGCCGTAATCTGCGTCGGCCATTTCGCCGGGGCCGTTGACGATACATCCCATAATGGCTATTTTCAATCCTTTCAAATGGGCGGTAGCCGCTTTGACCCTGGCTATTGTTTTTTGCAGATCAAACAGGGTGCGTCCACAACCGGGACATGAGATGAATTCCGTTTTACTGAACCGTACACGGGCAGCCTGCAAGATTCCGAACATACAGTCTTCAAGCATTTTAGCGCTGAAAAGGGATTTGTTTTTATGGCACATCATGATGCCATCGCCAATACCGTCGGTCAGTAACGTCCCGAAATCAACTGCCGCTTTGATTAGGACGGTTTCTATGTCGTTATCGTCGTATTCACGCCGGAAGATGACGGGGACGTCGCAGCCGGCATTCAATAACCGGTGTATAAAAGCTCTTGCTTCGCCGATGTAATGACTGTTTACAATAGCTACCGTATTTTGGTCTGTTTTAAGTAAATGGATTGTCTCTTGATTTAAGTCTCTGTATGTTAATGAAATAAACTTTACTTTTGCATTACAGCGGCTGATCTCAAATTTTTCGACAACAGAAAATAATGGAAAGGTCCCCGGTAGCGATTGCCAATTAGCAGCTTCTATTATGATATTTTTGTGTAACTGCATGTTTGAATGTTCGTGTGTCATATAAATCCAATCGGCGTCTGTCCTGTCAAGTGTTAATTCTTTGCCAGACAGGTCGGAAATGACAATCGGCGGATTTTCGCCTCCTATTCCGGCGACGGGTCTACTTTTGCGTTTTGTTGGATGAACGGGGTCATAAATCGCTTCGTCAGTTATGGTCCGGGTCTGAAATGAAGGATATGTCGAAAGCGTTGAAATGTAATTAATTATTTTTCTGGCCACAGGTATTTCGGCTTCAGGGTTTTCGCTTAGCGATACGCGGATGGTATCGCCATACCCGTCGACTAATAACGCGCCGATGCCGACTGCGCTTTTTATCCGGCCATCTTCGCCGTCGCCCGCTTCGGTTACGCCGAGGTGAAGTGGATAATGCATGCCTTCGGCGTCCATTGTACGAACTAACAGCCGGACAGTGCGTATCATCACAACAGTATTGGAGGCTTTGATGGAAATAACCACGCGGTCGAACTTTTCTTCGACGCACAGACGCAAAAATTCCATGCACGATTCAACCATTCCTTCCGGGGTATCGCCATACCGGTTCATGATACGACCGGATAAGGAACCGTGATTGACGCCGATTCGGATTGCCGTATTATTGTCGCGGCATATTTTCAGGAATGGAATAAAACGCGCACGAATCTGCTGCAGTTCATTTGTGTATGCTTCATTTGTATAGTCTTTGCCGTCACTATCCCCCGGAATAAAATGTGCTTTTTCGACTGCTGACGCCGTTTTGCTGACATAATTTCCGGGATTGATACGTACTTTTTCAACAATCGATGCCGCCCTGTCGGCGATATCCGGATTGAAATGGACGTCCGCTATAAGTGGCGTATCATAACCTTTTCTTGTAAGGACATGACGGATGTTCCGGAGATTTTTCGCTTCCCATTCGTTCTGAGCGGTGAAACGGACGTATTCAGCGCCTGCTTTTATCATTCGTATAGCTTGATTGACAGCGGCCTCCGTATCCATGGTAGAAACGGTTGCCATGGATTGGATGCGTATCGGATAGTTTCCGCCTAAAGGCGTATTACCGACAGGTGTGACGGATGAAAGGCGACGTCGATAACTGAAATAATCCATCAATTTGTTTTGTGCTTATAGGAAACCTTTTTCAGGTCGTCGTTTGCCTTGACAATTTTTGTTTTCAGACTTTCCTTGTAACCGGTTAATTTTTGCCGCAAAACGTCGTCGCCTGTCGCCAGCATTTGTACGGCAAGAATGGCGCCATTTAGTGCGCCGTTAATGCCAACGGTAGCGACAGGTATGCCCGGAGGCATCTGCACGATTGAGAGAAGTGCATCTATCCCAGCTAATGAGGCGTTGATGGGTACGCCGATTACCGGAATGATTGTCATAGAGGCGATGACGCCGCACAGGTGCGCCGCCATGCCGGCAGCGGCTATGATGACTTTAACGCCGCGTTGTTCGGCGTTTTTAGCAAATTGTTCCACCGCTTCCGGCGTGCGATGCGCCGATAAAGCGTGCATCTCAAACGGGATTCCCATCTCATCTAAAAAAGCGGCAGCTTTTTCCATGACCGGCAGGTCGGATGTGCTGCCCATGATAATACTGACAGTCGGGTTCATTATTTTAAGTATGAATTACATTTCCTTTCTAAGTCGCGCTACGGGGATGTTCAGTTGTTCGCGGTATTTAGCTACGGTGCGACGGGCGATGATAAAGCCTTTTGACTGTAATACGGTTGTCAGTTCCTCGTCGGTAACGGGTTTCTTTTTGTTTTCCGAAAGAATGATCTCTTTGATAGCCTGTTTTATTTTCCGGGTAGAAATCGTTTCACCACTTTCGGTTTGTGTCGATTCGGAAAAGAAAAACTTCAACGGATAGATACCGAAATTTGTTTGCACATATTTACTGTTGCTCACGCGTGAGACGGTCGAGATATCATAACCGGCTTTTGAGGCTACATCTTTCAATATCATCGGTTGCAGTTTGCTTTCGTCACCGGTCAGGAAAAAATCCTGTTGCAGGCGCATAATCACTTCCATGGTGCGTTGCAATAATTCCTGCCGTTGGCGTATGGCTTCGATAAAACTCTGTGCGGCATCTATTTTTTGTTTCACAAAAAGCACGGCGTCGCGCATGTCAGGCGTCTGATTCGATACATTGCCAGCATAATCTTTTAGCAGGTTCGAGTACTCGCGGTTGATACGCAGATCGGGAATACCGCGATTATTGAGTATCAGGGTAATGCCCTCATTCATTGTCTCTACGATGAAGTCGGGCGTTATCCGGTTCATGACGGTCGTCATCGAGTCATCCCAGTTACTTCCGGGCTTTGGATTCAACGATGTGATTAGCTGAATGATAATTTTCAGTTGTTTTTGACTGATGTTCAATGATTTTTTTATTTTTTCAAAATGCTTGCGGCTGAATGACGTAAAGTAGTCTTTCAGAATGGCTTCGGCTAAAATTACATCTTTTGTTTTAGACTTTTTCCTCAATTGTAAAAGCAGACATTCCTTCAGATTTTCCGCGCCTACGCCCGGCGGATCAAATTGTTGTATGAGGCTAAGCATTTTGGATAACTCCTTATTATCAACTTCTTCGTCTATTTGAAATGCAATATCATCGCCAATCAGGTTGAGGCTGCGCCTTAAATATCCGTCATTATCAATATTACCGATGATATATTCGCCTATTTTTTTCTCTCTTTCGGATAACTCACTCAATTCCAACTGATACAGCAGATAGTCGGATAGCGATTGCTGGTTATTGTAGGGGGTTATTTCCTTACGTTCCTCCCGGTTGCTTATTTCGGCTAACTTATATTCAGGGATATCATCTTCGCTCATATAGTCGCCCAGCGCCAAGTCGTCGTTTGGATTGTTTGTATCCATACTGTTCTCGTCGGCGTCAAAGTCGTTGTCCTGTTCGTCGGATAGTTCTTTTCCTTCTTCAAGCGCCGGATTTTCGTCGAGTTCCTGTTTGATACTTTCTTCAATTTCGAGCGCTGGGAGTTCCAACATCTTGATAATCAGTAATTGTTGAGGCGATAGCCTTTGTTGCTGTTTAAGCTTCTGTTGTTGTATTAGTGACATAACTTCATTTTCTTTACGGCACAAAGATAAGCGTTTTTTTTAAAAAACGAGTTTTTTTTGGTATTTCCGAAGTCTTGCATTACCTTTGTACGCGAAAAAGTACAATCAGAATGCGGCAATTTGTAGAAGATGATGTTGTGAAACGATTGCGCGATCCGAAGACTCAAAGAGATGCGTTTACGGAGGTTGTTTCTGCATATAGTGAAAAGTTGTACTGGCATATTCGTAAGATGGTTTTAGGCCATGAAGATGCTAATGACATGTTACAGAATACATTCCTTAAGGCGTGGGTCAACTTGGATAGTTTCCGCGGGGACGCAAAATTATCTACTTGGATGTATAAAATTGCTGTCAATGAGTGTATTACGTTTTTAAACAAACAACGCGCGCAGAACAACGTACCTTTGGATGATACGGATGTTTATCTTTTGCAAACGCTTAAAGCGGATGATTATTTCGATGGCGACGAACTTGATCTCAAGCTGCAAAAAGCCATCCTTAGTCTGCCCGAAAAGCAACGAATGGTGTTTAATATGAAATACATGGAAGAAATGAAGTATGAAGAAATGTCGGAAGTATTAGGCACCTCCGTTGGAGCGCTCAAAGCATCCTATCACCATGCAGTAAAAAAAATTGAGACATTTTTAACAAACGATATTTAAACCTATTAATTGTTTTTTAGTCTAAGCCGACAGTACAAATAAGGAACATTATGTTAGAAACGGAAAAAAATATTTTAGAGGAGCTTCGGGACAGGCGACCCTTTCGCGTCCCTGAAGGCTATTTTGAAGGTTTTACCGACGATTTCATGAGCCGTTTGCCCAAAAAAACAGCGCCTGAGGCGAAGGTTATTTCCTTGTATGACCGCGTTAAGCCATGGCTTTATCTGGCTGCAACGTTTGCCGGAATCATTATTCTTTTTAATATCTTTAATAAAACGTCAGAGATGGCCAAGGATGAGATTATTGTCCTGACATCTACTAATGTAGATATGGAGGAAGATGATGAGGATGAATTTTTAGAGTTTATTACAGATTTGTATGCAAGCTATAATGTGCATAGTTATGGGGATTATTTGATTGATAATTAAATAACTAATGAAGAATAGTAACTTTATTATCTGCCTTGCTGCGTTTTTACTCCTTTCATTGCAGTCTTTTGCGCAAAACAGGGAACGCAACAATGGAAGAGGCGGACGTGAACCATTCGATCAGGAAGAATTTATGGCCAAAAGAAATATTTATTTGACCGAAAAAATGGCGCTCACCGCCGAAGAAACCGCCCGTTTTATACCCTTGGATAACGAACTGATGAGGAAAAAATTTGAAGTAGGCCGTGAGTGTCGACGGTTTGATCGCGAACTGCGGACAAAAAATAATAAATCGGATGAGGATTTTAAAAAACTTCTGAAATGCAGGGAGGAAGAAAAGGAAAAAAGAGACAAGTTGGATAAAGAATATCTTGAGAAGTTTAAAAAAATGCTATCAGCCGAGAAAATATTGAAATATCAAAACGCAGATAAGGATTTTTTTGACGATTTTTTTCGAGATCGAAGATAAGGAAAAGCTCTTGTTGACAAGAGTGATATCATTTTTAGTGTTTTTGTTTAGATTTAGTTTTAATGTAAATGGGGACGACGTGATGTCGTTCCCATTTGATTTTTTATTTCCCCCCGAAAGTGAAACTGACCGGGATGTAAAGCGGAGAAGTGAACGTCTGTTCTCCGACTTTGAACGAAGGCTTTAATTGGACAGTGACCTTGGAAGCCGTATCGCTAAGACCTAAAAAGTTTTTTAGGATATTTTCGACGGACGATTTGGAATTGTTATTCATTAACTCCATGATGTCGACGCCAATACCCATTGGAAGAACTTTTGTTTCGCCCGAATCCACATGGAAGGGCTGATTGAAATTGCCGGAAGTGAACCTGATGTCGTCAATCGAAATTATATAAAGCAACGATTGAAATGCAGCTGCGCCCGGATTGGGATTGTTTACGTCGATATTTAACGTGAAATTTAGCGGAATCGACGAAGCATTACCGCTGAGTATGGACAATACGCGCGGAATCAGAAGAGGTGACAGACCCTGCGAAAGATTGATGTCCGAAATTGTAAGGTTTGAAATCGAACGATACTTGTAGTCACAATTAGCAAGGTTGTATGCGTTTGAAAGGCCGGTTTGCAAGATGTTACACCCGGAGAGCAGCAACATAACAGGAATAATAATTTTTTTCATTTTATATACATTTTAGTTTTGTTGTTTATGTCAGGGGGACGGAGGAATTGACATTATGTCAATTCCTCCGTCCCCCTGACATAAAATGTGGAGCTGGAGAGATTCGAACTCTCGTCCAAACGAGGAATTAATTTGCTTTCTACATGCTTATCTTCGCCTTGATTTTCGAGTTACAACAAGACCGAAGCCACCTATCGCAACCTTATTCCCTTTCGTTTCATCTGATGTACGGGACTTCCATCAGACTATCTCCGATACCTCTGCGCCACCTTATCGAACGCTTCGAAGCCACAGCTTCCGGGTGACGTCTCGTCCAAACACCTTGTGTAAGGATAAAGCATTGAACTACTATACTTCGATTCAAGCAGCGAGAGCAAAATTTCTGTCGCCAGTTAATTTTTTATCAACCGAGATTAAAGTGCCGGCCAACGACGCACTGCATGCTTACAAACCACTTCTACCCGCTGTCAAAACCGGTCAGCCCCAAGTAGTTGTTGTACGCGCCGCAAAAAAAACGCTATTTTTTTGAGACACACCATGTTTAAAAAAACGCCGCAAAGATAACGCAAATAATGAGAATTGCAAAATAAAAAATGATAATTAATCATTAATCATTAATCATTATAAGCTACTTCCGCCTGATTATCCCGGTTTTTGTTATGGACAGGCAAATTCCGGCGTTATTGCCGTACAATGAACCATAGTCAGTACCTGCCTCGCCCGAAAATAACCAGTTTTTCAAGCGCGGATGGCAATAGTTAATTTTAAGGACACAGGCGATATTATTTTTTTTCTTCAGGTAAGGTCTTGACATGACACCCCGGCTTTCGGTTGTTGTTGCTAATATACGGTACAAAAGTTGTTTCGATAAATAACCCTGAAATCCTAAATGAAAAGAGCGTACACGGTTGTCTTTAAAACCTGTTGTATTATCCTCGTTGTATTCGGGAGATGTTAACAACGGCGATCCGATGCCTCTGTTGAAGTAGGATATGCCCGTTGTATACTCGCCGTTATTATAATAATTATCTCTGCCGCCGCCATATCCGGGGTATAGATCGTGATCAAACCACAAATAATGGATGGGACCGCTTTGGTAGCGGGTATCAAGACATTCCAATACGATTTTGTTTATCCACGTGAAGTTTGGAATATCAACTTGTAACCCCCATAACCCATCAGGGAAATTCATAAGTTCCCTTCCGGAGACGTCATCAAAAAAATGTTGGTAATAAAAGTGGAAGTCAAATGCTTCGTTCAGGTAACCCAACTGAATATCATAACTCCCGTAGTGATTTCCTAAAACGTTGATTTGATCGGAAAGCGAAGCGTTTTCATCCCCTGATTTTCCTAACAGGATACGTATCATGTCTTTGAAAGTCTGAGGTTGTTTTCCTAAAGCCGGATTGGTAGACGTCCCTCCCCACTGTGCATGATGCCGAATGCCGGTGACAACAGTAACGGGTTTTTGAGGGTCTAAGAATCTTATTTGAAGTGATTTATGATGCCATAGCACATTTTTAACATAATATCTGTTTTCATCGAAGTATGATTGCAGATATTGCGTATCGAAAGATCGCCCCAAGGCGAAGTCTCCTTTGTATTGCAGTTTTCTTTTAGTGAACGGGAGGGGGGTGAACTTGGGTACGGATACATTTATTTCGGGTACGGGACGCGCGTTAGCGGAATGTACCATGTCGCCGCTACTTAACTCCTTGTCCCACAGGGATGAATAATTCTCAAAACTGCCGATGGTCAGGCACAGGCTTTTGTATTGAAAAGACGTATACAGTTGTTGCACATAGACATTACGGTAGCGGGGGGTGACAGCAAGCAGGTCGAGACCGGCGCTCCAGTGCAGTTCATTTCCTAATGATTGCCGGTGATTTACCTTCGTGCGTAAAAAAGCGTTTCCTGCATCTAATGGGATAGTTCCATATTTGTTACTTACAATCCAAAACGGGGTATATTTGCCGGTAGCAGCCGATCCGGTCATTTCAATTTCATAATCAGTTGAACCGGATGTTGGATTTTGCGCCAAACAAGGGCCGATAAAAAGTAAAAATATAATGGCGCTTTTGAGACTTTTTTTAACCATAATATAAATGGATGCCAGGCCGCCCGGCGTTATCATTGATTTAACAGATGAATCGTGTGACATGCCACTAAGGCTGCGGTCTCCGTACGAAGACGGTTGCCTCCAAGCGATACCGGAATAAATCCCGCAGAAAGTGCAGCGTTTATTTCGTCAGGACTAAAACCACCTTCCGGCCCTATCAGGATAAGCGCATTACTATCAGGAGTATAGACGTCTTTTATATGTTGCTTACAGTCGTCTGAACAATGTGCAATCATATTGAACCCTATGTGAGGGGATGATACAAATTCGTAGAAATCAGTCATTTCATTAATTTGCGGAAGGAGGGCTTGTTGTGATTGTTTGATAGCGCTAATGCCTGTCTTGTACAATCGTTGAAGTTTGATCACGTTCCGTTCAGAGTGGCGGCAATGCAAACAGGTGATCGTATCAATACCTATTTCCGTCGCTTTTTCGACGAACCATTCCATTCGATCCATGTTTTTTGTAGGAGCTACCGCAATATGCACCTTATAATTGCGGGTAGTTTTTTGCGGCCAACGTTTTGTGACGCTTACCTGACAATGTTTGGAGTTGACATCTGTGATGTTTGCCGAATAGAAAAAGCCCTTACCGTCGGTAATTGTAATAGAATCATCTTTTTTCAGTCGAAGAACACGTGCGCAATGCAGGGATTCATCTTCGGATAATTCCGAAACCGAATCGATGTCGGGCGCGTAAAATAACGGGACGTTATCGTTCATTATCACATATTTTTCTCTTTTCCTTCCCTGCGTAACAGTTCGTCCTTGTAAATTTTAGCAAACTCATAGTCTTCTTTTGCGACGGCATTTGCCATACGTTCTTCGAGTTCCTGTTTTTTAAATTTGCGCAACTGTAACTTTAGTTTTGTAATGTCGTGCAAGTCGCCAGTGAGTTCTTCCGGCAGTATCTCGTTTTCCATTTCAGCGCCGGCGCTTTCTTCTATGACGATGCCGCATTTTCGTATGATGGGTTCGGTAGTATATATGTTACATTTAGTACGTAAAGCTATCGCGATGGCGTCGGACGTGCGGGAATCAATTTTTAGGGTCTTTTCACCGTTTGTCAGGATTATTTCCGAGGAAAAGATTCCGTCTTCGAACCGGTTAATAAATACTTCCTTTATTCGATAGCCTGTCGCTTTTGTAAAGATGATAAAAAGGTCGTGTGTCAGCGGACGCGGCGGGTTGATCCCCTCGATGGCGATGGCAATCGATTGTGCTTCGAACATCCCCACAATGATCGGAATGCGACGCTTTCCTTCTTCAGCCAGCACTAATGCGTAGGCGCCTGATTGTATCTGGCTGTTAGTCAGCCCTTGTACTCTTAATTTAATTTTTTTGCTTTCCATTTTTCCAATAAATTTCAGAGCAAAGATAGTGCAAGCAGTAAGAAGTACAAAATTATTTCGTTTATTTTTCATGTCCTTTCATCACATTTCAAAAGAACTGGGAGTACGGATGTCCCGTCCGCATAATCAAAAACGTGCGGACGGGACGTCCGCACCCCCAAAAAAAGCAACGCTTTTTATTTTTTATTTTTTATTTCCGATTTTACTTATTTGAAAAAAATGATTAACTTTGCGGTCGAAAATTTAATCCTGATTGATTTGTTATGAAGAACCAATAATGAAAATTTACCCATTAATCATTAATCATTTTTTCGTATGAAAAAATTCATCCCCGCACTCATTTTGTTGTTGTTTGCCTGCGCTCCGGCGATGCAGCAACCTGAACTGTTTCTTGTTTTGCCCGATTATTGTCCTACGCCGGACGGTATGGCGATCGCCCCGAACGGCGACTTGATACTGGCATGTCCCAACTTTGCCGACCAGCGATACCCCGGTTGCGTGATGCGTATCACCAAAGATGGGCGAATAAGCAAGTGGTTCGATGTCCCTGTACTGCCGGAGACGGGCCTGGCTTGTCCGATGGGTATCGCCTTTGGCAATAATGGCGATTTGTTTATTTGTGACAACCAGGGCTGGACTGGCTCGGAGGCGGGCCTGAACCGGGGACGCTTGTTACGCCTTACTTTTGATGAAAACAACCGTATCAAAGACACAATTGTAGTAGCATATCATTTGGAGCACCCTAACGGGGTGCGTGTACGCGACGGTAAGCTCTATGTGACCCAGAGTATGCTCACCGCCGAACCGCGCCCGATAGCCGGTAACGACCGGCGGATGCGTAGCGGCGTGTATCGCTTTGACGTCAATGACCGTGATATTGAAGTGACCAATAGCCAGCTTGATCCGAACCTGATAGTCTCGTTCATTACTCAAAACGAGGAAGTAGCCTATGGCGTCGATGGACTGGTATTCGATGCGGAAGGGAATCTTTATGTTGGCAACTTCGGCGACGGGGCAATCCATAAAGTAACCTTCGACACTAACGGCAATGTGGTTTCGAACGACGTATGGGCGCAGGATTTAAAACAATTGCGTACTACCGACGGTATTTGTATGGATAGTAAGGGAAACATCTGGGTAGCCGATTTTTCTGACAACGCTGTAGCAGTAGTATCGCCTGAAGGGAAGGTACGCCGCGTGGCGCAAAGTCCTGATTCGGACGGTAGCCGGGGCGAACTCGATCAGCCCGGCGAGCCGATAGAATGGAACGGTATGATCATCGTCACCTGCTTCGATCTGGTATCCGGACCTGACAAGGTCAATACAAGTCACGAACCCCCTCACACCTTAGTTAAACTAAAACTAAAATAAAGCGTGCCTTCAATAATTCATAATTCATAATTCATAATTATTTAATAATGAGATATATTTTAGCCCACGACTTGGGTACGAGTGGCGACAAAGCCACGCTTTTTGACGAATCGGGAGCGCTTATCGCTTCGAAAACAGCAGCTTATCCGACCACTTACGAAGAAGGTAACCGGGCTGAACAAAACCCGAACGACTGGTGGATAGCCATTGTCAACACCACACGCGCACTGCTTGCTGAGGTGAAGGACATCGAAGTGGCTGTCGTCGCTTTAAGCGGCCAGATGATGGGTTGCCTGTGTGTCGACCGCTACGGTAAGCCCTTGCGTAACCATCTACTCTATTGCGACCAGCGCGCTGTGGAGCAAGAACAGCAGTTGTCGGAACGAATCGATCCGTTAGAATTTTATACCATAACGGGGCATCGTATCAGCGCCTCGTATTCGATTGAAAAACTGATGTGGATTCGCAAGCACGAACCTGATATTTTTGCACGTACAGCGGTGATGCTCAACGCAAAGGATTACATTAATTTCCGGCTTACGGGCGTCATTGCCACCGATCCTTCCGATGCTTCGGGCACCAATGCCTACGACTTGAACCGTTGGGCATGGTCGGAAAAAATCATAGGGGAGGCCGGTCTTGAACTGTCTCTTTTCCCGACGGTACGGCAGTCGATAGATGTAATCGGCGAGGTTACCACCCTGGCTGCGCGTGAGACAGGCTTACCTGCGGGGACGCCAGTGGTATGCGGCGGTGGCGACGGCAGTTGTGCGGGAGTCGGTGTAGGATGTGTGAAACCCGGCTCGGCTTACAATTACTTAGGTTCTTCGTCATGGATAGCATTGACAACCGAGAAGCCTATCGTCGACCCGCAACGGCGGACGATGAACTGGGCGCATGTCGTTCCGGGTATGCTACACCCATCGGGTACCATGCAGACCGCCGGCGCCGCCCACAGCTGGATGGCGCGTGAGATGTGCCGCGACGAACAGCGACAGTCCGGCGAAACGGAAAAGAGTGTTTATCAACTGATAGATGAGGAGATTGCCCTGTCGCCTGTCGGTGCCAATAAGTTGTTGTTTCTTCCATACTTGCTCGGTGAACGTACACCCCGATGGAACGTCGACGCCAAAGGCGCTTTCATCGGATTGACGCTTTCACACCGGCACGAAGATATGCTGCGGGCTGTGGTCGAAGGTATTACGCTGAATTTGGGATGTATAGTAGATATTTTTCGCCAACACATACCCATTGATACGATTACCGTGATCGGGGGCGGGGCGTTAAGCCCGGTATGGCCGCAGATCATGGCCGATGTATACAATACTGAGATACATATCCCAAACTACCTCGAAGAAGCTACTTCGATGGGAGCGGCTATACTCGGTGGTATAGGCGTTGGTATTTTCCCTGACTTCGAGGTGATCGACCGTTTCATCCGGATCAACAAGATTGTGCAGCCTATCCCCGAAAATGTTGCCAAATACAAAGCCATGCGACCTCTGTTTGATGAATCGTATACCGCGCTGTGCGGGATATTTCAATCCCTTTCAGCCCCATTTCCTAATTCCTAATAATTCCTAATTAAAAAATGAAATGTATAGTTGTGACACAACCGGGACGGATTGAAATCCGGGAGGTTGATAAACCGACGGCTGGGGCTTATCAGGCCTTGGTTCGTTTAGAAGCGGCAGCACTTTGTAACGCTACCGACAGCAAATTATTTCTGGGAAAATTTCCGGGTGTGAATGATTATCCTTTGGTCTTGGGTCACGAGACTGTGGGTATCGTTGAGGCTGTTGGCGAGCAGGTGATAAATTTTAAAGCGGGCGACCGGGTGATTGGCGGATTGCTCGGTGCGTTCAGTGATCCCTGCCTTTACAGCGGATGGGGTGGCTTCTGTGAGTATGTCCTGGTTCACGACCATGACGCTATGGTAATAGCGGGTGTGGACGATGAGGCGCACGGGTGGTTTGACGCCTGTGAGATTCAAAACGTTGTCCCCGAAGATATTCCGGTCGAAGAGGCGGCGCTTGCCTGCACGTGGCGCGAGGTGTTGGGGTCGTTCTATGATTTCCGCCTGATGCCCGGAAATAAGGTTATCGTCTTCGGAGCAGGGCCTGTAGGTCTTAGTTTCGTCAAACTTGGCAAACTTTTCGGTCTGGGACAAATCGACGTCGTCGACCCCCTTCCCTGGAAACGTAACTTAGCCCTTGATATGGGCGCCGACCATGCGTATAAACCCGAAGAGGCGATATCGACTGCTTTCCTGTCACGCGAAAGTCGTTCCTACGATACTGTGATCGATGCCGTAGGACTTGAATCGGTAGTCAATGCGGGCTTACCGTTACTGAAAATGACGGGTGATCTTTGTATATATGGTGTGATGAATCAGAATCCGACCCTCCGTCTATCGGAGGCGCCCTACAACTTTGATATCCATATACACCAATGGCCTACGCGTAGCGAAGAACGGGTAGCGATGAGATTGCTGTCACGTTGGATCAGAGAAGGTAAGCTCAAAGCCTCCGACTTTGTGAGCCACCGTTACCGGATGGACAAGATTACCGAAATATTCGATGCTGTGAAACGCGGCGAGGTGATCAAGGCGATTTTAACTTTTTAATAGATAATTATATTTTGGATATCACAGTAGAAAAATTGGCCGGCATGATCGACCATACGTTTTTAAAACCTTACGGTGTGCAGGCTAACATCGATCAATTGTGCGAAGAGGCGCTTCATTATGGCTTTGCCATGGTGGCCATCAACCCGGCAGAGGTAGAAACCTGCGTTAGGCTACTTACCGGATCGAAAGTGAGGGTAGGGGCGGCTATTGGCTTCCCGTTCGGGCAGTCCACCGCCGAATGTAAGGCCTTCGAAATACGCGATGCTATTGAAAAAGGCGCTACGGAAATCGACATGGTGATCAACATCCGCGCCCTTCAGAAAGGACAGATAGACTTAGTGAAGCGCGAAATTGAAGAGTTGGTCGGGATATGCAAGCCTAATCAAGTGATTAATAAAGTGATTCTCGAAACCTGCTACCTTACTGATTTCGAGAAAGAGACTGTATGCCGTATCGCCAAAACGTCCGGTGCGGACTTCGTGAAAACCTCTACAGGTTTCGGGACATCCGGAGCAACCGAACACGACATTCGCCTGATGCACAGGGTCGTTGGCCCGGAAATGGGCGTGAAAGCCTCCGGAGGCATTCGTGACCTCGAAACAGCATTGACAATGATTCGCGCCGGCGCCACTCGCATCGGTACATCAAACAGCGTCAAAATTATAGAAGAGTTGAAGAAGGAATTCATAATTCACAATCCATAATTCAAAATGAAAATCCAATTTATTTTAGCATGTATGCTTATAGCAGGCTTAACCGCTTGTGGTGGAAGTGGTTCGGGAAGACAGTTTTCGCCTGAACAGGCTGATATGTTTGCAATGGAGCTTGAAAGCCGTTTTCAAATGATCGCTGACGCGCAGGCAAGTGGGGCGATCGCCGCCGACAGCCTGCGACGGCTTAAAAGGGAGGCGCATCTGAAGCTGTCGGCTGATTATCCCCTCTGCTACGACTGGTGGCTGCAGGACGGACAGGAGGTGGACTGGTTCAAAGAATCGTTCGATGCACAGCTAACATCGCGTATAGTGAAAGTTGCCGAATATTTGGGAAAGGACAATTCATTGGCTACGACTGTCGGACAGTACATCGAACTGTGTAAAGAGCGCCGTGCCGTACGTTTGGCTGATTTCGTCAAGGATAAACCCCGAATCATGTTCACTAAATTCCGTACCCTTCGGCCTTCGTTCTTTGCCTATACAGAGGGGCAATCGGATGCACGACATGAGAAAAACTTTTTCCCCGGCGGACAGTTATCCATAATCACCATGGACGGTATATGGGCTGCGGAAGAGGTGTTGATCAATGACAGTTTGGGCGGTTTCCGTGATCCGGATGTGGATTACGACGGGAAGAGAGCGGTTTTTTCATGGAAAAAATCGGACAAGGACGATGATTTCCACCTTTACGAGATAGAAATGAAAACACGTCATATACGGCAGATAACAGACGGAAAGGGTTATGCCGACATCGAGCCTATCTATTTGCCAGACGGCAATATCCTGTTCAACTCCACCCGTGTGGGTACATCTGTAGACTGCTGGTACACCGAAGTCAGCAATATGTACCTCTGTGATCGCGAAGGCAAATACCTGCGTCAGATAGGTTTCGACCAGGTACATACCGTTACGCCCACATTACTCGACGACGGACGTGTTGTTTATACACGATGGGACTACAACGACAGGGCGCAGGTGTTCACCCAGCCTCTTTTTCAGATGAACCCCGACGGAACTGGACAGAGTGAATATTATGGTATGAACAGTTGGTTTCCGACTACGGTCGCCCATGCCCGCCAGATACCTGGCACTCGTAAGGTGATGGCCACTTTCCAAGGTCACCATACCCCTCAACACGGTAAGTTGGGTATCATCGACCCCGAGGCGGGACGTAATGAGAACGAAGGTGTGATGTTCGTAGCGCCCATGCGTAAACCCGCCAACGAACGAATAGACGCCTATGGCCAATATACCGACCAGTTCCAGTATCCTTTCCCGCTGAATGAGACAGAATTTCTGATTTCGTACACCCCGTTGGGATACCATACAGGCCACCCGATGATGTTCGGTATTTACTGGATGGATATCGACGGAAACCGCGAGTTGCTAATTAACGATCGTGAGATTGCATGCAACCAACCCCGGTTACTTGCTGCCCGACCCATGCCATTTCGACGCGCTTCGACAGTCGACTACCGCATGACTACCGGTACATATTACATGCAGAATATTTACGACGGTCGGTTGATGGATTCGCTTCCTAAGGGTACTGTAAGGAAGTTGCGTATCATCGAGCCTGTGTTCCGTAGCGCAGGTGTTGGCGAGAACAACAACGAAGGTCTTGGAGGCGGTTCGCTTTGTTCTTCGCCAGCAGGAGCCGGCAATACCAGTTGGGACATAAAAAAGGTGTACGGCGAGGTGGATGTCTATGAAGACGGCTCGGCTTTTTTTGAAGCGCCGGCGCGCGTCCCGCTCTATTTTCAGGCGATTGATGCGGATGGTTTTATGGTACAGACGATGCGTAGCTGGTCGACCCTCCAACCGGGCGAAATGCAAAGTTGTGTTGGATGCCACGAACACAAAAACAGCGTGCCTGTCTCGACACATCCCGTATCCATTGCTATGAACAAGGGGGTGCAGCAGATCGTACCGCTTGACGACAAGGGAGTGCGCGGATTCAGTTTTATTAAGGAAGTACAGCCTGTTCTTGACAAATACTGTATCAGTTGTCACGACGGTAAAAAGAACAAACTCAACCTTTCGGGCGAACAAATTGTGCATAAAGTAACTCGTCGTAACTTCTCGTTTTCCTATCTGAACCTGACCCATACAGTGCCTTACGGCTCTACCGCTGAACACATAGCCGGATTAACAGCTAACGCCTTCAAAGCCAATCCCGATCATCCGGAAGTGAACTGGATCAGTAACATGTCGGAGCCTACCATGATAAAACCCTACACAGCCGGCGCCGCTAAAAGCAATATCATCAAAAGACTTACCAACGGTCACGGTAATACAGGAATCACCCGGCAGGAAATAGGTACGATTGCATTATGGATAGACCTTGTGACCCCATACATAGGCGACTATTTCGAAGCCAACAACTGGTCGCCACAGGAACTCGGATTTTATCAATATCATGATGCAAAACGCCAAAAAGCACGTGAAGAGGATGCAGAGGCGATAAGGAATTTAATTAGGAATTAAGAACGGATGATGAAAAAAGTGGTATACATTATGGTGACATTTCTGTCGCTTTATTTATTGACGGGTTGTGGACATCTTGTAGCGCCTGAGTTAGTACGATTAACAGACGATGGAAAAAAATGGTGGGTCACCGACCGTGCAGGGAAAATGATTTGGACAGTCGACCGTACTAACGGGAAGGTATTAGAAAGAAAAAAGTTCTCATCGGCGGTCAACGACCTGTTGTCCGACAGACAAGGAAGGCTGTGGGTGGTCTGTGACGGTCAAAACGGTATGTTGTACGAATTGAATCCTGCTAATCTTAAAATATTATCCGCCACGCCTTTAGGTTATAGTCCATCAGCGTTAGCGTTCAATGAAAAGACGGGAACCCTCTGGATAACGCAACGTTATAACAACGAACTGTGGGAAGTCAATCCTGTTTCCAAAGAAATACTGTCGAGGATCGGTGTCGGACGCGAACCGGTAGGCGTCGTTTCTGTCTGTGGAGGTGACTATATGCTTGTTGTCAATAACCTGCCCGCGATGGCTTCCACTGATTATCCTGTGGCCACACATGTAGATGTGATTGATGTAGTGAACAAAAAAGTAGCAGACAGGATACCGCTTGTTAATGGCGCAACCGATGCCCGCGGAATAACCGTAAGTCCTGATGGAAAGTATGCATATATCACACACCTTGTAGCCCGTTATCAGCTACCTACCAATCAGGTCGACCGTGGATGGATGAGTACCAATGCAATGTCGGTGATACGGCTGGAAGACCGAACCGGTTTAACGACTATCTTACTTGACACCCCGCTGCGAGGCGCAGCCAACCCTTCGGCCATAGCCGTATCGCCGGATGGCCAACACATTGTCATTGCGTTGACGGGGACGCATGAGTTGTGCATAATAGACCGTGTTGCGCTGCATGACAGGTTAGCGGCTGTGAAACGGGGTGAGAAGGTTGTCCCTTCGACCGAAAAATGGGAAGATATACCCAATGATGCAGGATTCCTTTACGGGATTCGTGAATTTGCGCCAACCGGCGGTAAGGGGCCAAAAGGCTTTGCCTTCTGTCCTGATGGAACGATAACGGCAGCCAACTATTTCACCGGAGAGTTATCCGTAATAGATGGGCAAGGCAAAATAACGGGCAGCCACAAGCTGGGTCGTCCTGTCGTCTCGACCCAACAGGGGTTGGGGAATATGTATTTTCATGACGCTACACTATGTTTCCAGCAATGGCAAAGTTGCGCGAGTTGCCACCCTAACGAAGCCCGTATGGATGGCCTCAACTGGGACTTGCTCAACGACGGGGCGGGGAATCCGAAAAACACCAAATCGCTGCTCTACTCACACCGTACCCCTCCCTGTATGGTCACAGGAATACGCATGAATGCCGAAACAGCCGTTCGATCGGGGCTTAAATTCATCCATTTTGTCGATGCGCCCGATGAAATAGCGCAGACTATAGACGAATACCTGAAAAACCTTACTCCTTTAAATAGCCCCTATCTAATAAATGGAAAACTTTCGCCCGCCGCCGGACGCGGGAAAGTCAGCTTTGACAGGTATTGCGCTTCCTGCCATGCAGGGCCTTACTATACCGATATGAATCAGTATCGTGTGAGTTGGACGACCCCAAAGGACGATGTGCCAATGGATGTACCGGCGCTTACTGAAATCTGGCGAACAGCGCCTTATCTTTACGATGGCAGATGCTTTACGATACGTGAGATGTTGGACGTGCACGGGCCTGAAGATATGCTCTCAAAAGCCGATTTTGACGACCTTGCAGTCTATATTTTGTCCCTTTAACATACCATCATCGCCCTGTGAATGATTATTGAAAGTTTTTGAATGAATATTGAAAGTAATTTTATATAAAATACATTTATTTTGCATAAAATTTCACAATACTAAAACACAAAATGAGTAAATCTGGTTTTATTATTTTATTGATAAACAGGAAAAACAATCGTGTATGCATTAATTTATGGGATCATTGAAAAGATCAATTTTTATTATTTATGAAATACCTGATACCTGTTTTTTGGACGCTTGTTGGCTGTAGCTTTTTCCTGCTGCTGCAACTTTTTTATAAGTACTTCTTTTATTATACAGAGCCACTTCAGTTATTTCTGTATACGGAAACGTATGCTTCGGATGTGATCGTCAGGATTGGAGGTTTGTCGCTGTATATGGCCCGTTTTTTAGTTCAATTTTATCTTTTCCCCGTTTTCGGCGCCTTATGTAACGCCGTTTTACTGACAGCCGCCTGTTTGCTGACATACAAAATACTCAAAAAAATAACCTCCTCACCGTATATTTTTCTTCTGAGTCTGCTCCCCGCATGTACCTTGTTAAGACTTCATTGGGATATTCATTACAATCTGCAAGGTACGATTGCCTACTTGTGGATGCTGTCGGCTGTTTTATGCTATCTGCAAATAAAACCTCCGGTCGTGCGCCTGATCGCTGGGGCGTTGCTATCGGTCCTTTTGTTTTGGATTGCCGGCGCAACGGCTATCCTGTTTGCTGCAATGGCGCTCTTACTCGATGCGGTTGATAAAAAACCGAAAGCGCTCTTTTCGGCGATATACCTGCTTATCTTGTTTTTGGCTGGGTTCGCCGCTTTACGTTCGGGGTGGCAGGGCGAATACAGGCAGGTCTTTTTGCCGGACGCCTACTACGAACCGCTACTCCGTTCCAAAACGATCTATCTCGCATGGATTGCATTACCTGCCGGACTGTTGATAGCTGCTTTTTTACAAAACCGGCGTTCGGGAAAAGAAGCCTCGATCCGGAGGGTTCAATTATCAAAGCAGAAAAATGAAACGACAACAAACCGGAGGCTGATCCCCCAATTATCGGTTCAGTTTGTGCTGTTCGTATGCTTTTTATGCCTGATGTCGCAACAGCATGACGGCGTATTCTACCGGAATATGAAGCAGGATTATTACCTCCGCACAAAACAATGGGATCGGATCATCGCGGAATTTCCGGGGGAGGCGAAAAGCGACCTGCAAACTTTCAATGTCTTGAACCTTGCACTTGCTATGAAGGGAGCGTTAGGAAGTCAACTGTTTAACTACAATACGCAGGGATTCAAAACCTTGTTAGCCGATTGGAACAGTTCTTTGCCAAATGCCATTGCCTTGTCGGATATTTTTTACCATATAGGTGATATCGGTTCGGCGCAAAAGTTTGCTTTCGAAGGCGTTGTGGCATCACCAAATGAAGGCAATGTCCGCTTATTGATGCGGTTGGTTGAAACAAATATCCTGTTCGGCGAATATCCGGTGGCCGAAAAATACATCGCATTGCTGGAGCGAACACTTTTTTATAAAACAGAAGCGCGCGATTACCGGCCATTACTGTATAATGATGCGTTGGTCGAACAAAATCCTGTTTTAGGGGCCAAACGAAAAGCATTGGTTCATAACGATGTGTACGCCGTTTCAAACCGTGTGATGAACACGCTTGAATCGTTGGCTGTGAACAATCCCGCCAATCCGTTAGCCATGCAGTATTTGTTGGCTATCTGTCTGACAAATAAAGATTTGGTTTTTTTTAAAGAAATTTTGGATTGTTATCTTAGAACCCCCGTATTGCCTGTCTTGTCGCCTGTTCAGCAGGAAGCGGCGATTGCGCTTGAGCAAAATAATCCCCTTTCATGGATTAAAAACGGCGTCGATACTAAAACGGAACAGCGATTCAGGGCGTTCGATAACGAAATAAGAAACCGGAACATTCCCGATTTCGAGGAAAAGATGAAGTCCGCCTACGGAAATACCTATTGGTATTATGTCTTGTTTAACACGTATACAAATAAAACGAATGAAAATAGTAATCAATTTGTCACTGATTATCTTCCTCGCCAGTTGTAAACGCGCAGTGGGGGAGGATTATGCGGAAGTGGCAGCGATATTCCCGGATTATGCAGATGTAACCATTCCTGCCAATATCGCTCCACTTAACTTTTCGGTCATATCCGGCTTGAAAGCGTTTGCTACATTCTCCTGTAAAGATTTCTCCTTTAACATTTCGTCCAATAAGAAAGGGGAATTTAATATCCCCCCGGCCAAATGGTCACAATTGCTCCAAGCGGCCAAAGGCGACCGGTTCGAGGTTGTCATTAGCATCGCGGAAAGCAACGTAAGGTCATTTTATATTCATGTGGCAAACGAACCCATTGACCCTTATATCGTTTACCGCTTAATAGAACCCGGCTATGCCTTGTGGAACAAAATGGGCATTTATCAGCGCCACCTGGGAAGTTACCGTGAAAGTGCTGTTTATGAAAATAAGATGACAAGCTACAATTGTGTGAATTGTCATTCGTTTTGTGAACACAATCCGGATAAGATGCTTTTTCATCTGCGCGCCAAACATGCGGGTACTGTTTTTATTGATGGCGATGCGATTGATTTTCTACAGACGAAGACCGAGCAGACCATTTCGGCTTTGGTTTATCCGTCGTGGCATCCTTCCGGCAAATTTGTAGCTTTCTCCGTCAACCGGACGTCGCAGGTCATTCATCCGACCCAACGGACGGAGGTGTTCGATCTGGCGTCGGATGTGGTCGTGTATGATGTCGAGGCGCAGACGATCCTTACAACGCCGGCTATTTTTTCGAAAAGCGATTTTGAGACGTTCCCGACTTTTTCGGCTGACGGCAAAACGCTTTACTACTGTACCGGAACGGCATGTGTCATGCCCGATTCCATTCAATCCCTGCGATACAGCCTGTGCAGTATATCCTTCGACCCGGATAACAAATCATTCGGCAACCGCATTGATACGGTCTATCATGCAATGCGCCAAGGGTATAGCGTTTCATTTCCGCGTGTATCGCCCGACGGCAAATACATGCTGTGTACGCTCTCTTCGTATGGTACTTTTCCTGTATGGCACAAGGATGCCGACTTGTATCTGATTGATTTGGAAACAAACGAAGGGAAATATCCAGAAAATGTGAACAGCGAACAAGCTGATTCCTATCATTCATGGTCGTCGAACAGCCGCTGGATCGTATTCAGCAGCAGGCGGTTGGACGGCCTGTATACCCGTCCGTTTTTCGTGTATATCAACGAAAACGGCGAAACAGCCAAACCTTTTTTGCTGCCGCAAAAAAAGAGCGCCGCTTACTACACGGAACTGACCAAATCGTATAACATCCCTGAATTTGTGACAGGCAACGTAAAAAACAGGGCCTATGCGATCATGCAAAAAGCAAAAGATGAAACGACACACAAACAAGTGAGTTTTGAGTTTTTTAATTAAGAATTAAGAATTAGGAATTATGAATTATGAATTTGGAAACGAAGACAAACAGCGTGCAGAGCCGAACTTGTTCGAGCTTTGGCGAGGTGTGAAGGAGTTCTTTATTAGAATTTAGAATTTTTTTGTCTATTAAATTTCTTTGTATTACTTTTGCAAAGTCAAAGCATATGATTTTTTTATTATGATTGAAAATATGATGGTTTTTTTGAAAAATAGTTTCTTTTTTTTGTTTGGTAATTCTCTGAACAGCAAGTATTTTGCATCAGTTTTATTGCTGATTGGCACGATTTTTGCAGAGAGAGCTAACTACCGTATATACGCGTCCCAAAAATTTTCTTTTGAGAAATTTTTTATTGCCGGAGTATTGTTTTTTACAATGCCCCGGTTTTTTTGTTTCAACCCCAACCCCAATCATTTTTTTAAAAATAATTTCTAAGTCTAACTAATAAAAATCATTGCCTATGAAGAATGCCAAACAAATCGACAAATCTAATTTTGAAAAAAAGGATTATTCCCTGACACTAATTTTTGTAAAAATCAATTTTTTTTAACCATTTAATCTATAAATATGGAATATGTTAATTCATGTGCGGTTAGAAAACGCAGTAATAGAAAATTTAAAAAAATCAATAGGAAAATTTTATTGATCGCATTGTGCTTAGTCACAATGTTAAAAGTATTTGGACAACAAGGTATTCGAGTCACAGGAGCGGTTTCCGACAACTTTGGAGAATCGCTGCCCGGTGTTAATGTATCTATCAAGGGAACTACGCAGGGAACCAGTACCGATGAAAACGGGGAGTTTACGCTAACAGTTCCGAATGAAAAATCAGTGTTGCTGTTCACTTTTATCGGTTACAAACCGCAAGAAATTACGGTGGGTAACAGGCGTATCATTCCGGTTGCGATGATAGAAGATGTTTCTTCATTAGAAGAGGTTAC